>Ga0210051_1001558_pt1 | contig 23042 bp, 19 predicted proteins | sample CryGey092014_all_FD_185464 | JGI IMG/M metagenome (GOLD analysis project Ga0210051, IMG submission 185464) | Groundwater microbial communities from aquifer - Crystal Geyser CG23_combo_of_CG06-09_8/20/14_all (SPAdes) (version 2) | ecosystem: Environmental > Aquatic > Deep subsurface > Groundwater... | reverse complement strand
GCGCAAAATTAGGAAAATTGCAAAGTGCGTTTTTCTGCGAGGTAGTGCCGCTTGGCGGCATGGTGGCGGGGCGGAGCGTCAGTTTCGCTCAAAATAGGTTCGGATTTCGTCAAACAAACGCACCAATAGGGAACTCATCGGTTTTTTGGCTTCCAAAAACCGATGAGTTCCCTATTGGTGGGCGGTACAGGACTCGAACCTGTGGCCTCTTCTACGTCAAAGAAGCGCTCTACCAACTGAGCTAACCGCCCATATTATGTTTGGCTGTTTATAAGTCCCAAAAGCATTTTGGAAACAACCTCCAGTTTTTGGTAAAAATTTTTAGATTGATCATCGTTGATTTGTTTTTCTTCCAAAATTATTTCAAATAATGACACGCATTCGTAAACAGACCCCCTAGAGATTGTATAGAACTTTCTTTTATCTGGTTTGGAAAATTTTCCGCTTCCTTCTGCTATATTTATAACCATACTGATAGGAGCTCTTCTTAATTGATCTCGCAAGTAAGAATCAATTTGTTTATTTTCCTTAAGGAAGTTTAGTATCTCTTTATTGAGGAACTTCGCTTTATTGTAAACTTCTAATTTTTCAAAATCAAACATATTTTATAAAGTTTTCATTGTTCTAATTACAAAGTACTAATTACTAAATACTCAAATTTTGAGCAAAACAGATGACTTATGATCTTTTGTAATTTGTGTGAGTAATTTGTACTTAGGGATAAATTTTTCGCTTCGCTCAAAATTTATGTGCGCGTGGAAGGATTCGGACCTTCGGCCTACCGGATATAAGCCGGTTGCTCTAACCGCTGAGCTACACGCGCATATTGAAATTATTTATAATTATTTTTTTAATGTTTTACCTATTCCTGATTTGAAAAATTTCTCTCTTGCTCTGGCACATTTTTCACAAATAAATATCTCATAATATTCTAACTTCCACGGCCTATTATTTTTCGTAAAAGTATTCGAGCCATTATTATGTTCTTCTGTCCTTATCTTGGGACTTTTAGAGGTAAATCCGACATAAATTTTATTGTTTTTAAGACTTTTTAAAAAATATACATAGAACATATTTTTAGATGCTCTAACCGCTGTCAGCCAGAGGCTGATCGGCCTATGGCCGAAGCTACACACGCTCGAGTTTTTTAGATGTTTCTAACCTTAGTCTTTATCTTTTTTGAGACTTTTTTGCCATTGCCGTCTTTGATCAATTTTTCAAATTCTTCTCTTTCTATTGTTTCTTTTTCCATCAGAACCTCGGAGATTTTCGCCAACAAAGGCTTGTTTTTGACTAAAACTTTAATGGCTTTTTCTTGAGCATCTTTAATGAATTTCATAATTTCTTCGTCCACTTTGGTGGCAACGGCTTCAGAATAATTTTTTGATTCGTAATTGTTTCTTCCGAGGAAAGATAAATCATCCTGTCTTCCTAAAGAAACAGGGCCCAAAGAAGACATTCCGTATTCTTTCACCAGTTTCCTGGCCAGCATAGAAACTTTTTCCAGGTCATTACTGGCGCCGGTGGTGATTTCTCCGAAGGTTAATTTCTCGGCGCAATATCCTCCCAGCAATGTCGCCATATCGTTTAAGAATTCTGATTTTGACTTGAACCTTCTTTCACTACCCGGCATTTTCAATGTATAGCCGGCCGCTGATCCTCTGGCGATGATGGATATCTTTCTTACCGGTTCGCTTCCCGGAAGAATGGAGGAAACTAAAGCGTGTCCTGCTTCATGGAAGGCAGTTACTCTTTTTTCTTTTTCGGAAATAAGGAAGCTTCTTCTCTCCGGACCGAGGAGGACTTTTTCAATTGATTCCAATAATTCGTCTTGGAATATTTTTTGTTTGTTTCTTCTCGCCGCCAATATAGCTGCTTCATTAAAGACATTAGCCAGATCAGCTCCGGAGAATCCGGGGGTTCTTTCAGCTACTTCCTTGAGGTTTATGTCTTCAGCCAAGGGCTTTCCCTTAGAATGGATTTTTAAAATTTCTTCTCTATCGCTGATGTCCGGAAGATCTAAAACTACTTTTCTGTCAAACCTCCCCGGTCTTAATAGGGCAGTGTCCAGAACATCTCCTCTGTTGGTGGCGGCCACAACTATTCTCGTATCGTCTCTTTCAAATCCATCCATTTCAACCAGTATCTGGTTTAGGGTTTGTTCTCTTTCTTCGTGTCCTCCGCCCATGCCTGTTCCTCTGGCCCGTCCGACAGCGTCAAGCTCATCAATGAAAATTATTGATGTGCCGGCTTTTTTGGCAGTAGCAAATAAATCCCTGACCCTTGAGGCTCCTACGCCGACGAACATTTCTACAAATTCTGAGCCGGATATGGAGAAGAAGGGGACATTGGCTTCTCCGGCCACAGCTCTGGCCAGCAATGTTTTGCCGACTCCGCTTGGTCCGAGAAGAAGAACTCCCCTTGGAATTCTCGCTCCCATTGCTAAGAATTTTTTAGGGTTTTGCAGGAAATCAACTATTTCCTTCAATTCCTCTTTAGCTTCCTTCAGTCCGGCGATGTCGTTAAAAGTTATTTTTTCTTTGCTGTTCGGGTCAGCTCCGAATAATCTCGCCTTGGCTTTTGAGAAATCAAAAGCCTGCATAGCGCCTGACTTCGCCTGTCTGATCATTGACCAGAAAAATAAGCCAAAAAGAAGCAAAGGGAGGATGATGAATAACATCGGTCCGATCCAGGCCATGGTTTCGTTGGGTTTCTCCACTGCGATTTTTATTTTCTCAAAACTTTCTTTAATAACGCCGTAATTAATCAATGACTGGGAAAGGGAGCTTTCTATTTCTTTCGTTGTTGTTGCTTTGGAGTCGTTTTGGCGCGTTATTTTAAGTTCATTTCCTGAAATATCAATTTGCTTTACCTCTCCCTTGTTGATTTCTTGAGCCAGCTGACTGATTGATATCTCGTCAATTTTTTCAAGCTTTTGAGAAAATAAAGCAAAAATCCCTGAAATTATCAGGAAGATTGCTATTGCTGGAATTATAAAATTTTTAATCGGGCTGTTTTTTGCCTCTTTCATTTGGAAAAGTTTTAAATTATTCAGCCAACTTTAAGCTTATTCTGTGCTCGGCCGGCTTGATTTCCAAAATTTCAAAATTATATGACTTTCCCTCCTTGAGGGCTTCAGTCATTTTTTCCCTTGTTCCGAATTCGGAAACATGGCAAAGTCCTCTGATTTCAGAAGTTATCTGAATAAAGGCTCCGAATGGATTTATCTTTACTATTTCTCCTTTGACCTTGTCTCCTTTTTTGTGCTCCTTTTCAATTTCTATCCAAGGGTCTTTTTTCAAGGCCTTGAGAGATAAGGAAACCCTATTATTGGAGATTTCAATAATCTTGGCTGTTACTTTTTGTCCTGTTTTAACTATTTTCGTCGGGTTTTCTATTAATTGCCAGTCCAGCTCTGAAATATGAATTAATCCTTCAAGCCCATCTTCCCCGAATTTCATAAAAGCTCCGAAATCAGTGACAGCGGTAATTTCCCCGTCAACAACATCTCCTACCTTATATTTTCCTAAGACTTCCTTCATTTTCTCTTTGCCTTTTATTTTCTCGGAAAGGATGAGTTTGTTTTCTTTTTGGGATAAATCAAAAATTTTGACCTCCATTTCTTTGCCGACGAATTTTTGCAGTTCCTTCAGTATTTTTGAAAAGTCTCCGTCTTCAACTCTCGGATAATGGCTGGCCTCTAATTGGGAAACAGGCAAAAAGGCTGCTACACCGGCGACTTTGCCCATCAACCCTCCCTTATTAGCTCCGGTAATTTTAATCGTCAGCAATTCGCTCCCGTCTTTTTTTTCTTTTAATTTATCCCAGGCCAATTCCTTAGAGGCATCGCTCATGGACAGTTCTATGTACCCTTTTTCGTTTTCCATGTCGGTAACCTTGGCAAAAACTTTGTCTCCTTTTTCAAGAGACTTTAATTCTTCCCGGGAATCATAAAATTCTTTGCCGAAAATTATGCCGGTTCCTTGCGGGTCTAAATCCAGAAAGATAGAAGACCTGCCTCTTCCGATGACTGTTCCCTCAATGATATCGCCGACTCTCAAAGGCTTTGCTCCGTTTTGGGTTGGGGAAATTTTTTCCTCAACAAGAACGGTTTCGCTCCCCATTAAATTATCTGTTGTTTTTTTATTCATATATTTATTTTTTATGTTAGTTTTCAGTTTATAACAATATCAGAAATTTTTCAATAGCCCCTGAAACTTTGAGAATTTCCTTAAAAGAAGTTATAATTTTAATTGACCTTATAATAATGAAAAAAATTTCTCTTTTCTCAATTTCCTTTTTTCTTTTCCTGACCGGAATTTTTTGTTTCTCTGTTTTGAGTTTTGTTTTACCGGCTAAAGAAATAATCGTTAAAGGGCAACTCAATGTCGCTTCTATCTCTTCTGGCGCAGAAGGCTTTTTGAATTTGTCTCCAGATGACGAAGGAAGCAGGTTGGAGGGCGATGGAGGAAACAATATTAAAGCTGTTTTTATTGATGATTATTTGGAAAAGAAAAAAAAGGAATTGATTTCCGGAAAGAAAGATTTTCTTTTTTTGGATTTGGAAAAAATGACGGCCAAGGTTTTTAAAGCAGGGGAGGATATAAGGGAATTATCAATTGAAGCTCGAGGAGGGGCTGAATTATGGGGAGGGACGCCTCTTGGTATTTATTATGCTTCATCAAACCGCAAACTTGCTTATTCTTCTTCGGCAAAAGTTTTTATGCCCTTCAGCGTCGGTTTTTACGGAAAATATTTTATCCACGGGGAATGTTATTATCCTGACGGCGCCCCTGACCTTTCCTCAATCACCGGAGGATGCGTCAGATTTTTGGATGAAGACGCTGAATATCTCCATAATTTTGTGAAAATAGGGATGCCCATTCTGATAACAGATAAAGGATTTAAAAATAACGGCTTCGGATTCTTTCCGAAAAGCATCAGTCCTTTTCCTGATGTTTCAGCCAAGAGCTATCTGCTGGCCGATTTGGACAGCGGTTATGTTTTTTCCGAGAAAAATTCTCAAGATAAATTACCCATCGCTTCAATTACCAAATTGATGATGTCAGTGGTCGTGGTTGAAAACGCCGATTTGAAGGAATCGATTTTAGCAACTGAAAAAATGCTGGTTCCATACGGTTCCACGGAGGGATTGGTTGCGGGAAAAGAATACAAGCTAACAGAGCTTCTTTACGCCGCTTTGACGGAATCATCAAATGATGCAGCCGAAATTTTGAGCAATTTTCTGGGAAAGTCATGGACAATAAGAATGATGAATGAAAAGGCCAAGGCCATCGGAATGGAAAATAGTTATTTCACCGAGCCAACCGGATTGGAAAAGGAAAATGTTTCCACTGCTAAAGACCTTTTTCAATTAGGGAGATATGTTTTCAGCGCCAGAAATCCTTTGTTTGAAATTACAAAAGGGGAAGATGTTCGAGATTTCGGGGCGGAACTTTTTAAGGACTTAAAAAACAAAAATGTTCTTTTTGATAATTCTGACTTTCTCGGAGGTAAGACCGGTTTTATTCTGGCTTCTAATTACAACGGATTATTTTTGATGAAATTTAGCGACGCTGACGGCGCGGAACATAATGTCGCCATAATTATTTTAGGCTCTGACAGTTTGGAGAAAAACATTCCCCTTATCTTAGGGTGGGTTAAGGATAATTTTTTCGCAAGCGATAAGGATAAATCAGTCAAAGGAATTGAAACGAAAATGATAAAATGATAAAATAAGTTTATGAATATTAATTGGTGCGGGCAGTCTTGTTTTAAAATATCGGTTAAGGACAAAGACACTCCGGCGACTATTATAATAAATCCGTTTTCAGAGGAAACGGGATTGAAGCTTCCTAAACTGGAAGGCGATATTTTATTGGTCAGCAAGAAGGCTCCTGATTACAATAATACCGGCAAGGTGGCCGGTCCTGCCCGCAATGCTTCGCATAGCGATGCAGGCGGGAATCCTTTTTTGGTAAACGGACCGGGCGAGTACGAAATTAAAAAGATATTTATTCAGGGAATCGTCGCCGGCGATGGAACAACTATATATGTTATTGACGCAGAAGACATCCGCATTTGCCTTTTAGCAGGATTATCTCAAAAGCAGTTAGACGAAGAACAACTTGAAACAGTAGGCGATGTTGACATATTGCTTATCCCTGTCGGCGGGGGAGAGGTCATCTCCGCCAAGGAGGCTTTGGAGATAATGTCGCAGATTGAGCCGAGTATAACAATTCCCATACATTACGATTTGCCGAAGCTTAATAGCAAGTTGGATAAGTTGGAGGAATTTCTGAAAGCCATAGGTGTTAAATCTATTGCGCCTATAGACAGCTTTTCCATAAAGAAAAAAGACATTTCTAAAGAAGAAGCGAAAATAATAGTTTTAAACGCCTAGATGAAATTCTTAGAGAAATTACAAAATTTGCCGGAAGGGAAAAGGAGAATAATTTTATGGATTGCTTTTATTTTTATTGGGCTGGGATTGCTCTCTTTTCAGGCAAAGAACACTATTGAGAGGTGGGATGTTTTTAAAGAAAAAGATTTTAAGAAAGAAATTAATTTTCCTGATATTCCTGATATCGGAAAAGAGATACAGGAAATTCAACCTTAATTTTTAAAATAATATGGCCGAAGAAGAAAAAATCAAAAAATTGTCCCGTCGCAACGGGATCCCGCAAGAGGCGGGAAAAGAAAAATTTGCTGTTAAAAAAACAGAAGATTTTAAAATAGGGAATGTTCAGGAAAGGAATTTGGTGGAAGAGATGAAGGACTCCTATCTTGACTATGCCATGTCTGTAATAGTCGCCCGCGCCTTGCCGGATGTCCGAGACGGATTGAAGCCTGTTCATAGGCGCATTCTTTACGCAATGTATGAAGACGGTTTGAAGCATAATGCTAAGTTCAGGAAATCAGCTTCTGTTATCGGTTCGGTTCTCTCAAGGTATCATCCGCATGGAGACGTAGCTGTTTATGATTCTTTGGTCAGGATGGCTCAAGATTTTTCTTTGCATTATCCCTTAGTCCAAGGTCAAGGTAACTTCGGCTGTTTTACGAAAGATACAAAAGTAAAATTAACCGATGGCAGGAATTTAAGTTTTGGGGAATTGATTAAGGAGAACGAAAGCGGGAAGAAAAATTACACTTTCACCGTAAATAATTTAGGATTAATTTCAATCGCTGAAATTAAAAGTCCAAGATTGACAAGGGAAAAGGCTGAAATCATGAAGGTTTTCTTGGACAATGGAGAGGAGATCAGATGTACTCCGAATCATAGATTTATGTTGAGGAGCGGAATTTATAAGGAAGCTCGGGACTTAAAACCGCGGGAATCTTTGATGCCGATATATCAAAAATTATCAGAAAAAACAGATGAGCTGAATAGAGAGGGTTATATGCTGATATATCAAAACAAAAAAAATGAATGGGTTCCCATTCATCATTTAGCCGATAATTATAATTTAAGCGCCAAAAAATATTTAAAATCCAATGGAAGGGTAAGGCACCACATAGATTTTAATAAACTCAATAATAACCCTGATAATATAATAAGAATGCAATGGGAAGAGCATTGGCGGACGCATTACGAAAACGCTTCAGCGTTGCATCAAAACGTAGGATATAGAGAAAAAATAGCTGAGGGAAGGAAAAAATATTGGTCTAATCCCGAAAATAGGGAGAAATACTCAAAAGCTCTTTTAATGAGGAATGTTGAAAATTGGCAAAACCCAGAATATAGGGAGAAGATGCGCGAGTTTTTGAGCGACGTTAATAAGGAGTATATAAAAAATCATCCGGAAAAAAGATTAGAGTTCAGCGAGAGAGCGTCAAACACATTAAAAAGATTATGGAAAAATCCTTACTATAAGAATCTTTTTAATGAAAAAATAGTTAAGTCTAATAAGAGAAGAATTTCTAATAATACAGGGAGGGTAAAATTCTTGAAAGTGTGCAGGGAGATTTTTAATCACGGACAAACTTTGGGCAAGGAGTTATATGAGCAGACAAGAAATAAAATATACCCTTATTCTCGGGCGACTTGCTGGGATACCGGATTTAAAAAATATTATAATAACAAAGAGGAGCTATTGTTGAAAGAATTGGGGCATAACCATAAGGTTTTGAAAACAGAATTTTTAAATCAGAAAGAAGATGTTTACGATTTGACGATTGAAAAAAGTCATAATTTCGCCCTCGCTTCCGGCGTGTTTGTCCACAATTCAGTTGATGGGGATTCTGCCGCGGCTTACAGATATACTGAAGCCAGAATGTCTAAGATAGGGGAGGAAATGCTGGCGGATATAGAAAAAGAAACAGTTAATTTTATTCCTAACTATGATGGGACGAAAGAAGAGCCGTCTGTTCTTCCTTCTCCTTTACCCCAGCTTCTCTTGAACGGTTCGCTTGGAATTGCTGTCGGTATGGCAACTAATATCCCTCCTCACAACCTTACCGAGCTGATGGATGCCTCAATTCATCTGATTGATAATCCCAAGGCAACAACTGAAGACCTTTTTGAATTTGTCAAAGGACCGGATTTTCCGACCGGAGGCCAAATATACGATAAGAAAGAGATATTGGCCGCCTATTGCCAAGGCAAGGGCCCGATTCTGACCAGAGGGACAGCGGAGATAATTGAAAAAAAGAATGCCGATGACTTTCAGATTATTATTACGGAAATTCCTTATCAGGTCCAGAAATCAACTCTGATTGAAGTAATGGCTAATCTGGTTATTGAGAAAAAAATTGTCGGGATAAAAGATATTAGAGACGAGTCGGATAAAGACGGAATGAGAATTGTCCTTGATCTGCAGAAAGGAGCTTTCCCCCAGAAAATACTCAACCGGCTTTATAAATTTACCGACCTGCAAAAAACATTTCACTTGAATATCTTGGCTTTGGTTGATGGAATACAACCCAAGGTTTTGAATTTGGCTGACCTTTTGAACCATTATTTGCTTCACAGGAAAGAAGTTGTCATCAGGAGAGCCAAATATGAACTCAAGAAAGCTGAAGAGAGGGCTCATATTTTGGAAGGATTATATAAGTGTTTGAAAAATATAGACGCGGTCATCAAAACGATTAAGGGATCGGCTAATAGGGAGGAGGCGAAAAAGAATTTGATGAAGCAATTCAAGCTCACCGAGATTCAGGCCAACGCCATTTTGGAAACCAAACTCTCCGCCTTAGCTAAACTGGAAAGAAAAAAAATAGAAGAAGAATTAGAAGCTATTAAAAAACAGATAGCCGGTCTTCTGGCTTTGCTCAACAGTCCGGCCAAAATCAAGGAAGTTATAAAAAAAGAATTACTTGATGTTAAACAAAGATTTGGAGATGAAAGGAAGACAAAAGTTCATTCCCAAGGAGTCGGCGACATCACCGAAGAAGATTTAATTCCTCAAGAGGAAACAATTGTTACTTTGACGCAGGGGGGATACATTAAGAGAATTAATCCTGATGTCTACAAGATTCAGAAAAAAGGAGGCAAGGGAATTTTAGGAATGAAAACTATGGGCGACGATACAGTTGAACATTTCTTGAGCGTCAATACCCATGATAACCTTCTTTTCTTTACTAATTCGGGAAAGGTCTTCCGGACTCCGGCTTATGAGATTCCTGAAGCGGCCAGAGTTGCCAAGGGTAGGGGAATCTTAAACTTTTTGGAAATTTCCTCTGAAGAAAAAGTGCTTTCAATTCTGCCTATCGGAAAAGAAGAAGTCGGAAGCGAAGCTAATTATCTGGTTATGGCCACTAAAAAAGGAGTTATTAAGAGAACTGCCCTTAAGGATTTTGATAATGTCAGAAAATCAGGATTGATAGCCATTTCTTTGAAGAAAGGAGATTTGCTCCGCAATGTTAAAAAAACAACCGGAGAAGATGATATTATTTTGGTGACCAGGAAAGGCCAATGCATAAGATTTAAAGAAGCTGATATCAGATCTATGGGGAGAACAGCTTCCGGGGTTTATGGAATACGGCTCAAAGGAGGGGATGAAGTAGTGGGGATGGATAACATTCAAAGTCCAAAGTTCAAAGTTCAAAGTTCAAAATTGGAAAAAGAAGAAGGAAAGAAGGATGGTAAAGAGTATTTGCTGGTGGTGATGGAGCATGGTTATGGGAAAAGAACAGATATTGAGGAGTATAGGAAACAGACAAGAGGAGGCTCGGGCGTGAAGACAGCTAATGTTACTCCGAAAACAGGCAATTTGGTTTTTGCTAAAGTTGTGGCTGATGAAGAGGATTTGATAGTCATATCTCAAAAGGGACAGGTTATCAGAACAGCTATTGCCAGCATTTCTAAATTGTCGCGAGCCACTCAAGGGGTAAGAATAATGAAATTGGACGATGGAGGAAGAGTAGCCTCGGCCACCTGCCTCTAACGAAATTTTCAATTTTCAATTTCTAATTTTCAATAAATTTATGGGTTTCATCTCTCCGGAGAAAATTTTAAAAGGCATCAGATTACAGGACAATGCTGTTGTTGCGGATTTTGGTTGCGGTTCCGGCGGCTGGGTTTTGCCTTTGGCGAAAATGCTGGAAACAGGAAATGTCTTTGCCATAGATATTCTTCCCGAACCGCTTTCCGCCTTGAAATTGAAAGCCAAAACAGAAGGAATTTCCAATATAGAAACTATTTGCTCTAATGTGGAAAAGAAAAGAGGCTCAAAATTATATGACTCTTCCTGCGATTTAGTTTTGATGACCAATCTTTTTTCTCAATGTGATAATATAGAGATAGTTATGGAAGAGGGGATAAGGGTTTTGAAAAAAGGAGGGAGGATATTGGTCTGCGACTGGAAAGAGGCCAGTTCTCTCGGGCCGAAAAATAAGATTTCGCTTGAGGCGGTTAAAGAGTTGGCTAAGAAGATGAAATTGAAAGCCGGCAAAGAATTAGAAGCCGGAGATTATCACTACGGAATTATTCTTACCAAATGATTTTTAATTTATAATAAAATTATGGAATTTAATAAAAAGATTTTAATAACATTGGCTTTATTCATCGCTTTTCCCTTTTTTGTTTTTGCCGCACAGGCGACAAATTGTACTGAGTACTGTACTAATCCTGCCGGATTTTCTCTTCCGAATAATACGGTTTGTCCGTGCAGTCCATTGCCGTCTGATTCTGATACTTTAATTGAATTCGTAAATAAAATAATAGATGTTGTCTTTACTTTGGCGGTAGTGCTGATGCCTTTGATGGTCATAGTTGGAGCTTCTATGATGATGCTTCAGGGAATGAGCGAGGACAATATCAAAAAGGGAAAGATGATAATCCGGTTTTCAATGATCGGTTTTGTCATAATTCTTCTTGCGAAAGGAATAGTGGCCATGGTAAAACAGATTATAGGAGGCTGATATTCTTAAAATTTCAAAATCCAAATTACAAATTTCAAATGAAAGCTAAAAATATTATAATAACTCTGTTGGTAACTTGTCTGGTGTTTTTTGCCGGAGCGAATTTAGCTTTTGGCGTTGGTTTATGCGGAGGTTGTGGCGTTGTTAATGGGTCCGATCTTGGTAGTTGCGATAACTCCTTAAGTTGCGTTAATAATAAATGCGAGGATCCTAATTCTATTTCTTTTTGTTCTCCCATTCCAAGTCAAGATTTTAAAGAGGTGATAACCGGAATTATTGATATGCTTTTTACTTTGGCTATTGTGGTTGCTCCGGTAATGGTGCTCATTGGCGCTTTCGTGTTTATAAGTTCAGCCGGAGATGCCAAGAAGCTCAAGCAGGGGAGGGAGATAATTCTTTACACTGTTGTGGGATTTGTTATAATACTATTTGCCAAGGCAATTGTGGTTTTAGTGGAGACTTTAGTGCTGTAGCACAATGTTGTCCTGCCACGACTCCGCTATGGCGAGGAAAAATGCGGAAAGTTTAAAATTTGAAAAGGTCGAAAAAGTTAAAAATTTAAATTTCATCCAGAGGATGATAGTCCTCTGGACTAAAAAGATTATGAAAAAAATATTATTAAGTTTAGTTTTAGTTGGATTTTTAGCCGTTTTAGCAATGCCTGTTATGGTTTCAGCTGTTGGCCCGATTGATGGCTGTACATTAAAACATACTATATCTGATGTTACTGGTTGTACAAAGGACGCTAATGTATCTTCTGAAGTAAAAACGGTTGGCGGAGTAATATATACTAAGGTAGATGCATGGGGGATGTGTTGCGTGATAGACGGTATTTACAAGATCACTGATTGGATTTTCCTTCTTTTTATCTCTTTAGTGGTTATTTTCGTCCTCATAGGAGCTTACGAGATAATTACCGCTGGCGGAGATGCGAAGAAAGTGGAAACAGGCAGAGGTTATATACTTTACGCTTTAATAGGATTAGTTGTCGCTGTTTTCGCTAAAGCTGTGCCGACCATGGTTTTGGCTCTGATAAGTTAAAAGATTAAGAAATTCTCGCATTGAAAAAACCCCGCTGGAAAGCGGGGTTTTGTTTTTGCTTTGTTCTGGTTTTTGTTTTAAACTTGATTTGAGGCGGACGTAGCCGAACTGGAATAGGCGTACGGCTTAGGACCGTAAGAGGAAACTCACTGTGGGTTCGACTCCCACCGTCCGCACTGCTATTGCTGCTCTACGGATATTTTCCTTTTTCCTTCTTTGTTTATTTTCGGGATTCTGATGGTCAGGATTCCATTTTTCATTTCCGCCTTGGTTCTTTCAGGGTCAACTTCAACCGGTAACAATAATCGCCTGGAAAAGCTTCCCCAATAACATTCTTGGAAAATATATTCTCCATCTTCTTCTAATGGTTTTTTTCTTTCCCCCTTCAGCGTGATAACCTCTCTTTCTATGGAAATGTCTATGTCTTTCGGTTTAATTCCGGCTATGGCTGACTGAATAACCAAGTCCTTTTCGGTTTGATAAACATCAAGCACTAGCTCTCCGTTCCCTTCATCCGGCCAGTTTTTTTCAGGTTCAATAATAACCGCCTCTTCTTCTTTTGTCAGCCGGGGATTTTCTTTCTCTGTTTCATTTTGGGCTCCTTCAATCTCTTCTACTTCCAATTTCATAAAGGTCGTCTTAAACTGCTCCTCCTCTCCCTTTTTTGGTTTTTTAGTTCTCATATTTTTTTAATTAATTTTTAATTTTATGATGGCAGACACTGGGCATTTTTTTTAACCTTTCAAATCCCCAGAAGACGAAAATAGCGCTTCCTATGAGAATACTTAATTCAACAACCGCCATTTCTGTTTCGCCACTTATCTCCATTTTAGAGAAATTATAGATTCCATGCAACATCACGGCTATAAAAAATCCCAGAAGAAGGCAACGGGTTTTCTCCGTTCGGCGGAATAATGACATTGCCCAGAAATAACCGATTATGCCGGAACAAAGAGTATGGAGAAAAGTCGCTCCGATAAACCTGGAGACAGATAGTTTAATAACCTGATTATTGGAGGCGCCGAAATCCAGAGAAGATACGATGTAAAGGATATTTTCCACAGCCGCAAATCCTAAAGCAGCTACTATCATGTAAATCATAACGTCCACCGGCTCATCAAACTCGCTATGAGTGACGGCCTTTTCCCTGACCACCAGATATTTTAAAAATTCTTCAACCATAGCTATGCTGATCGTAAAGTTCATTATAGCGAACAAAAGGTGGGGGAGGATTAAGTCTTTTATTCCGTCAGACAATGTTTTCTCCATGAAAAAAGCCGGGAGGGTCGCCAGAGCGCCGTAGCAGAAAATTTTCAGAACTTGCTGTTTTGATTCAGGATGAGCGTCTTTTCCCAAGTAAAACAAAAGCCATATGATGCTGGGGAGTATTCCTAATATTACATAAAAGAAGCAGTTCATTTTGGCCAATTTTCAACCATTAAGCATTTTTTCCTTTTTTTGGTATTTTTGACAGGCAATTTTTGGAAAATGTCTTCGGTTATGAAGGGCATAAAAGGATGCAAGAGTTTTAAGCTTGTAAGTAAGACGTTGAAAAGCACGAATTGCGTCGCCTTCCTTTCTTTTCCGCTCAATTTGTTCTTACTCTCCTCTATTATTTTATCGGCAAAAGTATGCCAAAAATAATGATAGATTTTTTCAGCCGCTCCGTAGAATTTAAATGAGTTCATCAGTTTTGTGATTTCTTTGGCGGTTTTATTCAGATTTTTTAAGGTTTTCTCATCCTTCGGCTTGAGGGTCGGTTTGCTGTTTTGGTTGAATCCCTCAAGATTCATCAGGACGAAGCGAGAAGCATTCCAAATTTTATTGGAAAAATTCCTATAGCCTCTGATCCGATTTTCATCTAAGGCTAAGGAAGTCCCGGGAGTGTTGCCCATTATCATCCCCATTCTAAAAGCGTCTGTGCCGTATTTTTCAGTCAGCTCAAGGGGATTGATGACATTACCCTTGCTCTTGCTCATCTTTTTCCCTTGAGCGTCCAGAACCAAGCCGTGGAGGTAGACATTTTTAAAAGGTATTTTTTTAGTGACATAAAGCCCGAGCATAATCATTCTGGTCACCCAGAAGAAAATAATTTCTCCGGCAGTTTCCATAACGTCGGTAGGGTAGTATGCTTTATAATCCTTGGAATCAGGATATTTCAGGCTGGCAAAAGGCCACTGGCCGGAAGAAAACCATGTGTCAAAGGTATCTGTTTCTTTTGTTACCGGACATTTGCAATCCGGGCAATTTTTAACCTCATCTTTTATGTCGGCAATCCCTTTTTGGCATTTGTCGCATATTTTTGCCGGAATGGGTATTCCCCAAACTATTTGCCTTGAGATATTCCAGTCCATTATGTTTTTTAGCCAATGGAGAGAAATCTTTTTGTAATGCTCCGGGATAAATTTGATCTTATTGTTTTGGATGGCCTTAATGGCCGGTTCGGCCAAGGGCTTCATTTTTATAAACCATTGGTCTTTAATTTGTGGCTCAATAAGGCTGTTGCATTTATAGCAAGTTTTTACCGTATGCTTATAATTTTCCTCAATCTTTACCAATAGGCCCTTTGACTTTAATTTTTCAACAATCAGTGGCCTTGCTTCCAATATTTTCATGCCTGAAAATTCTCCGGCTATAGGAAGCAGTCTTCCCTGAAAATCTATTATCTGTTCTTTCTCTTTCAGTCCGTGCCTTTCTGCTATTCCGAAATCCACCGCATCGTGCCAGGGGGTAATTGTCATAACTCCTGTTCCGAAAGACATATCAATCACGTCGTCTTTTATGACTGTGGCGATGACCTTGCCGTTCAACCACTCCAGTTCTATCTTTTGTCCTTCTTTATAATTTTCGTATCTTTTATCTTTTGGATGCATGACGATATATTTATCGCCGAACTTTGTTTCAGGTCTGGAGGTGGCGATGGTGAAAGGCCCGTATTGCAAGTAATAAAGCTTGTCTGTTTGTTCAGCGTCTATGGTTTCCAAATTAGAAAGAGATGTCCTGTGTTTCGGACACCAATTTATTATTTTTCGCCCGCGATAAACAAGACCGTCATCATAGAGTTTTTTGAATGTGCCATAAACCGTTTTGATGATTTCCGGGTCCAGAGTAAATTTCTCACGTGACCAATCGCAGGAGGAGCCTATTTTTCGCGCCTGATTTTCAATGTTGCTCTTATTGCTCATGGTGAAATCAAGTATTTCTTTATAGAGGTCGTTCGGATTCATTCCGAATCGCGATCGGCCTTCTTTATCCAATTTTTTTTCGTAGACGACCTGCGTTTCAAATCCGGCGTGGTCCAGTCCCGGCAACCAAAGAGCTTTAAAACCCTGCATTCTTTTGTATCTGACCATAATATCTTCAATAGTCAAAACTAAGCCATGTCCGGCATGGAGAGAGCCGTTGGCGTTGGTCGGAGGCATGATGATTGAGAAAGATTTTTTTCTTTTGCCCGGCCCGCCTGCAATGCTCCCGCCAACATCTGCGAAGTTGTGGCGGGTGCGGGCAGGCAGTTTGTCGGGATTAAAAAAACCGCTCTTTTGCCAAAGATTATAAATTTTATCTTCAACTTCTTTAGGGTTGTAAGTCGTAGGAATTTCCATAAGGATTATTATAGCACATTTTTTAAATTTGGAGGTTGGGGTTGGATCGGATTTTTTTGTAATTTTTGGTTGCTTTTTTTTGATTAAAAAATCCGGCAACAGCAATCATGGAGGCGTTGTCCATAGAAAAATTTTTTGCTGGTACAAAAACCTTAACTTTGCGCTTTGCGCTTTGCGCTTTTAACTTTCTCCGCAGTTCTTTGTTCGCCGTTACGCCTCCTCCTAAAATTATTGTCTTTGTCCTGAAATCCTTGACTGCTTTTAATGTTTTGTGAATAAGGGTATCAATTATAGCTTGCTGAATTTCAAAGCAAAGCGCTTGAATATATTTTTCACGCCCGCTGGCGGGACCCCGCCTTGGCGGGGTATTCCTCTTTTGCCATTCGTAAAGAACAGCTGTTTTCAAACCGGAAAAACTGAAGTCGTAATTTTTCTGATAAATCATTGGCCTCGGTAAATTAATTCCGAAATTTCCAGCCCGAGGCTCCAGCCAAAGGCTGGTCAGCCTCTGGCCGAGGTCAGCCTTTGGCTGAGAAATTTGAAATTTGAAATTTGAAATTTTGGTGGCTTCGGCGGCGATGGCCGGTCCTCCCGGGTAGGGGAGTCCTATAATTCTGGCTGACTTGTCAAAACATTCTCCGGCGGCATCATCTCTTGTTTCTCCGATGATTTTGTATTTGCCGATTTTTTCCATTAAAATAATTTGCGTATGCCCCCCGCTCGCAATTAAACACACCGCCGGAAAGCTTTGTATTTTGTCCCGCCCTGACGGGATCCCGCTGTGGCGGTGATCATTTGTAATTTGAAATTTAGGGCGAATTTTTTCTAAAAAATTCGCTAGAATGTGTCCTTCTATATGATTAACGGGGATGAGTGGGATATTCCATTCTTGGGCTAATTTTTTGGCAAAATTTATTCCTGTCCATAAACAAGGATCCAGTCCCGGCCCGATAGTCACCGCAATAGCATCGGGTTTGGGATTTTTGAGAATCCCTGCTCCCTTAAGGGCTTTTTTGAGAACTATAGGTAGATTGCGTTCATGTTCCCTGACTGCAAGAGTTGGGTATACTCCTCCGTATTTGGCATGAATTTTCACCTGCGAAGAAACAATGTTTGATAAAATCTTAAAGTCAGCTCCTTTTTTGCCGGAGTTTTCTAAAATAGCAACACAGGTGTCATCGCAAGATGTTTCAATAGCCAATATCCTCATGTGTACATATTAACATATTAACGAGTTAACGGGTTAACGAGTTAACGGGTGTTGTTTTTTTTCAATTTTTAAGCTAAGATTTACGCATATTTAGAGAACAAACAATAAGGAGTTTGGAATTTGTCGTCCAGAGGACGACCTCGGCCAGAGGCTGACCAGCCTTTGGCTGGAGCCTTTGGCTGGAGCCTCTGGCTGGGAATTTGGAATTTTCGATTTGGCCCTATCATCTATCGGTTAGGATATTGGGTTTTCATCCCAAAAAGAGGGGTTCGACTCCCCTTAGGGTCACATACATATGGAGCACGAAAAAGATTATGTAGATTTTTCTAAGTCAGATGATGTCAATGGTTTGGCCGGGAAGTTTTTTTATAGATTTTTTGAATCATTGCCGGCTTTGCTCTCCCTCGGGACATTGCTGGCAATTTTTGTTTTATCTTGGCGGATTCCGGCCACGATAGCTTTTTTCGTTATCGCCTTTGACCTTTATTGGCTGTTAAGAATTATTTATCTTTCCGCTTATCAAATCTCCGGTTATAAAAAAATGAGAGAAAATCTTAAAATTGATTGGCTGGAGAAAGTAAGAAAATTAAAAACAGGGGAAATAAATGAGGATTTGGGAATTAAGTTATGGGGAGATCTTTATCATCTGATAATTCTTCCTTTTTGCAAGGAAGGGGAAGAGGTGGTCGCTTCCACCATCCGGTCATTGAGAGACTCAAAATATCCGAAAGAAAAAATAATCGTCGTTCTCTCCGGCGAAGAAAGGGCCGGAGAGGGCGCGAAAAAAATAACTGAAAATCTGGGGAGGAAATTTAACTCGGATTTTTTTAAATTTATTTTTACTGTCCATCCCAAAGCCATCTCCGGCGAAATAGCCGGTAAAGGTTCTAATGCCACTTGGGCGCTCAAAAAAGCGAAAGAATTTATTGACGGGCAAAAAATTCCCTACGAAAGAGTTATCGTCTCCAGTTTTGATGTTGATACCAGAGCCTTCCCTCAATATTTCAGTTGTTTAGCATGGAATTATTTAACGGCGCGCAAGCCGTTGAGGGAGAGCTTTCAGCCGATTCCCGTTTACAATAATAATATCTGGGACGCGCCTTCTTTTTCCAGGATAATTTCTTTTTCCGGGACTTTTTGGCAGATGATGCAGCAGGAGAGAGAGGAGCAGTTAGTTACTTATTCTTCCCATGCCATTCCCTTTAAGGTTTTGGCGGAAGTCGGTTATCCCTCAAATATAGTTTCAGACGATTCGCGCATTTTTTGGAAGGCTTATCTCCATTACGACGGAAATTACAGGGCAGTTCCATTGCATTACCCTATTTCCATGGATGCTGTTTTGTCTGAAAATACAATCAAGACAATGGTCAGTCAATACAAGCAGCAAAGAAGATGGGCGTCCGGAGTCGAAAATATTCCCTATCTTTTTTACGGATTTTTGAAAAATAAAAAAATTAAGTTGAGGGATAAAATTTATCATTCCTTTGTAATTCTGGAGGGATTTTGGTCTTGGGCTGTGGCCGCTCTGCTTATTTTTCTTTTAGGATGGTTGCCTTTAATGCTTGGAGGGAAAGAGTTTAACGACACTCTTCTTTCTTACAATCTTCCGAGACTCACAAGTTATATTATGACAATAGCCATGGTCGGAATGGTAGTTTCTGCGGTTATAAGCATTCTTATTCTTCCTACGGAGCGGGTTGGCAACGGGATGCGAAAGAAACTTTTTATATTCTTTCAGTGGTTTTTTCTTCCAATCACATTAATTGCTTTTGGGGCTTTTCCGGCCTTGGAATCTCAAGTAAGGCTGATGGTCAAAAAGCCCTTAGGCTTCTGGGTCACAGAAAAAACAAGAAAACTATAAGTTTTCTTGTTTTCTCAATTTTTTATTTTTTATTTTTAATTTTTAAATTAGAAAATTATTCTAAGTGGATGGTTTCATGGAACTGCCTTATTTTTTCTTTCAATAATGGATATTTTTCCAATTGAGAGTCTTCTTCTAAAATTTCCTTGGCAGCTTCTCTGGCTTTTTCCACCAGAAAAACATTGCCTAACGAAGCCATGGCTAAATCAGGAATTCCCGACTGCCTTGAACCGATAAAGTCTCCGGCTCCTCTTATTTTTGAGTCTTTTTCTGCTAAGGAAAAGCCGTCTTCAGAAGTCAGAAGGGCTTTCAGTCGGCGACTGTTTTCCTGTCCTCGTAAACTTGTAAAAAGGAAGCAATACGATTGATGTTCGGCTCTTCCGACCCTTCCTCTGAATTGGTGGAGCTGGGCCAAGCCGAATCTTTCCGCGCCTTCAATAAGCATTACGCTGGCGTTGGGGACATCAACTCCGACCTCCACAACTGAAGTTGAAACAAGGATGTCGGTTTTTTTGTCTTTAAATTTTTTCATTACGCTTTCTTTTTTTTCCGCAGGCATTTTTCCGTGAAGCATTCCTATTTTCAGGTCAGGAAATATCTCTTCTGATAATTTTTTAAATTCATCCTTGACTGCTTTTACGTCATCCCAATTTGAATAGACGTTTTTCTTTGTCTCTTCTTTTATCTCAATTCTCGGACAGATGACAAAAACCTGCCTGCCTGATTTCACCTGCTCTTTTACAAATTCATAAGCCATATTTTTATCTTTCTGGGCGACAATTCTGGTGATGATTTTTTTTCTTCCTTTGGGCAATTCGGAAATCAAAGACAAATCAAGATCGCCGTAGACGGTTAAGGACAATGTTCTCGGAATTGGAGTGGCGGTCATTGAAAGCAAGTGGGGGACAAACTCTTTTTTTTGGCAAAGTTCGGCCCGCTGTTTTACGCCGAAACGGTGCTGTTCATCAAGTATCACCAGACAAAGGTTCCCGAATTTTACTTTTTCTTGTATTAAGGCATGGGTTCCTATCAGAATATCAACTTCATTTTTTTTCGCTTTTAATTTTTCCAAGAATTTTTCTTTTGAAAGTTTTCTGTTATTAAGCCGGCTTTCTTTTCCTGTCAGTAAGCCGATTTTCAAATCAAAATCTTTAAACATTTTCTTAAAATTTTCAAAATGTTGTTTGGCTAAAATTTCCGTCGGAACCATAAAGGCGGTTTGAAATCCGGCTTTGGCTGTGTTTAAAGCGGCAATGGCGGCGACGATTGTTTTTCCGGAACCGACGTCGCCTTCCAAAAGGCGGTTCATAGGACTGTCCTTTTCCATATTTTTCAATATCTGCCAAGCGGTTTTTTTCTGACTGTCAGTCAGTTTAAAGGGTAATTTCTGGACAAAATCTTTCACTATCTCAATGTTGGCCGGAATTGCCATTGATTTTTCTTTTGCCAGTTTTCGTTTTTCGTTTAAGAGGAAAAGAGAAAGGAGAAAAAGTTCCTCAAAACAAAATCTATTTCTGGCTTCTTCGGCCAATTTTAAGGAATCGGGAAAATGTATTTGTTGAAGGGCTTTAGGAAAGGGGAGAAGTTGTTCTTTTCTGATAATTTTTTCCGGCAAAAAATCAGGGATTTCTTTTGCGATTTTTTCCAGAATCGGCTTGATAATAAACCTTAGCCATTTTGAAGAAAGTTTTTTCGTTTCCGGATAAATCGGCACCAACCTTCCCGTATGAGTAAAATTTTTTTTCAGCATTTCCGATTCCATACTTCCGATTTTTTCATAGGACGGGCTTGATAAATATAGTCCGGTTTTCCCTAAGGCGATTTTCCCGGCCAAATGAACAAAATTATTTTCCTTCAGGGTGGTTGCTATGTAGGGCTGATTAAACCAGACGACTTTTATTTCTCCTGTTCGGTCTTCAACAACAGCGTTGGTGATGAACATTCTTTTCCGCCAGGCGCGGACGTTTTCTATTTTCTTTATCTTCCCCTGAAAACAAAAAACTTCCCCTGCTCTCGCTGATGAGATAGGGGCGAGCTTGGAGAAATCTTCATAACGGCTGGGAAAATGAAAAAGCAAATCGCGGACGGTATATATTCCCATTCTTTTTAATTTCTTCAAATAAAAAGGATTGATTCTGGTGATTTCTTCTATGGGAGAAAACAATTGCATAATTTTATGCGGACTGCGTCCGCCGTAGTCCCGCTTCAGTGTAGCGAAGGCGGAACGCAATAAATTTTTTTGGAAAAATTTATTACGCCGCGGTGTTTTTTGGACGAAGTTTGAACATTCTTTGAGCAAACCCCCAACTAAGGAAACCAGCCCCGCCACCGCTCGCTCCGCTCGCCACATCACAGAAAAATACTCTTTGCTCTTTTCATTTTGCGCGCGCCGGATTTCTTTTTCTCCTAATGAAAAGAGTATTTTTCTGTGGTGTCCTGCCTTCCAAGTATTCAGGCAGGTGGCGGGACTAGCCTCATTTTGATTTGGCAAGAGAAAAGCGGAATTCCCCCCAAACCCCCCTTCCGCCCGCCTCGCCTTGAAGCGGAAGCGGAAAGGACGATTTCAAGTTTTTCTTTGGCGGCAAATAAAAAAAGAATTTACCTTTCAAAACCGCCAATCACCCAATCAAATTCATCTTCCCAGTTTCTGCTGGGACAACTCCAGCCTGGGCTGTCTGGATGAGGATGACCGCTAGTTTCCATATCGCGAACGCCTAGAACGAAATAAGCACCTCTTGAAGAATCACAGCCATAATCTCCGGCAGGATAGCGGTAATAGCTATAGCCATAGCAACCAGTTCCTGAACCACCGCTTGGATCTGTTGGGGTTTGTATCAAACCTTCTGTCGTTAAAGCGCCAATGAAGGGGTTGCCCGCACAGGGTCCTTGATCCCAACCATCACAACAGGCATCCCAGGAATTCGCTGAAATGCTTGGATATCTTTCGTATTTGTCATAATAAAGCTGAAGGGCGAGTAAAATTTGCCTCATATCAGAAAGTCTTCTCGCATCCCTTGCGCTCTCCCTCGCTCCTTGTAAACTTACCAAAACAATACTGGACAAAAGTCCAATAATAGCAATAACCACCAAAAGCTCAATTAATGTAAATCCTTTATTATGCTTCAGGTACATAATTCTAAAATTCGGCAGGAGGAATAACTTCCTCCGCCGGTGCTTCTGCGGGAGGAGTGAAACTTTTTTCTCTTTCGCTTTGGCCTCCCCTACCAAAAATTAAGAAAAGAGAAATAATAACAACAAAAACTATGAACCCTAAAAGAACATAATATGCTTGTTTTTCATTTTTTATTAAACCACCTGTATATTTAATCACCCACCGAATAATTTTTGGGGCAGTGGGAGAAACATAAGACCCGGACGACCATTGCCCGCTTGGAGATTTTGTAGCTGGCTCACTCAGGTGCTTGCTTAAATCAATTCCGTTTTTATTATTTTCTTGGTCCATAATATAAATTATTTTTATGAAAAATTTTTTTTAAAATGTGATTTGAGCCGATATTTTTCCGGTTCTTTGGCATCTTGGAAAGAATGTGGCGAAGCCACCGCGACTGCCTGCCTGCCTCGCCCGTCTATGGCGGGCGAGGCAGAAAATTCGTTCGAGCTATTTTCAATATACACCGCCAGTTGGAAATTTGCAAGCCAAGGGAAGCCACCTCGCTTCGCTCGGCGACTAATTTGTATTCATTTTTGGGCAAAAAAAAAGGATTTATCAATGAAGGGCAAAAGAAATTTTTTCAAAATAATATGAGATACATAATTTACGCGAGGAAATCTACTAAAAGTGAGGAACGGCAAGTTCTCTCGATTGAATCGCAACTCGCAGAGTTGCGAGAATTTGCCAAAAAAGAAGGGCTGCACATCGTCCGTGAATTTGTGGAAAGCAAAACCGCCAAAGAGCCGGGGCGAGAAATTTTCAACGATATGATAACCAGCATAGAGAAAAATGAAG
>Ga0210051_1001556_pt1 | contig 23052 bp, 20 predicted proteins | sample CryGey092014_all_FD_185464 | JGI IMG/M metagenome (GOLD analysis project Ga0210051, IMG submission 185464) | Groundwater microbial communities from aquifer - Crystal Geyser CG23_combo_of_CG06-09_8/20/14_all (SPAdes) (version 2) | ecosystem: Environmental > Aquatic > Deep subsurface > Groundwater... | reverse complement strand
GGAAGAGGGCTTATCTATGCGAGGGCTTAAAGGAGCTGGGTTTCCATGTCCTTGAACCGGATGGGGCTTACTATGTCTTGGCGGATATACGACCTCTGGGTTTTGAAGATGATTACGGCTTCTGCAGGATGCTTCCCAAAGAGGCGGGCGTAGCCGCCATCCCCTCTTCCTGCTTCTGGAAGGAGAGGAGTTGCGCCAGGGAACTTGTGCGGTTCTGTTTCTGTAAGAAAGACGAAACCCTTGAGGAAGGGGTAAGACGCCTCAGGAAGTGGCTTGCAAAATAAGGGGTTCTTGATAGATGAAGGTTGCAGGATTTCAAATTAATATCGTCTGGCACGATCGCATGGCCAATCACGATAAGATCCGTAGGTTCGCTGCCAAGGCCGCAGAAGAAGGGGCTGATGTCTTTATCCTCCCGGAGATGTGCTCAACAGGATTTTCTATGGACACTTCCGTCACGGCCGAGCCTATAGTGGGCCCTACCCCCACCCTTTTCAGAGATATAGCCAGGGAAACAGGCATGACCATCGTGGGCGGCTTTGCCCTTGCCAGAGCTAAGGGAAGACCCCAAAATGTGTCACTTGCCGTTGACAGGGAAGGGCACGACCTTGCCCTCTATGCAAAGATTCATCAGATCGCGATCCTTGATGAACACAAACACTATGATCCGGGATCAAAGCCTGTGGTATTCTCGCTTGACGGCACGGCGGCAGCCTGCTTTGTATGTTATGATCTCAGGTTCCCTGAGATATTCAGGGCAGTTGTGGATAAATGCGCTATGATAATGGTCATAGCCTCTTGGCCTGCAAGCCGGCAGTCTCACTGGGACGTACTTCTCAAGGCGCGTGCCATAGAAAGCCAGTGCTATGTGGTGGGTGTAAACAGGACAGGTCCCGGGGGCGGTCTTCAATTTACAGGCGGATCAGCCGTCATTGATCCTCTCGGAAACATCCTTGCCCATGGAGGGAAGCATGAAGGCCTTGTGATCGCTGATATTGACCCCGTAAAGGTTGCCGAGACAAGGTCAACAATGCCCTTTTTGAAGGATCGCATACCTGATCTGGCTTTAAGATCCTAGGGCTTCGGGGCCGCCCAAACCTCCGCTGATCTATTGTATAGGTTTCATACATCAGGAGCCCCCCTCCAATAATTGCTCCCTTTATATGAGGTATCAAGGGCCTGTGAAGATACCTGAATACGATTATCCCTGCGTATCGCTCATGCCCAAGTGGATTGACTCCTTCCTTCTCAAAATCAACCTGCCTGACTTCTACTGATACACCCATATCCTCCGCCGTCTTTCGGACCTTGAGCAGGGCCTCCTCCGACCGGTCTGCAAGAAAGACCTTTAAACCCCTCGCGGCAAGAAACAGTCCGTTTTGCCCTTCCCCGCAGGCCAGATCCAGGACGGGTTTGTCTGAAGGCAACGCCGAGAAAATATCAGCATGACCCAGGAGGAGCTTGGCGGGCCTAAAAGCGCCCGCCTCTTCCTCCCGGACCATTTTATTGCTTTGCTTATGCCCCTTCAACTCCCGCCAGACGCTTATAAGTGGCCACGCGCTCCTTCATTTGGGCCTCGGCCTTCGTGAAAAGCTCTTCAGCCTGGTCGGGAAATGTTCTGGTCAGGCTTGAATAGCGCACCTCACCCATCAGAAAATCCCTGAAATTGCCCGTGGGCTCCTTGGAATCGAGCTGCAACGGGTTTTTACCCTGCTCCTTGAGCCTGGGATCGTATCTGTAGAGTATCCAATAACCCGACTCGACCGCCTTCAGCTCCTCTTCCTGGCTCAGGCCCATGTTTATTCCATGGTTGATGCAGGGGGAGTAAGCGATTATCAGCGACGGGCCCGGATAGCTTTCCGCCTCCAGCAGGGCTTTTAGGTACTGGTTCTTGTTGGCCCCCATGGCTACCGCTGCAACATAGATGTAACCATAGGTCATAGCGATCATGCCAAGGTCTTTCTTCCTTGTGGGTTTTCCGGCAGCCGCAAATTTGGCCACCGCCCCGGTCGGAGTTGACTTGGAAGACTGCCCGCCAGTGTTTGAATACACCTCGGTATCCAGGACCAGCACGTTTACGTCGCGGCCCATGGCGAGCACATGATCCAGACCCCCGTATCCTATGTCGTAGGCCCAACCGTCCCCGCCTATTATCCAGATGGACTTCTTAGTAAGATAATCCCTCATGTCAAGTATCTCGAGGAAGCAGGCAGGCACTTCGCCTTTGGAATCGTAGAACTTTGCCTCTATGAGACGCACAATGTCCCTGCCGATCTTTTTGGACTTATCGCCGTCGTCCATGTTCTCAAGCCATTCCTTGAGGGCGCCGTAAAGCTCACCCTTCTTTTCCACTTCCATGGCCTGCCTTACAAAATCCGCCAGTTTAGCCCGGCGCTGGCTAACGGCAAGCTCCATGCCGAATCCGTATTCGGCGTTATCCTCAAATAGTGAATTGGCCCAGGCAGGCCCGTGCCCGTCATGGTTGACCGTGTAAGGACAACTCGGAGCCGACCCTCCGTATATGGAGGAACAGCCTGTGGCATTGGCTACAAGCATCCTGTCTCCGAAAAGCTGAGTCACGACCTTGATATATGGCGTCTCGCCGCATCCGGCACAGGCCCCTGAAAACTCAAAGAGAGGCTGCCTGAACTGGCTTCCCTTGACTGTTGTAACAGGAATTGGATCTTCCACGTGGGGCAGATCCAGGCTAAAGAGATGATTGGGTACCTGCATATCCTTTTGTGTTCCAAGCGGCTTCATTATCAGAGCCTTATTCTTGGCCGGGCACACGTGGGCACAGTTTCCGCACCCTGTGCAATCAAGGGGGCTTACCTGCATCCTGTACCTGTATCCCGCAAGTTCCTTTCCTTTTGCCTCCACGGTAATAAACCCCTTCGGTGCACCCTTGAGATCCTCTTGCTTTGCGAGAACCGGTCTTATTACCGCGTGGGGGCAAACAAATGAACACTGATTACACTGGATACAGTTTTCGGGCTGCCATTCCGGGATGTTAAGGGCAATCCCACGCTTTTCGTATTTGGTAGTCCCCGTCGGGAAGATGCCATCCGGAGGCATGGCGCTTACAGGCAATTTGTCTCCATGCTGAGCAAGCATGGGCCTCATTACCTCGCTTACAAACTCAGGCTCATCTCCTTCCGCATAGGCCTCGCGGCCGGCCTTTGCCCAGGAGGCAGGCACCTTTACCTTGACAATGGCGTCTACGGTCTTGTCCACCGCCTCCCAGTTCATTTTGACGACTTTTTCTCCCTTCTTGCCGTAAGTCTTCTTGATCGCATCCTTCATGTAGCCCACGGCCTTGTCCGGAGGAAGCACGTTGGAGATCTTAAAGAACGCGGCCTGCATGATCATGTTTATGCGGCCTCCGAGGCCAAGCGCAGTCGCAATCTTGACCGCGTCAATCACGTAGAAGTTGAGCTTTTTTTGCGCAATGGTGCGCTTCATGTTGTCCGGAAGCTCTTTGTCCATCTGCTTCAAGCTCCAAGACGCATTCAACAGGAAGGTGCCTCCGGCTTTTATCCCTTCCAGTATATCGTATTCGTTGACAAAGGCCGGGTTATGGCAGGCGATAAAATCGGCGTTTGTAAGAAGATAAGGGGACTGTATCGCCTCCGGAGAGAAGCGAAGATGGCTTACCGTGATGCCGCCCGATTTCTTCGCGTCATAGGCAAAGTATCCCTGGGCATACATATCGGTATTTTCGCCTATGATCTTTATGGTGTTCTTGTTAGCCCCTACTGTCCCATCGGCGCCCAGGCCCCAAAACTTGCACCTGACCGTGCCTTCAACGGCAGTGTCAATGGGCTCCGGAAGGGTAAGAGAACTGTGGCTTACATCGTCGTTTATCCCTATCGTAAAATGGTTTTTGGGCGTCATGCCCTTCATATTGTCAAATACGGCCTTCACCATGGTCGGCGTAAGATCCTTGCTTCCAAGACCGTAGCGTCCTCCGACTATCATGGGAAGCATGCCTTTTTCCTCAAAGACAGTGCATACATCCTGATAGAGGGGTTCCCCAAGGGCTCCCGGGGCCTTTATTCTGTCAAGGACAGCGATTCTTTCGGCGGTGGCCGGAATGACATTAAGGAAATGCTCCGCAGAGAACGGATGATATAATCTGACCTTCAAAAGACCCACACGTTCGCCCAGCTTGTTCAGATAGTTGACGGTCTCGTTGATAACCTCGCAGCTCGAGGCCATGGAGACTATCACCCGGTCGGGTTCCGGATCTCCGACATAATCGAAAAGATGGTAGGGCCTTCCGACAAGCTCGGATACCTTGTCCATCTCTTCCTGCACTATATGGGGAACCCTTGCATAGAAAGGCGATGAGGCCTCACGGTTCTGGAAGAAGATATCAGGATTCTGGGCCGTGCCCCTGAGCTGAGGATACTCGGGGTTCAGGGCCTTTTCCCTGAACTCCTCGATGGCGGCCCAATCAACCAGGGAGGCCATCTCCTCATAGTCTATCATCTCTATCTTCTGTATCTCCATGGAAGTGCGGAACCCGTCAAAAAAATGCACAAACGGAAGCCCCGCCCTTATGGAGGCAAGATGGGAAACAAGCGCAAGGTCCATGACCTCCTGGGGAGATGCGGAGGCAAGGAGAGAAAAACCCGTCTGCCTTACGGCGTTTATGTCTGAATGATCTCCGAATATTGATAAAGCGTGGGCCGCTATGGCTCGCGCCGAGACATGAAATACGCAGGGCAGAAGTTCACCTGCTATCTTGTACATATTCGGAATCATAAGGAGCAGCCCCTGGGAGGCCGTAAATGTGGTGGAAAGGGCTCCTGCAGACAGAGCACCGTGGACCGCGCCTGCGGCACCTGCCTCGGACTGCATCTCAACTACCTTCAATACCTGTCCGAATATGTTTTTCCTTCCGTGGGCCGCCCATTCATCACAATACTCACCCATGGTGCTCGACGGGGTAATGGGGTAAATGGCTGCTACGTCACTCAGGGCGTATGCCACGTGAGCTGCTGCCTCGTTGCCCTCAAGGGTTTTAAATGTTCCTTTCATGAAATCCTTCCTCTCTTTTTTGTCCGTGGGACGATTGATATTAGTTGAAGCGGAACTATCCGTTAGAAATAGATAAATAAGTTAACTGTTACCTTAAGTTATGTCAAGGGAACATTAAAGATGAGCAGCAACTGCAGGCTGGAATGATCTCACTAACGGCCATGCCCGGGTAGTGCACAACGAAGGATGAAAATGGTCAATAAGTTGGAAGCATTTTCATATAAAGCGCCATGCCCTAAAAGGGGCACAACGAAACATGAAAATCTCCACGTTTCCGATATTTCTCACCCTCGACGGGGGAGGGTGGGGGTGATTTTCATAAAAATTGTCAATCAGTAAATGACGGCGTGGTGTGGCTTAGTCTTAATTGCCCTGGAATCCCTCCAATGCTTCCCATACCTCCCTGGTTGCAAGAGCGCCCGGCGAGTCAGGATCATATTCTATAACTGTCTTTTCATGGATCATGGCCATGGTAAATACCGGATCGAAGGGTATGCGACCCACTACCGGCAGGCCGCTTTCTTTACAAAAGTCTTCGATCTCAGCACTTTGCCCAAGGTTAAGATCATGTTTGTTGATGGCTACCATGACAGGCACCCTGAAATGGCCGGCAAGGCTTACCACCCGCTGCATGTCGTGTATCCCCGCGACTGTGGGTTCCGTCACCACCAGAACTGCGCTTGCCCCCCCGATGGATGCTATCACGGGGCAGCCCACACCTGGAGGGCCGTCGGTTATGATCAAATCCCTGCCGGTTTTACCAGCAAGCTCCTTTGCCTCCTTCCGCACAAGGCTTACAAGTCTGCCTGAGTTTTCTTCGGCTATCCCGAGCCTTGCGTGGATCATTGGGCCCATCCTTGTCCTTGATTCATACCACTGGCCGCACGTCATTATCGGAAACTCAATTGCCTTCACAGGACAGAAATGAACGCATACCCCGCAACCCTCGCACTGAAGAGGATCAACTTCATAAGATTCGCTTATTGCGCTGAATCTGCACATATCCCGGCAGGTACCGCACCCAGTGCACAGATCATTCATGATAACGGCCTTACGACCTCCCTGGAAGTCCGTGCTCCTTATTATCTCCGGAGCCAGGATGAGATGTAGATCAGAGGCATCCACATCCGCGTCGCATAGAACAGCTCTTTTTGCAAGGCCCGCAAATGCCGCAACCAGGCTCGTCTTTCCAGTGCCGCCCTTTCCGCTTATAATGACTATCTCCTTCAAAGACTTACTATCTCCCTTACGTGAGTTTCTTGATCCGCTCATAAAGGCCCCTGAAGGCCTCCTTCCATTGCGGCATGGCGTGAATAAGAAGATCCCCCCGGGAATATGCCTCAGCTATATGCCGGTCGAAGGGAATCTCCATAAGCACCTCTATTTTCTCCCGTCGGGCATAATCAGTTACGGCCTGGTTTCCCATGTCTGCTCTGTTTATCACAAGCCCGAAAGGGATGCCGAGAATCCTTACCGCCCCCACCGCAAGCATGAGATCGTGAAGCCCGAATGGCGTGGGTTCTGTAACAAGCACTACAAAGTCAGCCCCCTTCATTGAAGTTACGACCGGGCAAGAGGTCCCCGGAGGGGCATCAATTATAGTAACGCCCGAAGGCTTTGTGTATTCACGAACCTTTCTTATCAAGGGCGGCGCCATTGCCTCGCCGATCCGGAGTTTTCCATGCACAAGCTCAATGCCGTAAGCACTGCCCTTCTCAATTATCCCCAGTTCCCGCCCTGTTTCCGTTATGGCCTTTTCCGGGCATACCGCCATGCAGCCGCCGCAGCTATGGCAGAGCTGCTCAAAGGTTAGAACCGTCTCTGCTATTACTACTATTGCCTTAAACTGGCATATCTCAGCGCAGGCGCCGCAGCGGTTGCACTTGGTCTCATCCACCACAGGAACCGGGGTATACACAGTTATCTTCTCGTCAAAGGCGGGCTTAATGAAAAGATGCGCGTTAGGCTCTTCCACATCACAGTCAAGCAACTGCACATCGCCTTCGATTGAAAGGGCTAGATTAGTAGCGACAGTTGTCTTTCCTGTGCCACCCTTCCCGCTTGCAATACTTATGATCATCTTTCGATTATGCCTCCGCTTGCTTTCTCTGGCGCAGCATATAATCATGCAATGCCTCCTGAAGAGAGGTAGCAGCAAGGAGAGCGCAATGCTTCTCAGCTTCCGGCAGCCCATCCAGGCAGGATTCAATGGCATCCGCGGTTATATCAAGGAGTTCTTCCGGGCCCTTTCCGAAGGCCATCTCCGCTGCTACGGAACCACAGGCGGTCGTAGATCCGCATCCGTCCGTCATAAAGGCGGCTTTACTTACTCTCTCACTTTCAAATACGAGGAAAAACTCCATGCTGTCGCCGCACACGCCTCTAATCATCGAGTATCCGTCGGCGTCGGCAATCCTTTCCATGAAACGGGGATTCATCCATCTTTCGATGACCTTTTCCCCATAGGACCGCCGTGTCTCCTCAATAATCTTCTCCTGGAGGGATTCAACAAAATCATCCAGCTCAGAACTCATGAAACGGTAATACCCCCTTTTCTTACCCCCTGGTCAGTGCGGCACCGCACTTGGGGCACTTCATCTCAAAGCACGGAACACCCCTGGTATGCGGAACCTTCTCATTGCACGCAGGGCAAACACAATCTCCGCCAGGGCCCATACCACGTCCTCCACCCATGCCTCTTCCCCTTCCGGAGGTATCCTGCCCCCTTCCGGCGCCTTGTCCTCTTCCTGAACCCTGGCCTCTTCCCTGACCCGCATTTCCAGCCATCTCAACACCTCCTGTCTTTGACAGTTATCTAGTGCCCATCCGTAAATGGCTATTTTTCACCGATTTCGGCGTTGGGCTCAAATTTTAATCCTCGAAATACGTCAATGTATTCCTTTGGTTAAAATTATCGCCCGCCTTGAACTCGACGAAACTATCTCATTTACGGGTGGACATTATCTAGTGGTCACAGGCATTCTCTCCGGTTACAAGACTGCCCTTCAAGTAACTCCTGGCCATTTCTTCCGGCTCTCCCTCTTTGACACCGATAACCACTTCAATGCCTTTTTCCACAAGCATCTCCTTGGCCCTGGCGCCGATTCCTCCGGCAAGCACCACATTGGCTCCCTGCTCGGCAAGCCACTTTGGAATCACTCCCGGCTCATGCGGCGGAGGGGTAAGTCTTGATGAACCTATCACTTTACCATCCTTGGTGCGCACGAAGGCAAACTCCTGGCAGTGCCCGAAATGCGAACAAAGCCTTCCAGCCTCGATAGGAACCGCGATTATCTTTGCCGAATTCCCGCCGCCCGAAGGCGAGACAATCTTTTCAGGTTTTTCTTCCTTCTTGGCGACATCAGATCCTAGAGCCTTAACAACGACATCAACCATACTGCTGAAGGCCTTTCCAAAAGGCGATTCTCTGTCAATCCGCCCGATCCCTCCCATGTCACCCTTCTCCACAACAGAGGGATCAATGGGAAGGCTGCCAAGGAAGAGAATGCCCTCTTTCTTTGCCGTCAGCATACCGCCCTTGGTCTTGAAAAGATCAATGCTCTTGCCGCAATGAGGGCAGATAAGGCCGCTCATGTTCTCGACAATTCCCAGTATCTTCATATTGACATGCCGGCAAAAATTGATGGATTTTCTGACATCGGCCAGTGAGATTTCCTGAGGAGTTGTAACCACAAGGGCCTCTGAATCCGGGATGGTCTGGGCAACCGTAAGGGGCTCATCACCTGTGCCCGGAGGGGAGTCAATAACAAGGTAATCAAGATCGCCCCAATCAATATCCGAGATAAATTGCCTTATCACGCCTATCTTGATGGGCCCTCTCCAGATGGTGGCCACATCCTTGTCCTGCCCCATCAGGGACTCGATGGATATGACGTCCATATTGGGAAGATATTTGATGGGCTTGGCGGTTCCGGGGACAGAGCCAGGTCTTAGTGTCCCGTCAAGTCCAAGAAGTCTAGGTATGCTCGGTCCGTGCAGATCCACATCCATAAGTCCCACCCTGTATCCCCTGTCGGCAAGGCTCACGGCAAGGTAGGCTGCGACGCTGCTCTTGCCCACGCCGCCTTTGCCGCTCATAACAAGAATCTTGTGGGATATGTGCCCCAGCGCATCCTTGATCTTATCGTCCTGTTCCTGATGTTCCAGATCGCGAGGTGTTGCCCCGCAGCTTTTTGAAAGACTCATAAAAAAACCTCCAATAATATTTGATTATCCAGCTAAAAATTCACATTTAAACGGCAAAAAAGCCCCGGATACAAGGCGCGCACAAATGGAAACCAGCCCTCAGGGTGGCCGTCCAAGCTCAGCGCGACGAAGTATATGGACTTTCTAGAAAGCCATAATATTCATCCTTCCCCATAAAGGGAATCATGTGAGCATCCCGGCATAAGGAATTCTTCCCTTAGAAGGCAGCCGTTCATCCAGGCATCGATCACTTTCTCCTGCGGGCCTGTGATCCAGGCAATCACCTCCATGCCGAATGCCGAAAGCATTTCAAAAAAGGGCCGCGATATGGCCCCGCATATAAGCGTATCAACACCGATGTTTTTGAGATACAGACAACGCCTTGAAGGCTCTTCCTCATGCAGCGGAGTAGTAAACCGCTCTTTCTCCCTCCGGCCTTCCATTTGAACGACAAGAAGTCTCGTCGCAGTGTCGAAGACAGGAGAAACCTTTCCCTCCCATACCGGAACGGCTATCTTCATGATGCCTCGTCTGCCTGATGCCTGCCCTTTAAGCCTTCAGGCCCTGCCGCCCCCGCGACGGCTTCCACCTCCCCACTTTCCCTGGGTGCCGTGATGGTCTGAGACATTGGGCTCCTTGGAGGCTTTAAGTTCGCCTTTCTTATAGCGATCAATCGCCTCGCTCACCGTGCCGTCCTGACCCATTATCACGTCAATGCCAGCCGCGTTTAAGGTCTTCACTGCGTTTGGCCCGCAATTACCTGTTATCAAAGCCTTAGCGCCTTTTGATGCAATAAATTGGGCCGCCTGAATCCCGGCCCCTCCACCCTGGGCAATGCTCTGATTATCAAATGACTCAAAGGTCATATTGTCCGTATCCACCAGCAAGAAAAACGCGCAGCGTCCGAATCTGGGATCAATCTGCGCATTGAGGCTGTTACCTGCCGCGCTGACAGCTATCTTCATAATGCCTTCCTCCATTAAATTCGTCTTTATCTATTCCTTGGAAGGCTTGAAATAGCATTTATCGTGCCTCAGTATCTTAGTGCACAGGGGGCAATCTAATGCATGATCCGGGGATTACAATATAAAATAATTTTAACGGCTGTAATTTCGGGGGCATGAGAAGCAGGGTTTTAGTGCATTATTGCAATGCATTTTTAAACTATGCAATGCATTTTCGCAACAACATTTCGTCTGACAGGCATACGGGGCACAACGAAGCATGAAAATCACCCCCATCCCTGCCTCCCCCGTCGAGGGTTAGGAGTAAGGGGTGACGCGTCTAAAAAACTTTTTGCGAGTAAGTCAAACATGAGAGATGAAATCAGGCATTTTTATTGCGGGGAGGTAATCTTAAGCCTCTTCATCCTCCTCCAGAGAGTCGAAGGGTGAATGGCCAGCTCGGCCGCAGCTCTTGACCTGCTCCATCTGTTACGCTCAAGGCAGGATACCAGGAAATTCTTTTCAAGCTCTCCCAAGGATGCCTTGCGGGAACGGTCGGGTGATAAAGCATCTCGGCCTTCCCGTGATCTCAGATAGTCCGGCAGATGCTCCATCTCAAGGGTTTCACCACGGCAAAGCACCACGGCATACTGAATGATGTTTTCAAGTTCACGGACATTGCCCGGGAAATCATAGGCCATGAGCACCGCCATCACACCGTCTGATATCCTATGGATGGATTTCCCGTTAAGTCCGGAAAATCTCCTCAAAAAATGCTCGGCAAGCAGAGGAACATCTTCTCTTCTTTCCCGCAGGGGAGGAAGCACAATGCGAACCACGTTTATTCTATAATAGAGATCCTTCCGGAAACTTCCCTCAGCCACAAGTTCCTCAAGGGGCCTGTTGGTTGCCGCGACAATCCTAACATCAGCCTTTAAGGGAGAGATAGCCCCCAGCGGCTCGTAGGTCTTTTCCTGTATCATCCTCAAGAGCCTTACCTGCAGGGCCGGTGATACATCGCCTATCTCGTCGAGGAAAATGGTCCCGCCCTCGGCAAGGGCCATGCGTCCCGGCTTGTCTTTCTTGGCGTCCGTGAAAGCGCCGGCCTTGTATCCGAAAAGCTCCGATTCCAGGAGCGTGTCGGGAAGCGCTCCGCAATTCACTGTTACCATGGGGCCTTCGTGCCTGGGGCTCAAAGAGTGAATGGCCCTGGCAAAGAGTTCCTTGCCGGTTCCGCTTTCGCCGACGAGGAGCACCGTTGCCTCACTTTCAGCAACCTGCTCCATTATCCCGAAAAGGCGCATCATCTCGGCGTTTCTGCTTATTATGTCGTGGAAGGAATGGCGCGATTCCAACTGTCTTTTGAGTTCCTCAACGATGCTCAAATCCCTGAAGGTCTCCACTCCTCCCATGATGCTTCCCTCCCGGTCCTTGAGGAGGGCCGTTGAGATGCTGACCGGAATCCTTCGGCCCGAGGATGTCAGTATGAATATGCCTTTGTTTACAACAGGATCACCCGTTTCCATGGTCTGCCTAAGGGAGCAATGACTTTCGCAGATGCTCGCCTTGAATACATCCCAGCAGTGCCTGCCTATGGCTTCATCCCTCTTGATGCGGGTTATTTCTTCTGCCGCCCTGTTAAATGAGGTGATCTTCCAATCGGAGTCAACGGTGAAAACTCCGTCGGCTATGCTGTCCAGTATGATATCCGTCTTATCCGCAGGTTCCATCTTCATGAATGGTTGAAAAGTCCTTTATTGAGTTATAAAGTAGTAATCATAACATAAGTCCTCAAAAAGCAACGTGCTGCGTTTTTGATATTTCAGGGAAAATTATGCCAAAAAAGATACTTATTGTCGATGATGATCCAGATGTCAGGCTGTTTCTTTCCACTCTTTTGAAAGACAACGGTTTTGAGCCTCTTGAGGCGGCTAACGGCATTGAGGGACTTGAACTTGCGGAATTACAAGGCCCCTGTTTGATACTTCTTGATCTCATGATGCCGCGCAAAAGCGGAATCGCAATGCTTTCCGATCTAAACAATAGCGAGAGGCTGCGCCGCATCCCGGTCATAATGGTGACCGGTGTCACGGGAGAAACTGGAATTGACCTAAATGCCTTCCTGGCCAGAGGAGCCTTTGTGCCCGCAGGAATCATCGAAAAGCCCATTGATCCCGATCTCCTCATTAGCACAGTGAAAAAGGCGCTTGAAGGTAGAAGTGGCAATGCCTGAAAGGGATCCGGTGACCAGGCTAACGTTTTGCCGGAGACCTGGATTTGGCAGGGATTCCGGAAGGGAGTTGTTTAGTGCTTCATGATGAAGGAGCTATGACGGACCGACTTATAACAGAAAGCCGCCTCCTCGAAAGCGGGCGAGATGGAGTAGCTCTCTTCGACATAGGCGGCAGCATTTCCGCCTGCAACCTCGCATTCGCCTACCTCCTGGGTTACGAGCATAACCTGCTCCAGAAAAGGCCTGTCCATTCTCTTTTCAGAAGCCATGCCAGGGCCGTTCTCAGAACTCATCTCCAGGACCTTGTGATCCTTGGATTTATCACCCTGGAAACAGAGATTGTGGGTAAGCGAAGCGAACCCATACCGGTTGAGGCGACAATAGCCTGGATACCCGGTGAACAATTGTTCAAGATAGCGATCAGGGACATTACAGTAAAAAAGCGGCTTGATGAATACAGACGAACCTATGCGGAAAGGCTTGCCATCGAGGTAGCGGAAAGAACGGCACAATTGACCGAGGCTCAAAAGGAACTCCAGCGTCAGAAGACCACAGCCGAGGGAATCATCTATGGCTCGCCGATCCCGATGTTCGTCATTGATAAGGACCACAGGATAACTCATTGGAACAGGGCCAGCGAAAGGCTCACGGGTTTTTCCGCAAGGGAGATGATCGGCACGAAGCGTCAGTGGGAGCCTTTTTTCCCGAGCCCGAGAAAAGTGCTTGCGGATCTGGTGATGGAAAACACTCCTGAGGAGGCTGAAAGGCTTTACGCCGGCATGAATCTAAGAAAGTCCCAGGTCGTGCAGGACGCCCTTGAGGCAGAGCATTTTTTCCCCCATCTGGGGCCGAATGGTACGCATCTCTTTGCTACGGCCTCACCCATAGAGGATGAAGCGGGAATCATCCAGGGAGCGATAGTCACTTATCAGGACTTTACGGAGAGGACGGCCCTGATGGCTGAGCTGAAATGGCGGGAGGCATATCTTAATAACCTCATTCAGAACTCCATTGACGGCATAATAGCTACGGACTCAGAGGGGCTTATCGCCATCTACAACAGAAGCGCGGAAGAGATACTTGGATATACTCCGGAGGAGATAACCGGAAGGATGAGGTACCAGGACATCCTTTCGGAGGAGACCGCTCTGGCCATAAGGGACGCCTTTTACGGCGACACCTACGGGCCTCCAGGCAAGATCCTAAACATGATAACCAGTTTGCTTGGGAAAAAGAGAGAACCCATACCAGTCCGCTTCACCGGAACCATTATCTTTGATGGTGAAAAGGAGATCGGCAGCGTCGTATTCATCCAAGACCTGAGAGAGCTTCAGCGGCTCCAGAGGGAAAAGGACCAGGCAGAGCGAATGGCCGCCATTGGAAAAACCGTGGCCAGCGTTGCGCACTATATAAAGAATGTACTTAGCGGACTCAAGGGGGGCGCCTATGTGGTGCGCTCCGCAATAGCGAAGGGTGATCTGGATCTTACCCTCAAAGGCTGGGAGATGGTTGAGAGAAATCTCGATCAGATAGGCCAGATAACGGCCGACATGCTTATCTATGCGGGCGAGCGCAGTCCTGTAAGGGAACACCTTGATCCCATTGAGCTGGTCTCGGAGGTCGTAGAACTCATGCGGGAACGTGCCAGGCTTGCCGGAGTCGAGCTTGTGAGCGAGTTCAGGGAGGAGACGGGCAAGGTGGCTATGGATAGAACCGCTATTTATCGCTCCTTACTCAATCTTGTCGCAAATGCCATTGACGCCTGCACCCTCAAGGGTATGACCGAAGGCGAGGCAAAGGTGGTAATTATCGTGGACAGGCCCGATGGGTGGGCCGTTCGCTTCCAGGTGTTTGACAGCGGGGCCGGAATGGATCAAGAGACCCAGCAGAAACTATTCACTGACTTTTTTACTACAAAGGGCTATGCCGGGACCGGCCTTGGGCTTCCCGTAACACGCAAGATGGTGGAAGACCACGGCGGCAAACTGCTTTTCCATTCAGAGCCGGGCAGGGGAACCACCTTCAGCCTGCTTCTCCCCCGAAATTGAGGCCGAGGAAGAATCGAAGCCTGAACATCCTGTCGCAGGAGAGCTTGACCGGCAGAGCAGCAGCATTATAATGCAAATGCATTTGAAATTGAATAAGATGGAGGTTTTCCCTGATGCGAGCATCCATGAAGGTTTTAATCGCAGTCTTCCTTTTTATCTCTATGGTCGGGAGCCGCGCCTACGGCCAGGAAAGATTGAGGGTATTTGTCAGTATCCTGCCTCAGAAGTTCATCGTTGAACAGATAGGCAGGGAAATCGTGGATGTTGACGTAATGGTTCAGCCGGGGGCAAGCCCCCATACCTATGAGCCCAGGCCTCAGCAGATGGTTGCGATCTCCCGGGCCAGGCTTTATTTCGCAATTGGAGTTCAATTTGAAAAGGCTTGGCTTGAGCGAATCGCATCCTCAAATCCCGCCATGAAGATCATCAACACACATGAAGGAATCCAGAGGGTGCAGATGCTGGGCCATGACCATGACAAAGAGGGCGAGCCTGATCCCCACATCTGGCTTTCACCACCGCTTGTGCTTTCACAGGCTCGAAACATCCTGGCCGCTCTTCAAAAGGCAGACCCTTCCAATTTTGAATTATATGAGGCCAATTACAGACGCCTCGCATCAAAGATAATTGATCTCGATTCCGAGCTTCGCAAGATCTTCGAAGATAAGAAGGGGCGCTCATTCATGGTGTTCCATCCTGCATGGGGGTATTTCGCCAGGGCCTATGGCCTGTCACAGATACCAATAGAGCTTGAGGGTAAGGAGCCAAAGCCCGCTCAGCTCAAGAAACTCATACAGGAGGCAAGGGACAGAAACGTGAAGATTATCTTCCTTCAACCTCAATTTTCCGCCCGAAGCGCAGAGCAGGTGGCAAGAGAGATAGGGGGAGAGGTTGTAACGGTTGATCCCCTGGCTTTTGACTGGGAAGCGAATATGAAAGAGGTTGCCGCAAAGTTCCACAAGGCCCTCAGGTAAATGCTTTTTTTCAGCATTCTCTGACGCCTCCTGCGAGGCAGTGCTACGCCAGATGAGGTAATGCCCACCGTGAGGGCCAAATCTGCAAATGCAAAGGGCCCCCTAGATGTAGGTTTTGGCGTAGCGGCGGACGTGATGACCTTCCAGAACGTGGAATTGTCTGAGTTTTTTGAGGGTGACAGGAGAGAAGGCTCCGATCGGAAGATAGGCGATTTTCTTGCCTGTTGCCGCGGCTAAACCCCGGCACAACCCGGACGGCGGCGTGGCGGCCACATAGACCACATGGGTCTCGGTGCTATAGTCTATGGCGGCCATAAGCAGCCTCTCGGGTTTGTCTCCGGCCTCGTCGAAAAACGGGTCCTTCCAGATGTCATACACCCTCATGGGCGGATAGGTGAGCATGAAGCCTCCATACTGACATCTTGAGATGCCCGGGCCGTCCATTACCTCCCCGGCCGGAGTGCTGTAGAAGGCCATGTCTGATTCCTGGTCGTGCTCGCCCAGCCAGGTGACACACCATGGGAAAAGCTCCTTGCCTTCCCTGTCGGGCCGATCAGGATCAAAAATGACGACCACAGAGCCTACCTTCCCTCGGATGGGCCTGTCGGAACGTACATAGATCCTACCCTCAGACCAGTTTCTAACTGTCTCCCTCAGGTCAATGCCATCCAGAAGCGAACTTGTGAATGGCTCAACCCTGGCGTTGCCTTCTGATTTTATCTCTATGGCTTTCTTCTTAAGATAATGCCCATAACCCTCTATGGCCACATCCTCAGGCGGGTAGGAACAGATGGCAAGCCCCTTGAACTTGCTCTTCCATTCCCCGGGATATTTCTCCCGCTTTCTCTTTTTTACCGGCACGGCTACAAGCCTGCGCCTCATGCTCTTTATGCGACGATGAAAGTGTATTTTCTTGTGATCCAGATAAAGGTCTTCTCCCTCAAGATACAGAACAGGCAGCTCGGGATTCTCGGTCTGCCAGGGGTATTCACTTCCCTTATCCCAGACCTCATAAGCGAAATTGTCTTCCGATGCCCCCCTTGCGGCCACGATAAGCTGATAGAAACTCGGGACAAGGCACCCGGTCACCAGGGCGTAATTTCTGGCAAACTTGAAAAGTATCCTCCTCTGCACCGAGGTAAGCCTTTCCTTGCTGTTTTTCCAGTAATTTTCCTCGGCAAGACTTATGAGGCTGGAGTTCAGCTCCATTCTATCCAGGGACTCCAGCTTGCCTTCATTCCTCGCCCTTTCATAGGCGGCCATGAGAAAGGGCATCTCACTCAAGACCTCGCGGCTTGACTCTGCGTCCAGATGAGCAAGGCCTACTCCTTCCCTCCTGCACCGTCCGATGACCCGGGTCTGAGGCCTGTCGAGCATTTCAAGAATGCCCGGCAGGTGAGAAAGTCCACCAACGTGCATTATCCTCTGTCCGCTACTCTCTAGCCTCTGGAGTTCATAGGCCATTTGCTTTTCACGCAATATATCATCAGGAAGCAGCGATGGGGGCATGGTCTTAAGGTAGGCGTCGCAGTAAAGGAAATGCCCTATTCGTTTGATGGCATAGGAGTCCGGAAGCGATGAAATATCAATCGGATAGTCATCCGTGTCGCGGTCAATAAAATGTACGGGGATTCCTCTTTCCGTTGCAAGTCTCACCGCCTCCACCTGAGGGTCGGTAGGCTCCAGGGGAAGATATACGAAAATACCTTCAGAATCTTCATAAAAGACTACCGAAAGGAGAGGCAGTCTTTCCACCGCCTTGATGATCTTCTCCTTTAATGTCGGGGGAAACTCCACCGTGACGGCATCCGGCCTGAATTCATCAAATTGCCTTCTTACCTCAAGGGCAAACTCCACGCGGTTATGGACAATGGGGAGGAGCCTTACGTCCCGCCAGATAAAACTATTGTTCATCGTCAATATGATCAACTACTTCTGAGAAATATTCTGAAGCATTTGTATCCAGTATCATGGAAGCCGCCTCCTTGAGAAAGCTCAGAACCTTTGCCTTCCTCTCAGGGCCGTCGCTCTTTTCGGAAGAGATTCTCTTGAGGGCATAGCGGGCGATATTTATTCCATCTCTTACTGAATATCGTTCATCGGCTTCATGGGAAGACTGCAGAAATTCCACTACATACTCCAGTATCTCGTCATCGGCAAAGGGAAGATTGCTTTTCAGGATGAGGAGTTCCTCATCCCTTTCAGGAAAATCTATTAATATCTGAGGCTGAAGCCTTGACTGGATATAATCGGGAAGTTCAAATGTGCTCGCATCATCGTTCATGGTGGTGCAGAGCCGGAACTCAGGATGCGCCTTTATCTTCACCCCTGCCACTATTGATTCCACATACCTTCTGCTGTCCATGAGAGGCGCAAGAGAGGCCCAGCTCTTTTCACTCATCCTGTTTCCCTCGTCAATAATGGCAATCCCTCCCTTTATCATGGCCGAGACAACAGGACTTGCCATGTATTTTATGGCCCCATGTTCGCTTATAACAGGAGTGACTATAAGGTCCTCCGGTCTTGTATCCATTGTGGCCTGGAATAGATAGGCGGGGCGATTCATTCTCTTGGCCGAATAGTAGGCAAGACTTGTCTTTCCCACCCCGGGCTTTCCTACCAGCCTGGGGTTCAGGGGAAGATCTTCCTCTCCCAGTACCAGCCATGCAGCCAAGACCTGCGCCACCAGATCATCCTGCCCCACCCACAGAAGCGGGACTTCATCAGGTTCGCAAAGATGCAACTCAACACCATCAATAACCCATTTTTCCATTCGTGGAAAACACCTCCAAAGTAATGACTCACAATTAACCTCAGTGCCCGGAAAGGGCACAACGACGGATGAAAATATCCGGATTTACCGTGAAAATACACCCCCCACCCCGACCCTCCCCCGCGCGGGGGAGGGAAATCCTCGACCTCGCAAAGTGTAAAGCCGCAGGAGGATTTTCATTAGCGGGGGCGACAAAATATTGCTGTCATGAGCGTTTACATGTATTATCTCAATAAATCGGAAGGGGATGGCTTTGCGCAGATCAGGACAAGCAGAACAGAAAGGCGTTCCTGTAGGTGCGGCTTCAGGCGCACGGTACCTGTGCGGCTGAAGCCGCACCTACCCCGGATTCTTGAGATCATACTCTTACACCCCATTTGGTAAAGCCGGAACGGGGCAATATTTATATTAAGCCTTAGTCTCGAGAATTGCAAAAGCCCGCTCGGCCTCCTCGACAAACCTTCTCACCTTCGCCATATCTTTTCTGAATCTTACAGGCATCCCGGAGTCGTCCTTTTCATTAGTAAGGGTGCAGCTATCCACCCCGTAAGGTCTTACCTCCAATATCGCATCATAGACATTGTCCGGAGACAGCCCCCCTGCAAGGATAACGGGGATGGAACTTTGTTCGACAAGCGCACGCGCGACTTTCCTGTCCGCCTGTTTTCCGGTTATTCCTATGAAGCCGTCAACAGGCTCTTTCCCGATCCATGTATCTATGAGAAAGACGCTGCTTACGGTTTCAAGAGCCCCCGCAAGCTCAAGAGAAGGGAAATCCCTCATGTATAGCCCTTCGGCAGGCACCGGTATCGTGCGCATAATGCCTGTCTCAGGGAACCTTTCACGAAGAACATGATCCCTTTCAATTATACCTGAAAGAGAAACAGGCCTGCCTGAAGGATCGGTAAGATTCTCACATAGATGAAGATAGTCGGGTTTGTAGTAGTCCTCCACCCTGAGAAGCATCCCCAGGTCCCCGAAAAGAGGGATAATGGAACTCTTCGCGCCACGCTCCCTGCACAGATCAAAGACACCCTTGACCCCGGGACTCTTCCATGCATCGAGGGAAAGAAGAACGCTTCCCACATGATGAACGCCCAGCCCTATACACTTTTCAGCCTCCGTCGGGGACTGAATCTCATAGACCTGGACAATCATCTTTCTTTATTATTGAGCCGCTCTATTGTATCTGCTATCTCCTTCATGAGCGGCCCCCCTTCCCGCCAGAGGGTGCAACTGTTTTTTAACTGCTTAAGCGCCGGGAACTCCTTAAGGGACCCGGGTATCTTAGGGGGTACCCTGGAGGCGGATGTCCAGAAACCGTGCAAAGCCGCAGGGGCCATGGCCACAATGAGATAGGTAAGGTGGGTGCATCCTTTTACACCTCCAAGCCTTCTTCTCACCTCCTCGGTAAACCCTGCCACTATAGCAATACCGATAATCTTTGCAACCGAACTTAGGGTGACCCCGCACTGCCCGTGCGGAATATTTACCATCTCCGCCCCAGCATCCAGTATGGTAAGGGGCCAGCCCCCAAGCCTCATGATGACGCCCAGCCTGTGCACCACCTCCGGAGATCTTTTTTCCCCGTCCCAGCGATATCCCTCTATCAATCTCTTGTCAGTAAGCCAGCCCTCCACGATTACCTCTTTCTCGCCAAGTGGATAGGTCTTTATCTCTACCTTCCTTTCGTGGACAGGTGCTTCAGTTATAAGACTCCTCAATCTATTCAAGCTGATAATACCTCACAAAACTTCCTTGAGTGACTCAATGTCTTCTTTGATGTAGTTGATCCGGTCCAGTTCCTCACCTCCGGGCCTTCGGCCTTCAGGGGCGGATTTGAGTTTCTTTTTCAGTTCCTTTATCTGATTTTCGAGATCAAGCATCGCATTGTAAACAGACGTCGTGTAGTCAGGCTCAGCCTCCGCCTTTGGCTCCTCGTAAGAAACTTCCCTGGGCTTAAGGATCAGCCTTTCCTTCCATCTTGGGATATGCACGGAAAGGCGGAATCGTTCCTCGATCTTCTTTGCCAGCACCCCGCTTGCCGTGGCCTCGCCGTGTATCAAGAATACCCGGGGGCTGGACTCAAAATGCGATACCCAGTCAAGGAGATCATCCTGGTCGGCATGGGCGCTGAAACCTCCGATCGTAAAAACCTTGGAGCGCACTGCCACCATTTCTCCAAAGTTTCTGATGTGTTTTGCTCCGTCAATGATCTTCCTTCCCGTAGTTCCTTCGGCCTGATAACCCACGATCACTATGCTTGATCCCTCCCGCCACAGATTGTGCTTCAGATGATGCTTGATCCTGCCGGCCGTACACATCCCGTTTGCTGCTATTACAATCGCAGGGCCCTTCTTTTCATTTATTGACATTGATTCACGGGTTGAAAGTGTGAAACTGAGATTAGGCATGTTGAAAGGGTCATAGCCCTCATCAACCATGGCCTTGGCCTCCTTGTCATAGTACTTCTTGTTCTTCCTGAATATCTCCGTAGCCTTGATTGCAAGGGGACTGTCCAGGTAGATAGGGATATTAGGAAGCACTCCGTGTCTCTGGAATTCCCCGAGGACATAAAGTATCTCCTGTGTCCTTTCAACCGCAAAAGCCGGGATGATGGTCTTTTCTCCCCTGTCAGTGCTGAATCGGATCGCCTCAAGAAGTTCTTTTTTGCTGTCCTCAAATGAGCGGTGCCTTCTGTTTCCGTAAGTTGACTCAAGGAAAAGGTAGTCCGCATCGAATACCTCATGGGGATCCTGCACGATAAGCTGGTCCTTCTTTCCGAGATCTCCTGAAAAAACTATCTTGATTGTGCCGCCCCCCTCTTCCACCCAGAGTTCCAGGATGGATGAACCCAGAATATGCCCGGCGTTCCTGAGCCTTGCTTTTACACCCGGTCCCGCCTTTATCATTCGGTCTCTTTCAATCGGAGAAAGAAGCTTAAGGCTTGCCCGGGCATCCTCGGTCGTGTAAAGGGGCGTTATCTCGCCTCTGCCCTGACGGCGATTTTTTCTGGTCTCCCACTCAGCGTCCATTTCCTGTATATGGGCTGCGTCGAGAAGCATTATTTCACATAACTCTGCCGTGGGCGGCGAGGTGATGATCTTCCCCCTGAATCCGTCTTTGTAAAGCCGCGGGATGCGCCCGCTATGATCTATGTGGGCATGAGTGAGGAAGAGGATGTCCACATCCTTCGGTTCAAAACCCCAGGGCTCCCGGTTGCGCCTCTCCATAACGCTTCCGCCCTGGAAGAGGCCGCAGTCAATAAGGATACGCTTTCCTGAAGGGCTCTCTATGAGGTAGCTTGAACCGGTAACGGAGCCTGCGCCTCCCAGGCATGTGACTTTAACCATTCAAATCTCCTTTCCCCTTATAATAGGATAGAAATAGGTTTTCTGTTCAAATGTTCTGAGCATCAGTCCTCCTTCTTTCCTTTCCGTCACATACTCAGGAAGAAGGGGAACCTTGCCCCCCCCATGCGGCAGATCAACTGCAAAGTGAGGAAGACACATCCCGGATGTATGGCCCTGAAGCAAATTCATCATCTCAAGACCCCTTTCAAGCGGTGTCCAGAAATGCGATGTTCCCTTTACCAGGTCGGCTTGAAAGAGGTAATAAGGCCTTACCCTCATCTTGAGCAGGCCCTGCATGAGATTCTTGATCACCAAAGGATCATCGTTTACCCCTTTGAGGAGCACTGTCTGGCATCCGAGCGGTATCCCCGCGTCCGCAAGCCTTGAGCATGCAGCGGCCGCCTCGGAGGTAAGCTCTCCTGGATGATTGAAATGGACGTTTAAATAAAGGGGGTGAAAGCCCTTGAGCATCTGAGCAAGCCCTTGTGTTACCCTCTGAGGCAAAGTGCAGGGGACCCTTGAGCCGATACGGATAATCTCCACATGCGCAATGGACCTCAAGTCCGTGAGTATCCGGAAAAGCTCTTTATCTTCAAGAAGGAGGGGGTCTCCTCCTGAAAGAAGCACGTCCCTTATCTCCTTTTCGGCCCTGATATAGGCAAGCCCCTCCCTTATGGTTTCGGGCGTTACCACATCAGGCCTTCCCACCTTTCTCCTCCTGTTGCAGAAGCGGCAATAGACGGCGCAGCGGCCTGAGACGAGAAAAAGCACCCTGTCCGGATAACGATGAGTAAGGCCCGGGACAGGTGAGTGTTCTTCTTCTGCGAGAGGATCAATAAGCCCTTCATCGTCAAACTCCCTTGAATCCGGGATACATTGCCTGAAGATAGGATCTCCCGCCTCTTTAATGAGGCCAAGATAGTAGGGATTGACCCGCATGGGAAACCGGTCGGTCACGCGATCCAGATCCTCCATCTCATCTCCGAATCTGGACCTCAGATCGGATGGGCGGGTCACCGAAGCGCCGATCAGATTTATCCATTCCTCATCTTCCCTTCTGCGAAGGGGCGTTACCTCCAATTACTTCATCTCCTGGCGCTGCCAAACCGCATTGGCTTGCTTACTCCAACCCTCATGCCCGGGGGAGCACAATGAAAGATAAAAATGGTCAATGAGTTGCAGGCATTTTCATATAAACCCTTATGCCCGGATAGGGCGAACCAGGCAAGAAAATCCCCCCACGTCCCAATCCCTCACCCTCTACAGGGGTGGGAAGGGTGAAGAACCTTTTTCCTCAGCCTGGTAGCCTTAACCTTAAGGTATAGTGAGCCCTTTTGCAAGCCGAGTATCTGGCACCCGTCTTCCTGCTACCCGGCAACTTGCTGTTTTTTCTTGAACCTTGACTCCATAATGCATACATATAGAGCCAGGATAAGGAGGGGTTCATGGAAAAGCACCACAAATTTTCCCTATGGTAT
>Ga0210051_1001551_pt1 | contig 23087 bp, 19 predicted proteins | sample CryGey092014_all_FD_185464 | JGI IMG/M metagenome (GOLD analysis project Ga0210051, IMG submission 185464) | Groundwater microbial communities from aquifer - Crystal Geyser CG23_combo_of_CG06-09_8/20/14_all (SPAdes) (version 2) | ecosystem: Environmental > Aquatic > Deep subsurface > Groundwater... | reverse complement strand
ACTCACGTAACGCCGCTTTTTGCATTTTTTGCCTGAATTTTAGGAATCCATTACTTCCCATAAATAAAACTGTTAACTAAGTTAAGAACCTTTTCTATTGAACTTCGCGAATTAGTCTTTCCGTAAGCTCTTTTGGCAATCCTATCACGCTATCTCTTGTCCCCTCTATCTTTTTTATATGCTTTTCCCAAATCGGGCCATCAGCAGTAAAACCGCCTGCAAGATGAAACGTCCTTCCTTCTTTTATAATTTCTTTAATATCTTCTTCTGAAAACGGATGAAAGTATACTTTGGCAATGTCAACTCCTTCTGCCTGTTTGTTTGTAGTGATATTGGTTACCACAACTGCTGTTACGGTTTCTGCCGGACAAATATTATAGCCTTGCAAAAATTCTCTCACTTGTTCTGTATTTTCTGGTTTTTCTCTAATTTGTCCATTCCATGTTACAACCTGATCTGAAGTTACAAGCAACGCTGACCCATAGATTTTAGGCTTAATTGCTTCGGCTTTCACCCGAGCAAGGGCTAGTGTTAATTCTTTTGGATTTTCAAATCTGATTGCCTTTTCGTCTATATCAGCTGACATAACTTCAAATTCATATCCCATTTCTTCAAGCATCTTCTTTCTGCCCTTAGACTGTGAACCTAAAATTATTTTCATGGCTTAATATCCAAGTATTTTTATTCTTCTTTCTGCGTCCGCATAAATTTATTTGACGTAATTATCCTCTACTGTTACTATAATTCTAGAACATTAATCCTAAAGGAGGATGCCATGCCGTTGCTCACTTCCGGGGAACAAAAACGACTGTTGGGTCCGGTGAATGAGACATGGAAATGCCCTAAGTGTGGCCAAGTACCAACCAGGAACTACTGCAAGAGTTGCGATGAATTTTTCTTCGTCTTCAAATGTCCTCTTGAGCCTGGCTCAAGAGATGACCACAGCAACCATCGTACTTACTAACCGAACATTCCTCAACTATGCCCCAACTATCAAGCCGGGGCTTTTTCTTTTCCTTACTTCCCACAACACTTTTTAAATTTTTTGCCGCTGCCATCCGCCTTCGATAAATCTTCGGCGGACTCCGCTTAGGCCGAATAAAAACTAAGAATTCCGTCCGTGGCAATGCTTATATTTAATAGGACGGCCATCTGATTTTTTCGCTCCGCATGGGCAGGGATCATTTCTGCCCACCTTAGCTGGGTTTCTGCTTTGCGGCTGTTCGTTTCTGCGTAAATCAGCTTTGCCATCAGCGTAAATCTGCGGCATTGAAGCCTGCGGCTTCAATGCAATCTTTAAAACAGTATTGGCAATATCAGACTCAATTGTTCCCCAGAGTTGCTGGAACATCTTGTGCGCATCTGTTTTATATTCCACCAAAGGATCTTGTTGGCCGTAAACTCTTAATCTTACTGAATCTCTTAAATACTCCATATTTTCCAAATGGTCTAACCAAATAGAATCAATCGCTCTTAAAGAAACTATTCTGCTGACTTGATAAAGATTCTCTGGGCCTATTTCTTTTTCTTTATTTTCGTAGTCTGCCCTTGAAAAGCCGTATTTCCCCAAAATTTCTATAATTTTCTCTTTCATTTCTTCTGGATTTATCTGCAAAAATTCTTTTCTTTTTTTGTAGATGGTTTCCCTGTGTTTATTCATTACGTCGTCGTATTCCAAAACATATTTTCTCATATCGAAATTAGCTCCCTCAATTTTTGACTGTGCCTCTTCGAGAGATCTTGAAATAAGCCCTGCCTCAATCGGCTCGTCCTCTGGAATTTTAAAAGTATCCATCAAAGATTTTATTCTGTCGCCGCCAAAAATTCTCATTAAATCATCTTCCAAAGAAACAAAAAATTGGGTAGAGCCCGGATCTCCTTGACGACCCGTTCTGCCTCTTAATTGGTTATCAATTCTTCGCGCTTCGTGTCGTTCTGTCCCAATCACGTGCAATCCGCCAGCTTCTTTTACTTTTTGGGCATCTTCGGGCTCTGGCGGATTACCACCCAAGACAATATCCACTCCCCTGCCAGCCATATTTGTAGCCACGGTAACCGCACCAAAACTTCCTGCTTGAGCAATAATCTCTCCTTCTCTTTCGTGTTGTTTTGCATTTAAAATCTGATGGGGAATTCCTTCCATTTCTAAAAGCCTACCAAGATATTCATTTTTTTCCACTGATCTTGTGCCCACCAAAACCGGCTGGCCGATTTTATGTCTTTCTTTTATTTCTCTAACTACAGCTGTAAACTTTCCTCTTTCTGTTTTGTAAACCCCGTCACGCAAATCATGCCTTATCATTTGCTTATTTGTAGGAATATTGATTACATCCAATTTATAAACTTTGAAAAATTCTTCGGCCGAAGTTGCGGCGGTTCCTGTCATTCCGGCTAATTTTTTGTACATTCTAAAATAATTTTGAAAAGTAATTGTTGCCAAAGTCAAAGATTCTTCCTGCACCCTCACTCCTTCCTTTGCCTCCACCGCCTGGTGCAAACCTCCAGACCAACGTCTTCCTGGCATTAATCTGCCGGTAAACTCGTCAACAATGATTACCTGCCCGTCTTTAACCACATAATCGCGGTCTTTTTCAAAAAAAGGTTTTCCTGTGCTGGGAATTTTGGCTTGAGCTCTCAGTCCCTGCTCCAAGTGATGTAAATATCTTATTCCTTTTTCTTGATAAATGTCTTTCACTCCTAAAATTTTTTCTACTTTATCAATCCCTGATTCGGTTAATGTTACCGTTTTCAATTTTTCATCAACCTCATAGTCTTCTACCGGCTTCAATCTAGGAATAACAATTCTGGAAAATTCTTCGTACATTTTGGAGCTTTCAGTATCAGGAGCTGAAATTATCAATGGCGTTCTGGCCTCATCAATTAAAATCGAGTCAACCTCGTCAACAATAGCATAATTGAAACCGCGCTGAACTTGTTGGTTCAAATCATAAACCATATTATTTCTTAAATAATCAAACCCATATTCGTTGTTTGTTCCATAAGTAATATCAGCTAAATAAGCTTCTTTCCTTGAAACCGGCCTAAGATAACTTTCAATAACCTTAAATCCGCCGACCGCATCGCGTTCTCTATCTCGCTCGCCGTTTGGAATTTTTGGTTTGGGATTTGTTTGAGAATTGGAAATTGAAAATTGGGAATTTTTTTCTTGGTAGCTTGGGTCATACAAATAAGCTGTCTCATGCACAATACAACCCGTAGATAAACCGAGGGCATAGTAAATCTGTCCCATCCACACCGCATCCCTTTTTGCTAGATAGTCGTTAACAGTAACCAAGTGACAACCCTTTTCTTCAAGGGCGTTTAAATATAAAGGCAGAGTGGCTACCAAAGTTTTTCCTTCACCTGTTTTCATTTCAGCAATTTTCCCCTGATGCAAGGCAATCCCTCCCATTAACTGAACATCAAAATGCCGTTGACCCAATGTTCTTTTTGCCGCTTCTCTAACCAATACAAAAGCTTCCGGAAGAATATCATCCAGAGTTTCGCCTTTTGCCAGCCCTTTTTTGAATTCTTCGGTTTTTTTCCTTAACTCTTCTTTAGATAATTTTTCAAAGTCTTTTTCGAGATCGTTTATTCTGTCAACGATCGGCTGCAAACTCTTAACGTATTTTTCATTGGCATCGCCAAAAATTTTATTTAGAATCGACATAAAAATCTCCTTAATTATAATGTTAATTTCCCAAATTGTAAATGAAAAGTCGGAGATTAATCTCCGACTACTGCGGCCTCAAGCCGCTTTACATATATTACCGAACCACCGTCCTCGCCCCAAACGTTTTTTAAAATAACTTCTTGATCTGGCTCGAGAACTGCCTTATAGAAGGCTTGGGAACCGAGATTCTCTTGATCGGTGAAGACTATAACGGCTGACACTCCTTTGTCATGATCTCTCCACCACTTCCTTACTTCTTCTAGAGAGAACCTTACAAGTTCTTTGCCGATCCCGTGACGACGGTAGCGAGATTTAACGGCAATAATAGACAACTCCAGCATTTGCTTGTTGCCGAAACGATCGTGCAACCACCACGTTGCGCAAGCGACTATCTTACTACCGATTGTCACGACGAAGTGCTGGGCAAACGGGAACTGAGCCGTTAACCAACCTCTCATCTCTTTCTTAGTGAAATCGCCCTGATAAATTTCCTTTGCGGCTAGAACGGCGATTGCATTCATTTCCTCTTCCGTCGCTCTTCTTATTTGAATTTCCATTTGCCACTCCTTGATATTCGCTTAGTGTAATATTGTCTATAATAGCATAAAATTACTATTTTGTCAAAGAAAAGAAATCGACGGACACTACTACGATTTTTTTATTTCCACCTATCCCATCTTCAAAATCCTGTAAAAAGCTTCTGGCATTTTCCCAAAAGATAATTTTTCAATCGGGCAGATGTCGTTGCCTTTTTTGTTCATTATATTTGGAACCGTTTCTTTAAAATGGAATTCGATGTTTGACTCTTCCAAAACTTTTTTGCCAGATTCGCTAATAATTTTAGTGAAAACTTCTTTGGCTTTCAGAAAAACAATAAGCAGGGCTGCTCCCCTGCCGACGATCTTGTCAAAAATAATTAAGTTTTCTAATTTAGTACAGTATTCATCGATAAATTCCACCAAGCCCTTAACCCCATCTTTTCCAGATTGAAAAATGATTTTATCACCTTGCCAAATCTCAAGAGTAAATTTGCTTTTTAAAAATTTGCTAAATCGTTCGGTCATCAGATACTTTTGAAATAGTTTTTGCTAAGACTGAAATTAAAAACGGAATCAAAACAATCTGCAAAATTATTCCGGGCAAACTCATTTTGAAATAAGCCAAGGGGTTCGTTCCCAAACCAAAAAGAAAAACAAACAAAAAGCGTGCCAATCTTCCTGCAAGCATAGAAATTAAAAGCGCAGGAAGAATGTTAATTATTTTGTAAACCCCGCCGCTCTGCGGCGAGGAACAAAATAATGAGGTTTCCAAAGGAGCTGACTCCTTTGGTTGTCCCGCCGTTCTGCGGCGGGACGAAACACCTTTAAAAAATATATTATTTACTTTTTTCTGGCTTAAAAAACCAATAATTAAACCATAAACAGCGAGCTCCAAAACAACTTCGGGCAAGATGGCAGCCGCCGGAAGATGAGTCAAACTATAACTAATTAATGGGCTGAAAATCCCGACAACTAAACCAGACCTCCAACCGAATAAAAACCCAGCGAGCACCACGAAATAATGCATTGGCAGAAACTGAGGGCCAGCAATATGGAGCTGGTGCAAAATATAAGGTATAAAAACCGCCAATCCAGTAAAAGCTAGAGAAAAAATATAAAAATTAACCTCGGCAATATTCAATGGCTTAAAAAGTATTTTTGTTTGTGTGTTCATTGTCATATAATTTTTAGAACATTCCGACATTCTCAAGAATGTTGGAATGTTTGTTATTGGGCTTTGTTATTAAATGCTGTATATCTCGCTAGTTAAAGAGTAAAACTTTTATTTAATCGCGTAACTAATAATTTTATAGACTAATTTTGCTGCTAAAAAATCTGGGGCAATAAGGCCCGGGATTGGCGACAATTCAACAACGTCAGCTCCGACAATATTACGGCTTTGAGCAACCGCTTTTAACAAATCCAAAGATTCATACCAGCCCAACCCTCCTGGCTCCGGCGTGCCAACCGAAGGCATAATAGAAGGGTCCAAGGCGTCTAAGTCAAAGGTTAAATAAACGTTTTCTTTCAAAGTACTAATAACTTTTTCAATTTCGTATTGTTTGCCGTAAAAAATACTGTTCTTTTTCGATTCTTTTATATAAATCATTTCTTCTTCGGTGGTGCTTCTTATTCCCACTTGAGTTACGGATAGTTTTAAATCATCGACGATGCGACGCATCACGCAACCATGATGAAATTTTGTTCCTTCAAACTCATTTCTCAAGTCGGTGTGAGCATCCATTTGCAAAACCGACAAATTATGTAGAAATTTTTTCTTGAAAGCAGAAACCGCACCCAAAGTTACCGAGTGCTCACCTCCAAGAGTAAAAGGAAATTTTCCATCTTCTAAAATTTTAGCGACAACATTCTCTACTCTTAGAACAGTTTCTTTTGGCGAATTTTTGGACGGCTCTAATTCTTCCAAGGTAAAAATACCAACTTTGCTTGCATTGGTGTCTTTTTCAATATCGTAAAGCTCCATGTGCCGGGAAGCATCAATAATCGCCCAAGGTCCTTCTTTCGTGCCGGACAAATAATAAGTCGTTGATTCATAAGGAACGGGAACAATAACTACTTTTGAACTTTTGTAGTTTTGTTTTTCCAAACCGCCAAAATTATAGGGTTCCAATGTTGGATAAGAAAAATCTTTAATCATTGTTCTTGGTGTTTTTTATATAAATCTTCGGCCATCCAAGTAACTGGTTTTTTAGCACCCTCTTTTTCTAAGTTATAAACTAATTCCTTGCGCTTCAGATATAAATTCTTTTTCTCACGAGTCTGAGCTTTCTCTATGGCGTAAGCGAAAAGAATAGGGACCGCCAAAGTAACATCGGCATAAACCACAACAGTATTCTTTAGCTCATCAGGATTTATTTTCCCCCAAGAAACCGCCTCCTGCGGAGTCGCTCCTGAAAGCCCGCCCCACTGCGGAGAATCCATAGTTATTTGTATGAAATAGTCATGCCCTCCTTTTTCAACACCCAGACATTCCCACAAAAACGGTTGGGTTTGCATATAAAAATTTTTCGGACTGCCACCTCCCAGAAGAATTGCGCCGTTTTGTTTGGCTCCCATCACAATAGCTGCTGTTTCGATAACGTCTAAATTGGGATTAATGTGCAAATCTATTTCGCCCTCTCTTGTAAATTCCTTATTTAAGGGTTTATTAAAAGAAGCCAAATCCATTCCGTAAGTAGAATCTCCAGGCGAGGAAGTATAAACAGGAATATTATATTTGGCTGCTTGAGCCAAAATAGAAACTTCAGGATTTGGCGCTTCTTGGAGAAGTCTTTGCCCAATGTAATGATGAAACTCACTGGAAGAAATTGCCCCTCGAGGAGCTTTCTCATCTAATAATATCTTTTGAGTAAATTTATCGGTGTTCAGTAAAGTATCGGTAGTTAAAAAAATATCATAGATTCTTACAACCCCATGTTTGTAAAGATCAGTATCGTCTATCTGCCAAGTGCCCTTATGTAGAGGAAAGTTTAAAGCAAAATGAGTGTCATGATAAAGATTGGCTCCGGTAGCAATAATAAAATCAATAAATCCCCTCTCCATCATCGAAGCAACCATTCCCGACATCCCGGCCGGAGTCAAGGCTCCTGCTAAAGTAATTCCAATGGTCACATCTTTTTGCGGGTCAAGCATTTTTTCAGCCAAAAGCCGACAAGCTTCATTGAGTCTGGCTGAATTATAAGCTTGGAAATAATTATCAACCAAATCAGTAACTTTCAATTCTTTTTCCAGTTTTTTAGGATTAATTTTTTTCCCTGAGAGAAAAGGGTTATTATTATCCATATATTTATTAAGGTATAAAAATAACTGCCGCCACTACTGATGTCCAAAGACCATCCTTGTTGCCGCGGGCTGTTTGAGTGATATTTGAAGTGTAAACAATTTTTCTGCTAAGTTTGTAAGCTTGCCTTCTGGTATCCCAAGCATCATCTGAGTTAAATTTTATGCCTAAAGTTGAGGCAAGCATTGAAGCTGCTAGGTCTTCCGCGTATTCTCCGGCTTTTTTTTCGGTTTCGCCAAAAGAATGATGTTCAGATAAATAGCCGTAACGAGCTTTATGATCTACGGGTATGGCACAACCAACTGAGGCTGAAATTAATCGATTGGACTCATTAGTTTCGTTTTTTGCCATAACGCAAAAAACAACTTCGCCGTGATTCAAAAAAGTTAAACCTTTCTCCCTGGTAACTTTTTTGCAACCTGGCGGCAGAATACTAGAAACTGAAACTAAGTTGAATGGCGCCATGCCAGCTTCTCTCAAAGCCAACTCAAAAGAGCTTAGTTTTTCTCTATGGACTCCTACGCCCTTAGTTAAAAAAAATTTTGATGGTGTCATTTTTTGATTCCGAAAGCTTTCAAAATGTTTGGCTAAGCCTGAAATTTCTTCGCCAAAGGCGAATAAATTTAGAATTCAGAAATTGTTTTAAAATTATTTTTAAAAATTTTTTGGAAATTATTTCATTATTTCATTTTTAAAAATATTGTCAATGAAATTTTTTATTTTATTGTGGAAAACTTATTGTGGTTCCATTAAACAAAAAACCCCTCACAATTTTATTAAAATCGTGAGGGGCAAGAAGTTTATCTCTTCTTTTTCTTTGCTTTCTTTTTTGCCATTTTAGTTCTATTTTAAAGATTCAAATATTGCTAACAGCATTTGCATCCTTTTTTGGATTTCTTTTTCTTTGCCATATTGAATCTATTTTTTATCTAGATTGATTTTAAATCTGGAACAAATAGTCGACCCACTATCTGCGAAAATTACTTTGATTACTTCATTTTTTCATTTTAAGATTCTTTGTCAACTGTGGAAAACCTAAATACTGAATTTCTTCTCCCAAATTAATTCCAAAGTTTTTTTTAATTTCTTTTTTTATTAGATTTACGAGTCTAATAACGTCTTTTGCTTTGGCATTTTGATAATTAACAATAAAATTTGGGTGTTTTTCAGAAATCATTGCCCCGCCTATTCTTTTACCCTTCAAGCCGCATTGGTTAATTAAAAAAGCAACTGGCAAAACATTTTCTTTGATTACATTTTTAGCCTCGGGAAACTTTTTAAAAAAGTTTAGAGGTAGATTTTTTACCGGGACATTTTTAAAAATACTGCCGGCCGATGACTCCGTCGGATGTCTTTCCTTTCGATAACTCAGATATTCTTTTATTTTGTTTCTTATTTTTTCTTTATCTTCTTTTATAAATTTTAAAACAGTTGAAAGAACTATCAAATTTTTGTTTTTCTTAAAAACACTATCCCTATAACCAAAATTACAATCTCTATTTTTAAAAATTCTTGTATTCTCTTTTTCTAAATCAAAAACTTCCACCTTTTCAACTATGTCATTCATTGATTTCCCAAAAGCGCCGGCATTACCTCTAATAGCTCCTCCGACTGTTCCGGGAATCCCGGCTACCCACTCAAAACCTGTAAAATCATTTTTTATTGTTTCTCCAACCAATAACCCCAAAGATACACCAGCTTCAGCATATATTTTTGTATCTTGTATTTTGTATCTTGTATTTTGTATTCTTATGACTAAACCTTTAAATCCTTTGTCCAAAACCAATAAATTACTTCCTGCACCCAAAACAAAAAATGGCAATTTTAATTCTTTTGCTATTTTTAAAGCTTTGATTGCCTCTTCTTTATTTTTTGCCTCGAAAAAATATTTTGCCTTTCCGCCAATTCTAAAAGTGGTATAATTTTTGAGCGGAATATTTTTTTGAACTTCTGGTAATCTTTTTTGGATTCGCATTATTTTATGATATCACAATGCCAAAAAATTTTAATTCCGGGGTGCTTGGCAATTTCAAGGATGTTGTTATAAGAACCTTTCGCTTCGCTCAAGAACCTTGTTTCTCACTAACGTTCGAAATAAGAACCTTTCGCTTCGCTCAAGAACCTTGTTTCTCACTAACGTTCGAAATAAGAACCTTTCGCTTCGCTCAAGAACCTCATTAATTGCGAAGCAATTACAAGGAACGAAGTGACTGGTTCGTGTTTCTCACTAACGTTCGAAATAGCGAGTCTTGCTCGATATATCACTCCATTTTGGTTCCACACCTCCCTTAAGAAGACTGGCAAGCAGTCCCCTTACGTCGTCCCGCTTTGGCGGGACTCCTATTCCTTTGGAACCAAAATGATTTCTGTGCTATAATGAAATTGGGCGACCGGGTAGTACTCACTAAAGACTTCTTATTGGAGTTAACTCCGGCCGCCCATTTTTGTTTACCCCGTTAGAAGTTAGAAACATATTAGATTTCTGAAATAACCTGTGTTTTCTTGATTATAGCAAGTAAATCAAATTACTTTTGGATATCTAATTTCTAACGGGGTTTACTCAATGACCTTCTCTCCGCCATCACTTCGTTCTAACGGGGTTTACTCAAAAAGCAAAAAGCCTCGCTCGAGGGAGGCTTTTCGCCAACTTCTTTTGGAGCCCTCGATTTCTCTTAGGCTCGTACTCACTAATTGTATATTAGCAAAACAAAATAGACTTGTCAACCTCGTAGTCAACAACCCCATTCTCTAAGCTCTACGTTATTTTCTGAATATGAACTACCACGGGCTTCTCGTGTGGTATCCTCAGGCTTCGCCTAAGGCTTGTTCTTTTTTCTGCGCTTCATCCACAGCTAGAAGCCGTGGTTTTCGCGCTTCAAAAATAAAGTAAAGGCGTGACTTACGTCGCGCCTTTTTTAAAAAGCATTTGGCTCTCTGCCTCGCAAAAGCCTGCCTATATTTTCCCGATGGGAAAAGTAAATAATAAATATTGCCAAGATCCCAAAAGCAACATAAACCAAAGAGCGTTGAGAAATCCACAAAAACAAGGGAAGCAGAACTACTGAAACCAGGTTAGTCAAAGACATCTTTTTAGTACTCAACAAAACCGTTGTCCAAACTGCAGCCAAAGGCAACCACATCCAAGACAACAAAAGAATTAAGCCTCCGACTATGGTAGATACCCCCTTTCCGCCCTTGAATCTGATAAAACAAGAAAAAATATGGCCCAAAGTTACTGCCAAAATCACAACCACAATCACCCATTCAGAACTAATCACCTTGGAGAAAACAAAAACAAGGATAAAGCATTTCAAAATATCTACCAAAGCTACCAAGACTCCATACCGCCATCCCAGTAAACGAGCTGTATTTGTTCCTCCGGTAGAACCGCTTCCGACGCGCCGAATGTCTTTTCCGGTTTTCAATTTAACCAAAACATAGCCCGTGGGAAAAGAACCGATAATGTAAGCGGCCAAAGCGATTAAAAAGAGCCAAAGCCTTTCCATCTTTCCTCCTTTCCTTTATTTAAAAATTAAAGAGCTTTATTTCGCGGCGGAATACCCCGACGCTCCGTCATCGGGGATGAAGCCGCAGAAAGAACTTGCCCGACCTCCGTCGGCCGTAGCCGACTACGGCCTCGCTTCGCTGAAGCTATGCGAAGGCAAGTCGGCGAAGGCCGAAGGGATACCCCGCCCCTCCGTGGGCGGGGTAGTTCCATTTAATAGCTCTATTATACAACTTTAAATAATTTCGTATATCTTATGAAAAACTCCGCCGCGTTTGACGCGGCGGGGCTTTCTGAAAATTTCCAATCTGAGTCTTAGCGACCCAACAATTCGTTAATCTTATTTCTTGTCGTTTGAGCTACTCGGCCGGTCCCTCCGGTTAATCCCCACGGCGCTAAAACATCTGAAGCGTATTTTTCCTGAAACTTAATTACGGCTGCCTTAGTTAAAGAACCAAAGTATCCTGTTACCAGCCCTTCAGGATAAATATCCTGACCTTGGCTCTTCAAAAACTCCTGAAGACAGCGAACTTCAGCGCTATTCATCATTCCAAGATAAAGATTACTCTCAATTTTTTGACAGGAAACTGTACTTTTTCCCAAAAGAGCATTTATCTGAGTCTGAACTCTAGCAATTTCTTTTTGAAGTAAGGTTATCTGACTAAGAAGCTGTTGGATTAATTCGAGTTCTTCTGCTGGCGTTCTTTCCATAACCGAGACAGTAACCGAATAGGGATAGGTAGGATCTAAACCGTCAAAGCCTGAAATTTTTTTTTGAAGCGAAGGGATGGCAATCAAAGCCGTGTTTTTGCTACTGAAATCAGGAATATAAATTTCTCCTTTTTGGTCTTTATCTAGGGCTAAAAAATTAATCGAGTACTTTCCGTTTTTATCTTGAATTAAATACGGCACTTTAAAACCAAGTCCGGCCAATCCTTTGAATTCTAGTTTTAAAACGCCTTTTCCGCCAATAAATTTCTGCCAGTTGCCAGTCCAGCTTTTGGTTACATTAGTTATTGAAAGAACACTCGTCCCTTCCAGAGGAAGAAAATTAATTGTCGGGTTCACTCGGAGTTTTTCTAAATTTTTGCTGAGATAACAATATTTTATTCCCAAGCTACAATCGTTAACAAAAACGGCGACAGTCCAATCAGTGAAAATCTGGGAGAAGTCTTCTTTAAAACCATTCTTAAGCAAAGCCTCGTTTATTGAAGCAATGCCTACTTTTTCCAGTTTAAGGGAATCGGTTAAAATTCCCACTCCATAATGATCCACTAGATATTGAATAAAAATGTTTAAAACGCCGTAATCTGATGTTCTATTTTGCCATTCGCAGATAGCATCTGAAGACTGCTCAAGGAAAGCCTTGGCCCTTCTTTCAAGATTGCTTCCCGCATAAACACTGTCATAACCAAGAAGAGTGGAAGCATATTCCGCTCGAGCTTCGTTCAGCCAGGTTTCTTCGGTTATACCATATTTTTTTTCTTTCTGATTAAAAGTAATCAAGTGCAAAAATTCATGGGCTAAAAAAGATTTCATCTCGGGAGTATCAATCCCAGCAGTGGTTAAATAAACCATTTCTTTTTCATTGGATTCTGGATATTGAATTTTAAGATATCCGTCAGCTGTCCGAAAATACCCACCCACCCCGTCTTTCATCTGATGAATTAAAACCGTAATTCTTTCGTCACCGTCAATTCCTGGTTTCCACTCAGAACCAAAAGCCGAAGTCAAATTAGGATAAATTTTATTTTCAAACTCTATTGAGAGCGATTCTAAACTATTAATAATTTCACTGCGGCGCAGAGAGCCTTGAGAATTCCACCAATTTTTATCAACAAAAAAATAGATCTTAGGATTAACCTTAACTACTTCAGCTAACAATTCTGTTCTGCCGGAAATGTCATAGGAACCTTCAACATAAAAATTTAAAGTCTCGCCCAATTGAGCGGCTTTAGTGTTAAACCCAGAAAAAAGAAGAACAACAAAGATTGAAACAAAAAATATTCTCTTTAGCATAAGTAATTTTATTTCGAGCAAAGGCCAGTTTAACTGACCGAGCGAGAAACAAGGTTCTTGAGCGTAGCGAAAGGTTCTTAGAATACGCGAAGCGTTCAAGGTTCTTGAGCGTAGCGAAAGGTTCTTTTTTCGAGCGTTAGCGAGAAACAAGGTTCTGCCTGAAGGGCAGGTTCTTTTTTCGAGCGTTAGCGAGAAACAAGGTTCTGCGAGCGAAGCGAAGCAGGTTCTTATAATGTTACCATAAAAAAAATTTTGGCAAAATACTAACTTAAAAAGCCCTAGCTAGAGCTTTTTAAGTCTTGAGAAATTTTGAGAGCTTAAGGTCCTAAAGTCTATTTTTGTTTTTTCCCCACCATTCTTTAGAAAAAGCTAAAAAGGTTCCTAAAAAAATACCTAAAATTGCGGCGATGACAGTGTTAAAAAGAAAACGCGAACTCGTCGAGTTCTCGGAAATGGCCGGAGCTTCTATTGTTTCCATTGGTTTTATCTCGGTCATTTGCTGTTCTAGAGAATCAAGCTCAGTCTGAAAGGAATTAATCTGCAATTCCATGTTATTTATTTGCGAATTATTTTTTCCTATTTCTTCTTTTTTAGCTGAGATTTTTTCACGAACATCAAGAAGTGAAAACAATGAACCGTTGAGCTGTTGGTCTAGTTCATCATAAGGGCCCAGATTTTCTAAAGCTTTTTCCCTATCTTCTAGGTTCTTCTTTTCAACTAGCAAAAGGTTACCTCTTAACTTAAGGTTATCAATATCTTTTTTTATGATTTCCATATTTTTCTTAAGCAACTCGACTCTTCCATTCAAAAAATCTTTTTTATTATTTGTAACTTCTATTTGATCTTTTTCAATCAATTTTATTATTTCTTCAAAAATGGTTTTTACTGTTTCAGGATCAGTACAAACAGCTTCCATCTTAACAAAGTCTGTATCCTTTGGATTTTCAAACTTTATTTTGGGGAAGCTAGCGTCAGAAAATCCGAATTTTCCCTTAATTGAGCTCCTGTAAATGTTGCTTCCGGCCTCTCCTATCACTTGGTCGGCGGATTTCACTGGATTTCCGCCAATCATTGTCACGTTAAAAACCGCGTCAACTTTATAAGTCTTTGGCTGACGGAAACTAAAAAATGCGGTTACTCCAACCGTCAATATAAAAATAACGAGAATCGTTATTTTTCTCTTTAAAATGACTCGCAACCAGTTAACTATATCTACTTCTCCTTCTTGACTCGGGTAATTTTCTTGCGGTTCCATATATCCCTACTCTAATAAAATCTTGTTTTTTAGTCAACCCCGTTAGAAGTCTGCCCATTAGTTAACCTTTGATAAATATTATTTTGCAATGATTATTTATTGCACCGTGTTTTACCTACACAGAAAAAATTTCTTTGAAATTTTTTCTGCCAAGACTTCTAACGGGGTCAATACTTAAAACCAATAAAATACAATTCCAAAATATTCATGGAAAGCTAAATCAGATTTTTTCAGATTTTCTGAATCTGGGAAAAAATCCAAAATATTGTATTTTCCTTTAATCTTAGAGTCTGTCGGAGCCGGGATAGGGAAGGTTCCTGCTTTTTGAAATGTCTTTATGGATCTTTCCATATGATAGGCAGAAGTGATAAGAAAAAAAGGGTCCTTTCCAACGATTTCTTTAACATTCTTTGCGCTCTCTCTGGTATTGCCAGACTTTCCATCTACTATAATATTACTTGCAGGAATTCCTCGGCTGGTAAAAAACCTTCGCGTTGCCTCAGCTGTCTCGCTCTTTGGATTCAAGGGATCGGTGCCTGAAATAATAATTTTTGTTCTGTGGTTCGTCATATGGCTAATTCTCAACACTTCGCTCGCCCTAAGAACATCGCTATCTCCCCCACCTAAAAGCAATACTGCCAAATCAGCCCGGCCTAGATCTTCGGTTTTTAATTCCCTATATCTAGTCTCCAAGGGCTTTAAAATTAAATCGGCAACGGGTGTAATCGAAAAAAGATAAAAAAGAATAGTACCTAAAATAATTAGTTTTTTGCCGATTCCTTGCTTCTTTTTCCAAAATAACAAAAAAGGACCTGCTAAAATCAGGATGAAAACGAAAACTGTTGGCTGTAAAAATTCCTGAAAAACTTTAAAAAGATTAATTCCTTTCAGCGAAAATGAAATGGCAAAAGTTTTCAGAGGATAAGGTTCAACCTTATTTTCGCGGCGGAATACCCCGACGCTCCATCGTCGGGGATGGAGCCGCAGAAAGAACTTACCCGAAGGGATACCCCGCCCCTCCGTGGGCGGGGTAGTTCCATTAAATCCGGCTTTCTTTTTTATTAAAACACGCATTTCCATTTTAAGAATAAGCAGGAATAAGCTCTTTTAATGTGCGAATAATTTCATCTTTATCAGATTTTTTTGCGGCAACTTTTAATCTTTCCAAGCCTTCCCTTAATTTTCCTTCGTCAACTTTTGAAAGCCTAGCCATGAATATCTTTTGGTTTTGAGTGGTTATTGTTCCTTCTTCGGCAGTTAAAATCTCTTCGAATAATTTTTCTCCGGGCCTAATACCGGTGAATACAATTGGAATGTCTTTATCAGATTCAAAACCAGAAAGCCGAATCATTTCCTTTGCCAGGTCCAAAATTCTAATTGGCTCTCCCATGTCCAGCACAAAAACCTCACCTCCTTGGCCCATTGCTCCTGCCTGCATTACCAAAAGACAAGCCTCTGCAGTTACCATAAAGTACCTTTTCATTTCAGGATGAGTAACCTCCACCGGTCCGCCACTTTTTATTTGTTCTCTAAAAAGAGGAATAACGCTTCCTCGGCTATTCAAAACATTGCCAAAGCGCACGGAAATAAATTTTGTCTTATTTACTTGGTTTAAAGCCTGACAGATCATTTCACCAAGTCTCTTTGTTGCGCCCATTACTGAACTTGGATTAACGGCTTTGTCGGTAGAAATAAAAATAAATTTTTCGGCGGCATTTTTTATCGCTAGGTCGCAAATTATCTTAGTTCCAAAAATATTATTTTTCACCGCCTCATCGGGCTGCGCCTCCATTAAAGGAACGTGTTTATAAGCCGCGGCATGAAAAATTAAATTGGGCCGGAAATTAACAAATACTTCATTCATTTTTTCTTCATCTTTGATATCGGCAATTACTGGAGAAAAATTTAAATTAGGGAATCTCTTTTTCAATTCTTTCGATATATTAAAAATGCCTGTTTCGTCTTGATCTAAAACCACCAACAAAGAGGGTTTAAACCTAGCAACCTGACGACAAAGCTCTGACCCAATAGATCCCGCTCCTCCTGTAATCAAAACAGATTTTTGCCTAATAAATTCTTCAATTGATTTCGTATCCAGCGAAACAGGCTCCCTTCCAAGCAAATCTTCTATTTGGACTTCTCTAATATCCCCTAAATTAGTTTCGCCGTTAATAATCTCAGTAATTGAGGGAATAACCTTAATTTTCTTCAATCCCGCTTTCCTGCCTATTTCCACTGCCTTTTTAATAATGCTAGAGCCGACTGACGGTAAAGCAATAATCATCTGTTCAACCTTATAATCAGAAACTATTTTGGGAATGTTATCAATCCTCCCTAAAACCTTTAATCCATGAATAACTTCCCCTTGTTTCATCGGTTTATCGTCCACAAAACCTATTGGCAGATAAAAACTGCTTCTTGAGGCAAGAATACTTCTTAAGACTTGTTCTCCAGCGTCTCCGGCTCCAACAATTAAGGTTTTTTCCTTAAAGTCCTGGTCTGTTCCTTCTTTAAAGATCTGAAGGTAAACTCTTTTGGCAAAACGAACCCCGCCACAAAATAAAATAATCAAAAAGAAGCTGATAAAAAGAGTGGAGCGCGGAAAGCCAAAGAACAAGGGAAAATATCGCGAGAAATAAAGAGTAATCCCCAAAAACAAAAATCCCAAGGCTGTCGATTTGATTACCGCAATCAGTTCTTCGGTGCTAACATATGACCAGGCGAAAGAGTAAAGTCTCGAAAAATAAAAAATCGGCAGGCAAAAGATTAAAGCCAGCAAAGCAACCTTTTTAATTACCGAAATGTATTCAGCAGGAATAGCTCCGTCAAACCTTAACAAAAAAGCTAGATAAACCGAGAGAGTAATGAAAAAAATGTCGCTGACTAAAAAAAAGAGCATCCGGGTAAAAGGAGTTTTTGGGAAAAATTTATTAAGATAGTGTTCAATATTCATTGAATTATTTTACTTTAGACTCTGTAAAATTTGCGTATGCAAGATATAACATATCCAGCTTCTTTGTTGGTCAACTCGGGATACATTGGCAATGAAACAACCTCTTTGCAAATTTTCTCTGTTTCGGGAAGAATCATACTATTAGGCTGCATAACCGGCTGTTTATAATTGGGGATCTCCCAAGATATGATGGTTTCAATTCCCTCTTTTGCAAGCCGGCTAACTAGACCATTGCGGTTTTCTGCTCTGATTACATAATTCTGGTATACATCAAAAAATCGACTGTCTCCAAAATGAGGAAGCTTAATTTCTGGGATATTTCGCAGTCCTTTTTCATAAAGATTAGCTATTTCTCTGCGTCTTTTAAGCCACTGGTTTAAGTATCGCAATTTAATATTGAGAAGGGCCGCCTGAACATTATCAAGCAAACTGGTTTCGCCATGAAAATAAAACTTTCTTGTTTCCCGGTCCTCGCCGTTATAACGTAAAAGCCGAATTCTCCAGACAATTTCAGGATCGTTGGTGGTAACAACGCCTGCGTCTCCAAAAGCTCCCAGAGATTTAAAGGGATAAAAAGAAAAGCAACCAGCTAAACCCAAAGAACCTGCCTGCTTCCATTTACCATTTTTCATTTTCATTTTTGTGCCGAGTCCTTGGGCTGCGTCTTCAATGATTATCAAATTATGTTTTTTAGCAATGGATAAAATCTTTTCCATATCTGCCATTCTGCCGTTCAAATGCACCACCTCAATCGCTTTTGTTTTTAAAGTTATGGCTTTTTCTATTAAATCCGGATTAATGTTAAAATCTTTACCAACATCAACCAAAACTGGAGTAGCTCCTTGGTGAAAAACTGCTGAAATACTCGCCATAAAAGTATGACCTGGCACAATTACTTCGTCTCCTTGTCCGATACCTGCAGCTTTCATTGAAAGAGATAAAGCATCGGTTCCAGAGTTAACTCCTATTGCATATTTTGTGCCAACAAATTTAGCAAACTTTTTTTCGAATTCCTCAAGGTCTTTCCTTAATATCAAATCTCCTCTTGAAAAAACATTGTCAACTACTTTTAAAAATTCTTTCCTGTGATCCCTGTACTGTTTTTGTGGGTTCACAAACCTAACTTTGTATTTCATAATTTTAGAAGCGGATTTACGCAGAAAGAAACTATTCATTTATTTATAACTCATTTTTATTTAGATTTAAAGTGCAGCCAGCTCGAAAGCCGCTGGAACCCTTCTTCAATTTCTTGAGGCGAACCGGCAAAAGAAAACCGCAAATGGCCTTCTCCGTTTGGGCCAAAGGCCGCACCGGGTATGGTGATAACGCAAGCTTCCCTCAAAATCTTTAGAGCAAGTTCAAATGAGTTTATGGTTCGACTTCGCTCACCACAAGTTTCTGAAAGTTTATTTCGAGCATAGCGAGAAACAAGGTTCTGCCCAAAGGGCAGGTTCTTATATTTTGCCAGAATATAATAAGCACCCATTGGCTTTTGGTATTCAAAAAAGTCTTTTAGTTCATCAAGTTTTTGACACATTAGCTCACGGTTTTTACTTAGCTTTTCGACGAATTCCAAAACCGAATCTTGCGGACCCGAAAGCCCGGCAATAGCTGCTCTTTGGGAAATTGCTGGAGCACAAATCACTAAAGCGTCGTGGACTTTCAGCATATGATCAATTATTCCTTCATCAGCAAAAGCAAAACCAACTCTATAACCTGTCATCGCGTATCTTTTGGAAAAACTTGAGCACAAAATAACTCTATCTCTCATCTTTGGCAGCGAAGCCGGCGAGAAATGCTTTACATTATCATAAACCAAAAAATCATAAGTTTCATCGCAAATCACAATCAAATCGTTTTTAATTGCAAAATCCGCCAGTTTATTTATTTCTTCTTCGCTGAAAACAGAACCTGTAGGATTTGAAGGATTAGAAAATAAAATAGCTTTTGTCTTCGCGGTAACGTTTTTTTCTAGAATTTCAAAATTAATTTTCCATCCTTTCTCTTCGTCAATGGCAACAAATTTTGGCATACCTCCAAATTGGATTGTTTGCTCAATATGCGAAGCAAAACCCGGAGAAAAAAGCAAAACTTCGTCACCCTCATCAATAATCGCGGATATGGCGCAAGCCACGGCTTCCTGACAACCAACTGAAACCATAATTTCTTTTTTGGACTGAATATCTAAAATGCCTTTCCTTTTTTCAAGGTCTTTAGCAATTAATTCCCGCAATTCCGTAATTCCAGGCTCTAAAGTGTATTTGGCAGTATCTATATCTGCCAAAGAATTTTTAATAGCTTCTTTAATATGTTGGGGCGTGTCAAAATAAGGAATTCCCTGACCAAAAGAAATAATATCAGCTCCAGTTTCTTCTTGGAGCTGGTCAGCCAAAATCGACATCTCTTTTATTGGAGAAATAACGATTTTCTGAACTCTTTTAGAAATATTTTTGGTACGAAATTTATGGCCCGCAACGGCAATTGCTGAACGATTTTCCGCCCCGTTAGAAATCGCTTCTTTTTTTAACATAATAGTTTTCCTAACTATTTACCCTCGTTAAAATATCTAAAATAATTTTACTAAATAAACTTCTAACGGGGCTCCATACTCTTAATCTAGCAGATTTTTTACAAAAAAAGAAACACCGGGCTTTTTTTAAATCCAGTTATTATTTCCTCTTTCTTAGATTTTTAAACTACTTTGAAGCAACTTTTAGTTTTAAAGTTTAAGCGGAGGTCCGCCCTCCGCAAGCTCGTCTAGGTCCGACCTCGCACAGTTTGGACGAGGCCCGTCCTCCGCAAGTTTTGCGGAGGACGGGCCTCCGCAAAACTCTGTAAACTTCACTCTAAATAAAGTTCAGGGAATTCGCCAATTTCGCCTTTGTAATTAAGCCAACCTCGGGCAAACTCTCTGCAACCTTCACTTCCGCCCACAACTTTCAAAAGAAATTCTCTGTCTGTTACTGAAGGAAAATTCTTTTTTCCAATATAATCAGGGTAGCTTGACCAGCGATAATCTTCTAGAAATTTCATTGCTTTTTCTACATCGTTGATGCCTTTTTCCTTCCATCCCGGCTCCAAAAGAGAAATAGGATTAGTGTGTATGTAAACGAAAGCTGTCTTTAGTTGTTCTTCGTCTTTAATATGAACATCTTTAAACCTATTCTGAAAAACATAACCTTTTCGGTCATACTTTCGGTTGAAATAGCCTCCAAAACCCGTGCCCAGTTTTGACATAAACTTAATAATCCCATTGTCAACTAGTTGTTTTAACAATAAATGCAAATGGTTGGGCATCAATACAAAAGCCAAACAACTAACTAGTCTGTTCCTTCGGTCCCTTTCCGTAAAGATGTTCGAGGACGGGCCTTGTTTAACTTGAACGAGGCCCGTCCTCGTCAGTTCTACAAACTCTGCGAAGTTCTTTTTAAAAAGGGTGCGTTCCTTTCTTCTCCTGTAAATACTCACGGGGTTTGAGTTATTAAACTCGTAAATCGAAAAAATCCCACGATAGTAATCATCGACGTTTTTAAATATTTCCGTATCCCCAATTCCTCTAGTTACTATGTGATAAATTTCATCATTTATGAACTCTTCTTTTCTATGTGGCATAGCAATTTAATTTGAACTCATTTGACTAAAAAAGTGATTTAAAAAAACTCTATTTAAACCAAAATAAATGTTTCATCCCAAAACCTATTTTCATTTTATCACGAAAAGAAAAAACCAATATAAGAATATAAACACCGCCGGCTTTAGTCGGCGGTGTTTGTGCGTAATAATGGAACTGTCCTCTAATTCTCTAGTTAGTAGACAATTTACTTAAATAATTTTTTAACTGCTTGAATAATATTTTCTTTTGTTGGATAGTAAGCTTTTTCCAAAGTTGGACTGACCGGAGCCGGAGCGTCGGGCAAGGCTACTCTTGAAATAGGCGCTTTCAAAAAACCAAAAGCTTCTTCGCTAATTAAAGCGGAAACTTCGGCTGCCACTCCGCCTGTTTTCCAGGCTGCATCAGCAATAATTATTCGGCCGGTTTTCTTTACAGATTCGAGTAATAATTCTTTATCTAAAGGGAAAATAGATCTTAAATCAATAACCTCTGCGTCTATGTTTTTTTCTTTTAACGATTCGGCTGCTTCCAACGCCTGCCACATCATATAAGAAGTTGCCACAATAGTAATATCCTTGCCTTTTCTTCTGATAATACTTTTGCCAATTGGAATTCTGTAAACTTCTTCTGGGACTTCGCCTTCCAAGTTATAAAGCCATCTATCATCAATAAAAATAACAGGATTTTCATCTTCAATGCTTGAAATTAAAAGTCCTTTAGCGTCATAGGGAGTAGCTGGCATCACTACTTTCAATCCCGGGATATGTGAAAACAAAGCCTGCAAAGCTTGAGAGTGCTGGGCGCCTTGCTCACCTCCTCTGTTTATCACTGCCCAAATAACTACCGGAACAGGGCATTCGCCACCAAACATATAATACCAATTGGCTGCTTCGTTAATAATCGGATCTAAACCATACATCATAAAATCCATCCGAGGATGAACAACCACCGGCCTCATTCCGGCAATAGCCGCCCCGACAGCCGCTCCGGTTATTGCGTTCTCGGAAATCGGAGTATCAATAATTCTCCTTTCTCCAAATTTTTCAATTAAACCTCTGCAAGTATTACCCACATACCAGGCTGACTTTACTCCTTGGCCAATAAGGAAAACTGACGGATCTTGAAACATCTTCTGGTGTAAAGCTTCGTTTATTGCCAAGCTGTATGAAATTTTTCTTTTTTTATTTGAAGACATATTTAGTAACTTCTCCTTCTAACGGGTAAGCGCTTTTTTTAGCGAAAGAATGTCCTTCCTGAACTTCTCTTTCTATTTCTTTTTTGATTTTTTCCAGTTCTCTTTCGGTAAAAGTATTTTTTCTCAATAAGTATTGCTTAAATCTTTTTAAAGGGTCTTTTTTCTTCCATTTTTCTATTTCTTTTTTTGGTCTGATGTCGGTATGAGTACCCTGAATATTATCGTCTGGACCAACATGACCTCTTAATCTGTAGGTACGAAATTCAATAAAGGCAGGCCCTTTTCCTTTTCTTATCCTGTCAACAATTCTTTTTGCTGTTTCAAAAACCTCTAAAACATTATTGCCATCCACCCTGAAGCTCGGAATCCCAAAAGATAAACCAATTCCAGAAATATTATCTTTCAAACGGAATTCTCTTAGAGGAAGGTGGGTCGCGTAAAAATTATTCTCGCAAACAAAAAGAATTGGAAGTTTTTTCAACGAAGCAAAATTCAAAGATTCATACAAAACCCCTTCTCCTGTGGCGCCATCTCCAAAAAAAGTAACTGCTATTCTTTTTTCTTTTCTTATTTTTATTGCCAAAGCCGCTCCCAAGGCCAAAGAAATGGTACCCGCCACAATAGGAGCTGAACCTAAAAATCCTTTATCTTTGGCAATAATATGCATTGAACCTCCCCTGCCCTTTGAACAACCGGTTTCCTTTCCGTAAACTTCGGCAATAAGTTTTTTCAGAGAACCGCCCTTGGCCAAATAATGGCCGTGCGAACGGTGATTGCCAAAAATTAAATCATTTTCTTTTAAGGCAGCACATACTCCTGTGGCTATTGCTTCCTCGCCAACATACAAGTGAACGGGTCCTTTAAATTCCTTTTTCAAAATAGGCGCAACAAAACTCTCCTCGCATAGTCTTATGCGAAGCATTGTTCGATAAAAATTTTCTAGAAAAATTTTTTTATACATTTCCTACTTAGATAATTTTTAACCACCGACGTCCTGCTATCTAAAGACTGCAATAAAAAAAGTTTTTATTATA
>Ga0210051_1001549_pt1 | contig 23111 bp, 24 predicted proteins | sample CryGey092014_all_FD_185464 | JGI IMG/M metagenome (GOLD analysis project Ga0210051, IMG submission 185464) | Groundwater microbial communities from aquifer - Crystal Geyser CG23_combo_of_CG06-09_8/20/14_all (SPAdes) (version 2) | ecosystem: Environmental > Aquatic > Deep subsurface > Groundwater... | reverse complement strand
GATATGGAAGTAAATGAAAATAATTATGATATGTATTTAAATAATGTTTTAGAATCTAATTTAAAATATAGATTATATTTAATTTTGTACAATGGAATTATTGATGTAGAACAAAATTCTAAAGATGATAAAACAGGAAATGATTTAATAAGTAAAGTTGAAAGTGGAATTTTGGATTTATCTACTGAAAGTAAAGCTATAAAAGAACCTATAGACATAAGTTATGGATTAAAAGAAGAAATAGAACAACGTAAAGTTCATCAAGTAAAAATTATGGGTGTATCTACAGGTTATCCTATATTAGATAATCAAATTGATGGACTAGTTGCTGGTACTTTAACGGCCATAACAGCAAGACCTAAAATGGGTAAAAGTGCATTTTTATCGAATGTTGCGGCGCATGTTGCTTTTAGAGAAAATATTCCAGTTTTATATGTTGATACAGAAATGACATTTAGTATGTGGAGAGATAGGATTTTATCATTAATGTCTGGGATTGAAGAAAGAGTTATAAAACATGGTGGTTATGATGATGATTCCTATCAAAAATTGATTAAATGTATTAGTATTATAGAAAAAGGTAAATTATTTCATGAGTTTATGCCTGGTTATAGTATAGATAAGCTTACTGCTTTATATAAAAAGTATTATCTAAAACATGGTATAGGTTTAATAATTTTTGATTATGTTAAAGAACCTAATTTGGCTAGTATAAGTGGTGAAAGAAAAGAATATCAAATTTTAGGGGATGTTGTAACAAAATTAAAAGACTTATCTGGACAACTAAATATACCAGCGTTGGTTGCTGCTCAGATAAATAGAGATGGAGATATAGCTGATAGTGATAGAATAGCTCGTTATGCTGACGTAATATGTCAATGGTCTAAAAAAGAAAATAAAGAATACGAGGAAGCTGGTTCTAGGGCAGGTACTCATAAATTAGTTATTCGTGAAACTAGACGAGGAGGAATGACTTCAAAATTAGGTATTGGTTATAATTTTTATGTAAGATCTATTAGTATTAAAGAAGTTGCATTACCAGATCAAGCAATAAATGATTATGCAGAAAGGGTAGTAAATTATGGTAGTGCAGATGATGACCTCTTATAATAATGATTTTAAATTTAAATTAGATAGAATTAAAAATTTAATTAATCCAAGATTTTTAATAGAATCGTTAGGTTTTAAAATTAATCGGGAAACTATAAAAGAATTAAGAGGGGCTTGTGTTATTCATGGTGGAGATAATTTAACATCCTTTAGATTTAATAAAGAACGAAAAACATGGGTTTGTTTTTCTCATAAATGTCATGAAACATTTGGTAATGATGTAATAGGATTAGTAAGATCGGTATTAAATATTGATTTTATGTCGGCTATAAATTTTCTTGATAATTTTGTTGGAAATATTGATAGCTCTTGTAATATTATGTATAAAATACAAAAAGAAAAAGAAGAATTTATACATTATAATAAAGTAAATGAGGAGTATATTCATCCAGATGTAAACGAAGATCGTCTTTTAAAATTTCGTTCTATAAAATCTAACTATTTTTTACAGCAAGGTTTTTCTTATGATACTTTAGAACATTTTGAAGTTGCTGGAAATTATAAATGTAGTGATGGTGTTTTAAGAGATATAATTCCAATAAGAAATACAGATGGTAAATTAGTTGCTTATAGTTTTAGGGATACAAGAAAGAATGTTTCATTTGATAATAAATATATGTTAACTCCTAATTTTAATAAAGATAAAGTTTTATATAATTTTTGTAATTCAAAATTATTATTGAATAAAGTTCCTTTGATTTTGGTTGAAGGATTTAAAGCTGTTTGGAAATTATGGGAATGTGGTATTGAAAATGTGGCTGCTTGTATGGGATCTTATTTAACATCTGGTCAAACAAAATTGGTTTATCAATATGCTATAAAAGGAGTTGTATTATTTTTTGATTCTGATATTTCAGGTGTTGAAGGTATGCATCGTATTTATAATATTTTAAAAGATAAAATTGATATATCTATTATATATATTGTAGAAAAAGATTTAGATCCAGCTGATTTAAGTTGTGATAAGAATATTGAATATTTGAATTATAAATTTATATAGAGGTGAAAAAGAATGGAGAATCAAATTATTGGTGAGAATTTTGTTAGTTTGGTAGGGAAAATTTCTTATCCTAATATAAAAATTGTTGGTGATAAGAATAGTGCTTTATTTAATGGAAAATTAGCCATCCCAGATAAAGTTAGTGGTAAATTTCAATATATAAAAATATCTGCTTGGAGAGATATAGCAGAGGCACTTAATTCTGTATCGGCAAATGCTATGGTGAAAATTCATGGGCATATAGAAGAAAGAAGTTATGATAGTGCATGTAAACACTGCGGTAACTCTGAGAAGAAATATTGGACAAGTGTTGTTGTTGATAATTTTTTTGTAATGGAGGATGTTTAATTATGTCAAATCTTAAAAAGAAAAATAAAAAGGAAGAGGGTGAAATTTATTTTGGTACTCCTTCTATGGCTATGTTTCCAGCAAGAAATTACTATTATAAAATTATAATTCCAGAACATAAAATTAGTATTCCTAGAACTGGTGAGTATAATGAAATAGCTCCCAGTGTTTTTTCTAAAGAAGATGGGGTATTTTGTATATTAGATGAAAAGAGCCATGTTTTATTTACTCCTGCTATAACAAAAGTTTTATTTGCAGTATCTAAATATCCTGATTTAAAAACAAATCAATTATATATTCCCATTGCTTTAACATTTAAAAATGATGTTGTAGATATTATTGGGCAAGTAGTTGAAGTATTACCTCCTCCAGATCGAGATACAACTTAATAAGGAATAGTCAACAACCACTGTCCTAAAGGGATAGTGGCTTGTATGAAACTATAAGCCGCATATTGACTAGACTAAGCATTAACTTGCTACGTTATATAAGTTATCATACCCGTGGACGTTTATCCTAATCTGTGGCTCTATGGTTTAACATTAAACAGTTTCGTGTGGTAGAAACAGTGTGTTAGGCGTGACAAACTTATGTAACCTTGTCTAAGGATAGTTAACTCTGAAAGGAGGTAGACTTTATGTTAGTCTACATTTTAAATCAAAATGGCGAACCATTGATGCCGTGTAAACCTTCTAGGGCAAGAAAGCTTTTGAGGCAGAACAAGGCAAAAGTCGTTAAGCTAGAGCCATTTACAATACAGCTATTGCATGGTTCAAGTGGATATAAGCAAGAAATCACTCTTGGTGTTGACGCAGGTAGTAAAGCAGTTGGTTTGTTTGCAACAACAACTAAGAAAGAGTTATTTTCGGAAGATGTTCAATTGTGGTTTCTTCGATATTAGGACTTTAGATGGAGCTAAGGTCAACAAAGGTAGTGTTAGTTATAAATCTTTCAAATTAACTGAGAGAAGAAAAAGTCTATTAACAGAGAGGAGGGTGGCAGGTTAGGTATGCATAAGGCATTCCTCCCCTAACCTGAAGGTGTAGGGGTTTCTTGCCAAGCTTTTATGAATTGTATAAATTGTAATTCTGATAATGTTATTAGTTCCGATGATTTTACTTTTAGTTGTAAATGTGGGGAAGTATTTTCTTTAAAACATCATACATGTATGACATGTGTTTTTTCCTGGAAAACTTTGAATAATGTACCTATAGAAGGAGTATTTATTTCATCTGATATTTTGCCAGATTTTGTTTCACACGATGATATTAATGAATTAATAAAACAACCTGAGTATAGAAAATTTGATATTTCTAATAAGTTTATAAGTATGATTAATTGTATTCATAGATGTTTACGTTGTGGTGCAATAGCTTATGAAATTGAAAAAAATGTATTTAAATGTGGTGATAATACATGTGGATTTAAATGGGAAGTGCTGACATTTGAAGAATAGAGAAAAAGTTTAAAAAAGATATAATCATAATCTAACCTCCTTATTAGTGTAAGAATCAGAATTTCAATTTTGGAGGTTTGATAATGGGTAGTAAAACTTTTATAGACACATCTTATGCATTAAGAAAATGGACTAGTAAAGAAAAACAAGTGGTTATTAATTTACGAGAAAAAAACCATGGTCCTAAAAAAATAGCTGATATAACAGGATTTCCAGTGGATCAAATAAAATTTTGGTTATATGGGTCTAGAACAAAGAAAAGAAATAAAAAAAAATCTAAAAACCATAATCAAAATAGTAAAAAAAGCTATTATAGAATTAAATTTAATAATTGGTTTTCCTGGAAGGCACATTGTTATAGGGCTTCTTTATTGAAACAATGTATTACAAAAGAAGAAGTTCCATCTAGAGAGGATTTAGAGTATTTTTTGATAAATGGAAATAAGGTTTGTGAATATTGTAAGAAAGAATTGCATCAAGAAAATATTTCATTGGATCATAAAATACCTGTGATTAGAAATGGGCCATCTTCTTTAGATAATTTAGCTTTGGTTTGTTCTGATTGTAATGAGGCTAAAGGAGCACTAACTAATATTGAATATGTTAAATTTCTTAAATGTATATCAACTTGGGAAGATGGTGGAAAATATTTAATAGGAAGATTAAGAGCAGCAAATAGATTTTATTTTAAAAAATTTAAATAGGAGACGTTAACTACTATGTCAGGAAATGAAATAAAAGTTAGTGCGTCTAGAATTAATACATTTTTAGATTGTAAATATAAGTATTGGTGTAGTTATAAAAAGGATTTTCCTAAAGTCCGTAGTCATGCGTTTAGAGAAGGATTAGCTGTTCATGATGCTTTAGATTTTGCAGGGCAAATATGGATGAAAAAAGGAAAATTTTCTCCCGCCGATAAAAAGAATATTTTAAAGAAATATGATGAGGCAGCAGTTAGGGAAGGAGTTGATTATGTAACTACGCACTCTGAAGGAAAAGAATTAGTTAAAAAAAGAATTGATAATTTTGAATTGGGCGAAAAAATTATTGGATTAGAAATAAAATTTGGATTTGGTTCTGATAATGTTGTTACAAAAGATAATGTGCCATTAATTGGTGCTATTGATAAGGTTATAGAGATTGATAGTGATACATTATTGATAGTAGATTATAAAACATCCAAGATTGCTCCTACTGTAGATCAATTAAAATTTGATATTCAATTATCCATATATGATTTAGTTGCTAGTAAAAAATGGCCTAATTATAAAAGAATTATTTTAAGTTTAGATTTATTAAAATCTGATATTATATATTCTTACAGAACTTTAAATGAACGATTGGAATTTGAAGAATATTTAAAAACTATTTATGATCAAATGGTCAATTTTAAAGAGAAAGATGCTAAACCTCAATTGAATATTTTTTGTCCCTGGTGTGATTATCGTGAATATTGTAAGGAGTATAATACTGCCTGTCATAAAACTAATTTCGAGTTTTTATCAACTGCAAATTTGAGTGATGAAGATTTAATAAAAGAGTGGGAAAATACTAAAGCTACCAAGAAGATTTTGGAAGAACGTTATAGTGATTTATCTATGTTAATTTTTGAAAAAATAAAAAGATATAATGTTTTTCCAACGATGAATGATGAAGAAGTTTATATTAGACAAAATTCTAGAACTAATTATGATGTAAGTAAAGTTTTTGATTTAGTTTCCCCAGCTCATTTTGTTAAAATGATAAATGGGTTAAACAATGGAGTTGTAGAAAGATATATTGAAGAAAATCCATCTTTAAAAACTGAAATTTTAAAAGCAGCTAATGTTAATTTTACAAAACCATTTTTAGCTATTAGAAAGAAAAAAACTAAGTAATAATGCAAAAATATAATATAAATTATATTAAGCAAAAATTAGCTCTAGAAAATTATAAATTATTACCTGGTGAATATGTAAATGCTAATAAAAAATTAATGTTAGAATGCCCTATAGGGCATTTAATTAAATTATCTTGGCATAAATGGACTCAAGGTCGGCGTTGTAAATATTGTAATGGTAGTAGAATTTATTTTAGCGATATAAAAAGTAGAATGCAATCCGAAGATTATTTGTTACTAACTTCTGAATTAGAATATAAAAATACAAAACAAAAATTAGACTGTAAATGTCCTAATAATCATATATTTAAGATAAGTTGGTCTAATTGGGCGAGAGGAATAAGATGTAAACAATGTTATATTAATAAATTGAGATCTTCTTTTTATAAAATTAAATCACAAATAGAAAATTTTAATTATAAGGTTTTGACTAATTTTGAAGATAATGATTTTACTTCAAGAAGTTTAATTACATGCGAGTGTACTGTAGGACATTTTTTTACTACAACTTGGAATAAATGGCAAAACGGTTATAGATGTAAAGTATGTTCTCTTAGGAAAAGGAATGATAAATTTAGATTGAGTTATGATTTTATAAAAAAATCTTTTTCCAATGAAGGATATATTTTATTATCTGACAATTATAAGAATGCTTTTTTGAAGCTTAAATATATTTGTCCTAATGGGCATCGACACCATATTAAGTGGAATTATTGGCAGCAAGGTAATAGATGTCCGTTTTGTGCACTTATTAATAATGTTGGTTCGGGGCATTGGAATTGGCAAGGTGGTATTTCTTTTGATCCATATTGTTCCATATGGAAAGATCAAGAATTTAAAAATGATATAAAATTGCGTGACGGATTTGTTTGTTGTAATCCTTTATGTATTTCCAAAAATCCTAATAGTTTAGTATTACATCACATTGATTATGATAAAAAAAATTGTAATTTGAATAATTTAATAACTTTATGTAGATCTTGTAATGCTAAGGCTAATTTTGATAGGGAATGGCATCAAAATTACTATAAAAATATATTATTTAAAAAATATAATTACTCTTTTGGTGGAGGTTTTTGATGAAAGAAAAAAAAGATATTGGTAAAGGTAGAATTCATGTTTTAGCATATTGTGATAGCCCAACATGTGCGACCGGGTTTTCTACGGTTAGTCGTAATGTTTTTGAAGAACTTTATAAGACTGGAAGATATGGAATTGATATATTAGGAATAAATTATTGGGGAGATCCACACGCATTTCCATATAGAATTTGGCCAACTGGGACTAATCCAGATAGGGACCCTTATGGTAGAAAGAAAGTTTGCAATATGATTCCACAGATGGATTTTGATATTTTATTTTTGTTGCAAGATACATTTATTTTAGATTTTGTGCCAGAATTAATAACTTATTTACGAAAAAATAATAAAAAGTTTAAATCTATTTTATATTATCCAGTTGATGGTGTACCTAAAGAACAATGGATAAAGAATATTAGTTATGCAGATAAGGTTTTTACTTATACTCAGTATGGATTAGAACAATCTAAAAGAGTTTATCCTGATGCTCCAAATATAGGTATTATTCCACATGGAGTTAATACTAAGGATTATTATCTTTTACATAAAAACGATATAAAAGATTTTAAAAGAAAATATTTTGGGCATAATGCTGATAAATTTATATTTATGAATGTTAATAGAAATCAACAAAGAAAAGATATTCCAAGAACAATTCAAGCTTTTGTAGAATTTAGAAAACAAGTACCAGATTCGGTTTTATATTTACATATGGCACAAGTAGATCAAGGCTGGAATTTACCAGAACTTTGTAAATTTTTAAATTTAAGTATAACTGATGATGTTATATTTCCTCAAAATTTTGGCCCGAATCAAGGTTACCCAAGACAAGTACTGAATATGTTATATAATTGTGTTGATTGTGTTGTTAGTACATCGATCGGGGAAGGTTGGGGACTTTGCCTTTGGCCAGAAACTAATATTTATACAGAAAAAGGTATAAAACATATATCTGAACTTATTGTTTATGATCGTGTTTTATCATCTGATGGCACATACAATGATGTTGAGGCTGTTGTGTCGCGTAATTATAACGATGATTTATATGAAATTATTACTTGGCTTTCTAATATACCAATTAAATCTTCAGCAGAACATGGGTTTTTGGTATTTGAAGAAGATAAGTATTTATGGAAAAAGGCCATGGATTTATCGGTTGGAGATGTATTAGTTTTTCCTAAAAAATATAAAGAAGATAATATTTTGATAAATATTTTAGAATTTATAAAACCATATTTAAATATAAGACAAGTTAAGAATGTTGTTGAAAATGATTCCTTATTTAAAATTCAATCTAATTTTAAACGGGAAGAAAATTTTATTCCTAAGATATTAAAAATTACTCCATCTTTAATGAAATTATTTGGTTTATATTTAGCTGAAGGTTCTATTAGTATGACAAAAAAGGATGGAATAGCTTTTTCTTTTAATTCAAATGAAAAAAACTTAATAGAATTTGTTAAAAATGAAATGAAGAAAGTTTTTGGTTTAGAAGCGCATGATGTAACTGCTAAAAATTGTGTTGATATAAAGACAATAAAATTTTATTCTAGTCCTGTTCATTGGTTATTTTTTATATTGTTTGGTACTGGTGCTAGAAATAAGAAGATACATTCTATTTTATTAAATCAAAGTAAAGATAATTTAATAAAATTATTATTAGGAGAATTTCTAGGTGATGGAAGCAATGAGAAAAGTCAGTTAACGTTTTCTACAACATCTAAAAATTTGGCATATGCTGTTAGACTTTTACTAAGTAGAATAGGAATTTTATCGTCAGTTAGAACTAGTAGAGTTGAATATAAAATAACGGTTTCTGGAATATCTAAAGAAAATTTATTGAAAATATTTAATTTACCATTTCCAGAATTAGATAGGGCTCATGCTAATGAAACATGTTCTCAGAATAATCAATATATATTATTACCTATAAAATCTATAAATAAATCAAACTACAATGGTAAATTAGTAGATATTCAAGTGGCAAATACTAATGATTTCATTGCTGAAAATTGTGTTGTTCATAATTCTTGGATTGAAGCAATGGCAACTAAAACTCCTATTATTATGCCAGCTAATACCGCTATAATTGAGAACATAACTGATGATAAAGGTTATTTAGTAAAAAGTGGTAATGATCCTAGTCATTACATTTGTTTCCCGCATGACAACGAAATTCTGAGGCCTCTGGTTGATGTTAATGATATGGTAGAAAAGATGTTGCACGTTTATAATAACTATGATGAGGCTTTACAAAAGGCAGAAAATGCTTATAATTGGGTAACATTAAATATGGATTGGCATGGAAAAATAGGAGATACATGGATAAAAGTTTTTGATGATGCGTATGCAGAATATAAAAGAGATTATTTTTCTATTGATGAAAAAGCAGATAAAGAACTAGATCGTATTATAACATCCGAAAAATTTTAATGAGAAGAAAATATTCTATAGATTATATAAAAAGTATTTTTAATAAAGAGGGGTATATTTTATTAACATCGATATATAAAAATAATAAAGGAAAATTAAATTACATATGTCCTAATGGACATAATCATAGTGTTTCTTTACGTAATTGGCTGTGTAATAAAAATAGATGTCCTTTTTGTAAAAATCTTGTAAAAAAAGATATAGAATATATAAGAAAAAGTTTTATGAAAGAAGATTATACTCTTTTAACTAATAAATATTTTAATAATCATCAAGAATTAAGATATATTTGCCCTAATGGTCGTCATCATTATATTTCTTGGGGAAATTGGCAGCAGTGAAGGAGATGTCCTTGTTTTTCTAATAGACCACCAATAACATTAGAATTTATTAAAAAAGAATTCGAAAAAGAAAATTATGTTTTATTATCCACCAAATATAAAAATGCTCATCAGAAACTTAATTTTATTTATGATGGTAGACATGGTAAAAAACATAGAGGAGAAATGTCTTGGTCAAATTGGAATCATCCTAAAAAATATAGATGTGGTGAGTGTTTTAAAATATCTCAAATTGGGTCTGGGCATTGGAATTGGCAAGGAGGACTTTCTTTTCAAGAGTATTGCGAGGCTTGGAAGGATAAAGAATATAAAAAATTTATAAAAGAGAGAGATGGTTTTAAATGTATGAACCCTTTTTGTAACTCAAGAGGAGAAGTAATTTTATCTATACATCATATTGATTATGATAAGAAAAATTGTAGCCCAAATAATTTAATAACACTATGTAGAGCCTGTAATTCTAAGGCTAACATTGATAGAGAATGGCACAAAAGTTTTTATAATACGATTGTTTTTAGAAGGAATTATAATAATAAATCGAGGTGACTTATGTTAAAGCCAATTTTTATAGAGGCAAGAGATCTGCCAGACGCTTGGTTTCTGTGTTTGTGGGAAATTTTGGATCATGGCAGAAAATATAAAATTGATAGAGGTAGTTATGCTGGACAAGAAAGATTAGAATTTGATTATGTTACGGTACATATAAAATATCCTGGAACTAGACCTCTACTTCCAGATATACCACCTAATTTGGGTATTCCTAATCCTGTAGCTGAAGGATATCTTGAGGAATATTTACCGTATTTGATGACAGATAATAGACCTGCTAATACTGTTTATTCATATGGTGAAAGATTAACAGCTGGAGCTATTCTTTATGATAAAAATCAATATGCACCATGTGACATATATGGTGGTGAAATTAATCAAATTGATGAATGTATCAAAATGTTAAAAAATACACCAAATACCAACCAGGCTATATTACAAGTAGGCCAACCTGGTGATTGTTTATTAGATGATCCCCCTTGTTTACGTCACGTGGATATACGGGTATATGATGGAAAATTACATTTTTTTATATACTTTAGAAGTTGGGATCTTTATGGTGGTTTTCCAAGTAATTTAGGTGGGTTACAGATACTGAAAGAATATATGGCAGCAGAAATAGATGTACAAGATGGGGAAATAATTGCTGCATCTAAAGGACTTCACCTCTATGATTATGCTTGGGATTTGGCTAAGTTAAGAACTTGTAGATAATGGTAAAATATACAATAGATATAATTAAGCAAGCTTTTGCGAAAGAAGGATATGTTTTATTAACTAATTTATATATTAATAAGAAGCAAAAATTAAATTATGTTTGCCCTAAAGGACATATTGGAACTATAACTTGGAATAATTGGCATTATAATAATAATAGATGTAATAGGTGTGCTAACAATATTCCACCCAGTATTTCCGAAGTAAGAACTCTCTTTGAAAAAGAGGGATATAAATTAATTTCTAATGTTTATAAGAACGCACATACTAAATTAAAATACATATGTCCTAATGGGCATATTCATGAGATTAGTTTAAATAAATGGAAAGCTGGTCAAAGATGTAATATTTGTTTTGGAACAATAAAAAAAAGTATAGAAGATATTAGAAAAAGTTTTATTTCTGAAGGTTATATTTTAATTACTGAAAAATATTTTAATGCTCATCAAAAATTAGAGTATATTTGTCCTAAAGAACATAAACATAGTATTTCATGGGGAAATTGGCAACAGGGTAAGCGATGCCCTTATTGTACTGGTCACATACTTCCTTTATTCCATGATATAAAAGAATCATTTAAAAATAGAGGTTATATATTATTATCAAATAAATGTAGTAACAGTAAATATAAATTAAAATATATTTGTCCAAATGGACATAAACACAGTATTAGTTGGTCAGATTGGAGATCTGGGTATGGTTGTCCTCGTTGCGCTGGAAATCTAAAATTAACTATTGAACAAATACGAAAGTCTTTTGAAATATGTGGATATAAATTATTATCAGATAAATATATTAATAGTAAAATCAAATTATTTTATAAATGTCCTTTTGGGCATGAAAATAGTATTTTATGGGTTAATTGGATTAAAGGTGCAAGATGCCCTATTTGTAGCTATATAAAAAGATCTGGTCCTGGCCATCCAAATTGGAGAGGTGGTATTGCTTGCGAGCCCTATTGTGAAATTTGGGTAGATAAAATTTATAAAAATGATATTAAAATTAGAGATAATTATATGTGTTTAAATCCAGTTTGTAATGGATTAAATAAAGTTTTATCTATACATCATATTAATTATAACAAGAAGAATTGTCACCCTAGTAATTTAATAACGTTATGTAGGTCTTGTAATGGTAGAGCTAATAAAGATAGAATTTGGCATCAATCTTGGTATCAAACAATTATGAATAAACGCTACGGTTATATTTATTAAAATGCATAAATATTTAAATTTATTAGGCAAAAGATTTGGTGAATTAAAAGTTATAGAATTTATTGGTCCGGCAAAAAATAGAACTATTTTATGGAGGTGTGTTTGTAATTGTGGTAACGAAACAATTGTTAGAGCTAATCATCTTGTTCATGAACATACTAAAAGTTGTGGTTGTCTTCATAGAAAATTAATTTCTGATAAACATTCTTTAAATTTAATAGGGAAAAGATTTGGTAGACTTTTGATAATTAAGAGATTATATAAAAAACTTAATTCTACAAGATGTTCAGTTTGGAAATGTATTTGTGATTGTGGTAATATTGTAGAACATACAGCATCTGCCTTGATTAATAATAAGGTTAAATCTTGTGGTTGTTTATATTATGAGCAGTGTTGTGTAAAAAATGGTTTAGTAGATCCATTATATTGTAAAGAGTTTAGTTTTAAGGAATTTAAAATTATGATTAAGCAAAGGGATAAATTTAAATGTATGAATCCAGATTGTAATTTTAAATTTAATGATCGTCTTGTGATTCATCATATTGATTACAATAAGAAAAATTGTAATTTGAATAATTTAATAACTTTATGTAGATCTTGTAATGCTAAGGCTAATTATAACAGAGATTGGCATAAAAACTGGTATCAAGCCATTATGTTTAAACGATACGGTAATATTTATTGAGAGAGGATTTTAGATGGAAATAAAAGGCATAAAGTATATAGGTCCAATTTTGGACAATTCAGGATATGGAAAAGCTGCTCGTGGAAATATCATTGCTATTCATAAATTGGGAGTTCCAATTACTGTTAACCAAATTTCATTTGAGACAATAAGACCAGATTTGGGTAAAGAAGGAAAGATTATAAATAATTTGTTAAATAAGGAAATTGATTATAATGTTATTATTATGCATTCTACTCCAGAATTTTGGCATAAATTTCAAGAACCAGATAAAATTCAAATTGGATATACTATATGGGAAACTAGTTTACTCCATCCAGATTGGAAAGACTATATAGATAAATATGCTCATAAAGTTTTAGTTGGTTGTAATTGGAATGTAGAAGTATTTAGAAATAGTGGAGTTACAATTCCCATTGGAGTAATACCTCATATAATTCATCAAGAACAGTTTGAAAATGTTACTCCTTATTTAATAAATGGTGTAAATGACGATACGTTTGTTTTTTATGATATATTCCAATGGACAGAACGTAAAAATCCACTAGCTCTTATTAAAGCGTATTGGCACGAGTTTAAAGAAAAAGATAATGTTGCATTAGTTTTAAAAACTTATAGAGGAAATTATTCTGAATCTGAAAAAAATGCTATAAGAACTACGATTACACGTTTAAAGTCTGTAACACCGTCTGATTATTACCCTCCTATTTATTTAATATCTAATATGCTTTCCGAAAATGAAATAATGGGATTGCATAAGAGGGGGGATTGTTTTGTTTCTTTAAATCGCGGAGAAGGATTTGGTCTTTCTCCTTTTACTGCTGGGGCTACGGCCAACCCAGTTATTGTAACAGGGTGTGGTGGAGTAAGAGAGTATGCCAAGGAAGATAATTCTTATCTTGTTAATTATGTTTTTACACCTGTTTTTGGAATGCCATATAGTCCGTGGTATAGAATTGATCAACTTTGGGGTGAAGCTGATGTAAAACATGCCGCAAATTTGATGAGATATGTGTATGAAAATCAGAATGAAGCTAAAGATAGAGGAAAAAAATTACAAAAATATATTTTTGAAAATTTTTCTTGGGAAAAAATTGGTCAAAAAATAATTGATGAAATTAAAAATTACTCATATGCATAAGAAATTAAATATAAATATTATAAAAAAAGAATTTAAAGATAAAGGATTTGTTATTGAGGACGAGTATTATAATAATATAAATCAAAGTTTTAATTATATTTGTTCTAATGGACATAGACATAAAATGAGATTAGATCATCTTAGACAAGGAATAGGTTGTCCTTATTGTAATAAACGACCTTCTTTATGTTTAATTAAGGAAGAATTAAAAAAAGAAAATTATTTTATTCTATCTAATGAATATAAAGATGTTAATACCATTCTTGTATGTAAATGCTGTAATAATCATATTTTTAAAACCACTTGGCGCTATTGGAAAAAAGGTAGACGTTGTTTGGAATGTAATAAATATTATAAAATTAAAGATAATTTTTTTAATATAAAAAATAAATTTCTTAATGATAATTATATAATTATTTCAAATAATTATACCAATAATCATAGTAAATTAAAGTATATTTGTCCTAATGGACATATTGGTTCAATAAGAGTTGATCATTTTTTATCAGGGCATCGTTGTCATAAATGTTTTAATATTAAGAATAATGAAAATAATAGATATACTTTAGATTTTGTACTGGAGGCATTAAAGAAAGAAAATTATAGTCTTTTAACAAATAGATATATAAATGCAAAACAGAAATTAGAATGTGTTTGCCCCAACGGTCATCCTTATATAACACGTTGGAATAATTGGCAACAGGGGCATCGTTGTCCAAAGTGTGCTAATTTAGGTGTTTCAAAACAAGAAAAAAATTTATTTGAACAAATTAAATATCTTTATAATGGAGAGATAATAAGAAATGACAGAACTATAATTTCTCCTTATGAATTGGACATAGTTATTCCAGATAAAAAAATTGCTATTGAATATTGTGGTTTATATTGGCATTCTCAGCTGGCTGGTAAAGATCAAAATTATCATTTAAATAAACTTATTATGTGTGAACAAAAAGACTATAAATTAATAACTATTTTTGCAGATGAATTTGAAAATAAAAACTCCTTAGTTATGGATTATTTAGCTAGGATTTTGAAATATGATTTATACGAGGATATAGATTTTAATAAATGTAAAATATATAAAGTAAATAAATTAATTGCTTATAAATTTTGTGAAGATAATAATATAAAGAATTACACCTCCTTTTTAGGAATAAATTTAGGTGCTTATTATAATGAGGAATTGATAGCATTAATGGTTTTTTCTGAGCAAGATAATGATGTTTATGAGTTGTGTTGTTTTTGTTTGAAATCTGGTTATAGAATTGATAATATAGAATATATCTTGTTAAATTATTTTGTTAAGAATATTAATTATAAATACATCTATGTAAATGTTGATAGGCGATGGTCCGATGGAATAATTTATAAAAAATTAGGTTTTAGTTTGGATCAAATATATGTTCCGAAATATTTTTTTGTTCAAGACAATAGGCGTGTTGAAGGATTTTTGGATAATAATAACGAACAAAGTATTTATAATAAAATTTGGGATTGTGGTTATTTAAAATTTATATTATTTAATTCTAAGAATAATTATATATAATATTATTAATTTTATATATTGACAAATCGTAAGGAATGATTATAATGTTATTAACTCTAAATATAGGATCTGGTGATAGAACATACGATTACTATCCAGATAATGATCATAAATGTATTAACATAGATTTTAGATTGGGTTTAAAAAAATTAGATATAAATGCTAATGTAAAAAATTTACCTTTTAAAGATAATATGTTTAATTATGTTTTAGCCAGTGATATAATTGAACATTTTCCAATAACTGAAACAAATATAATTTTGACAGAGTGGACCAGAATATTAAAATCAAAGTGTGTAATAGAATTTAGGTTGCCTAATTTAAAGGCTATATGTGAACAATATACAAGAGGAGTTATTGATTCTAAATTTGCTTCTTGGCTTTTATTCGGTGGCCAGAAATATAAAGGTAATTTTCATTATGTTGGGTTTGACAGAAAATGGTTTATAAAAGTATTAGAATTTCATCATTTAACTGAAATTTTTTATAGAGAGGAAGGTACTAATTTTATAATTCAAATGAGAAAGGATAATTAAACTCATGAAAAAGTTATTAATAAATATATTTTTTATTGTTCTATGTTTTTGCACTTTTGCTTTTGCAGATCCTAGTACAGAGGATGACTTAAAAAAAACTGAAAAAATTATACAACCCACATCCCAGTGCCCTGCATATCCAACTATGAGAAGTAAATTTACCTGTTTTGAATGTCATTTACCTGCAAGCCACCGGCTTATAGCCGGTCGGTAGTTGACAAGTGGTTGTTTAAGAATACTAATTTAAATAAGGAAACTATAAATGAAAAGATAAAGAGAAAAGAGTGGTGGTTAAATGGAGAAGAAGCATTCAAATATGGTGTAGTTGATAAAATTTTATGGTAAAAATAATTATATTTTTGGGGGTATATTTTATTTAATGAACGTTATTTTAAGGTCTGTTTTTAATAGGCCAGAAATGTTATATCTTTCATTAAAGTATGAAAAAATAGCCAGAGAATATTTTGATGGGGAATATGTTACTTTATTTGTTGTTGATGCTGGATTTGATCCAAAATGTTTGGAAATTATAAATGATTATTCTTTTGATAAAGTTGTAGTTAAAAGACCTTCTAATTATAAAGTATGTGCTAATATAATGGAAGGTTTAAAACAAGCGTGTTCTAAAAATATAGAATACGTTATAAATATGGAAGATGATTTAATTCTACATAAATATTATTTTCAATTTGTGAAAAATGCACATTTATTATTAAAAGATATAGGATATTCTGTAATAACCACTTGGGGGTATAGTTCTAATGGTGATCCTAATATCATAAGAAAAACTAATTTTTCTTGTGGCCCTGGAACAATAATAAATAAAAAATTTTTTGAAGAATTTATGATGCCTTTTGCCAATCTAGGTTATTATAATGATTGGTTATTTACAATAAATAAAATAAATGAATTAAATAAAGATAATTCTATTGCTAAATATAGTAAAAAAATAGGCAATCAATATAATCATATGGATTGGGACGGCTTGATGAACAGATTGGTTGATTATGTTTCGTTTACTCATAATCTTCACAGCTATTCATCTTTATGTTTTAGACTTCTTCATATAGGATTTTATGGATATAATAGGCATGGTAAAAGATTTCCTAAAGAATTAAATACATTCAATAAACGAGTAGATTTTTTAGAAGAAAGTATATTTAATCCATCAATGTTGATTAATCTCGATGGTTATTATTCTGATTATTCGGTTTTTGATGATAGATTAGATTCTTGGAATGGTACTTTAAAGTTGGAGGTATAATCATGGAAATTTCTATAATTATTCCATCATTTCTGCGGTCGGAGTTATTAAAATTGAATTTGTTAGCATTGTCTAATCAATATATTCCATATAAATTTGAAACGATAATTTTGAATGATGGGCTGCAAGATGATACGCATTCTGTTTGTGAGCCATATATAGATAAATTAAATTTAAAATATATTTTTTCAGGTAAGCGAAATCTAGATGGAAAATTAATTTGGAGAACTCCTGGTTTTGCAATAAATATAGGTGTTAAACAGAGTTTTGGAAATGTAATTGTATTATGTTGTGCCGAGATATTTCATGTAAATAATTCTGTTCAACTATTAACTAATGTGTATGAAACAAATGGGTCAGATAAAATTATAGCAATTCCTAAAGCTAAGGATGATAATGGTAGATTTCTTAAACATTTAATGGAAACTGGAGGAGACTATAATATCGAAGAATATAATAAACAACCACCTTTAGATAATGTTAAATTTCCATTTTTCGTGGCCATGAAGAAAAAGGAATTTGTTGATATAGGTGGGTATGACGAAGATTTTATTGGTACTGATTTTGATGATACTGATTTTGTTAGACGGCTTATTCAAAATGGTTGTAGTTATGCTGAGACTGATGCTAAAATTATACATCTTTGGCATCCTAGATTGCCTATGACACACGATAGAAAAATTAGATATGATTATAATAAAAAATTATATAGTGAACGAGAAAATATAATAATTAGGAATGTTGGAAAAGATTGGGGAGTATTATAATATAAATAATTGGAGAAAATTATGAATTGTAAACATGATATTTATGAATGTGGATGTGAAAAATGTAAAGAAGAATTTGATAAAGACTACGTTGAATACCAAGAAAAATTATGTAAAGAACTTAATAAACATAAAGATATTCCTGGAGTAAAATGTAGATGTAATCAATGTTATGCAAAAGACTTGAAAAAAAGTATGGAAGAAGATGGGTGGTTATAATAATTTAGAATTAGAAAGATTTAAAAATGGAAGCTAAAACAGTTGTTAGTATATTAGGTATACGTCCAGATCTTATACGATGTAGTGAAATCATAAAAAAATTTGATAAAGAATTTAATCATACTTTGGCGTGGTCAGGCCAACATTTTGATTATATGTTATCTGATGTATTTTTTAATGAATTGGAAATAAGACGACCTGATTATGATTTACAAATGGGTAAAGAATTTAAAACCCACCACTCATTGTCTGGCATGATTGGATCAAAGGTTATAGATTTAATGGAATCTGAAAAAATAAAACCAGATGCTTTTTTCTTTTTGGGGGATAGTAATTCGGTTGTTGCTGCATTGGCTTTGAAAAAAGAATATGGCGATAAAATTAAAAATATACATTGTGAAGCAGGGATGCGCAGTTATGATAAGCGCATGCTTGAAGAAATAAACAGAACTGTGTGTGATCATTGTTCTGATATTCATTTTGTTTATCATGAGGACTATAAAGAAAATCTAACTAGAGAAAATCTTCCAGCTAATAATATTTATGTAGTTGGAAATACTATTGTTGAAGTTTGTAATAAACTCAAAGACAAGATAATGTCTCAGCCAAAAACCAAAAATTTTATATTGATGGATATTCATAGACCTGAAAATTTTAAATATAAAAACAGACTAGAAAATATTATTAAATTTGGTAATTATTGTAATAGTTATTTTCGTGTTCCTGTACGTATATTGAAATTCTCCAGAACAGATTCTGCTATAAAAGAATTTAATATAGATTTAGGAAGTATAGAAACAATTGATTTAATGTCCTACAAGGATTTTTTAAGTGTTCAATATCATAGTTTATTTATGATTTCTGATAGTGGAACTGCTCAGGAAGAGCCAATTCTATTAAAAACACCAGTAATAGTACCGAGAGATTTTACTGAAAGGCCTCAGTCTGTATGGAATGATTGCTCTTTTATGTTAAATGTTAATATTGATAATGAATTTGAATCAGCAATTAGATGGTTAAATTCCAATCCTAAAATGGAAACAGAATGGTTAGGAGATGGGAAAACGTCAGATAAAATAGTCGAAATATTAAAGGATAAACTATGATGATTTTTGATTGTTTTAAATTTTTCAATGAATTTGAACTCATTGAATTACGTTTTATGACTTTAGATAGTTTAGTTAATTACTTTGTTTTGGTTGAAGCTAATAAAACACATACTGGTAAACCTAAAGAATTTCTATTTGAAAAGAAAAAATATAAATATGCTAAATATTTAGATAAAATAATTTATGTGAAGGTTGAAGATTTGCCTGATTATTCTATAGATGATATTTGGCTTGCGGAAAATTTTCAAAGAAATTGTATTATGAGGGGGTTAGAGGGAGTAGCCAAAAAAGGTGATAAAATAATTATTTCTGACGCTGATGAGATACCTAATCCTGAAACTATAAGAGGTTGTTTAAATCTAACAAATCCAGTAGCCATGATTCAAAAACTTTTTTATTATTATGTAAATTGTTTACAAAATCAACCTTGGTGGGGGTCAGCTTTGGGGACATATGGTGAGTTTAAAGTACCTCAAGAATTAAGAAATATGGCTAGAGGAGGTAGTAATCTTATATCCAATGGTGGTTGGCATTATAGTTTTATGGGCGGTCCAGAAAAAATTAAAATTAAAGTAGAAAATATAGCTGAGTCCCATTTAATAATTAATGGTGTAGGTTCGTTGAATGATATTGAAAGAAAGATTAATACACAACAAGATTTATGGGGTAGGGGTGGTTATGATGTACAAAAAAGAATAGTAGATATAAATAAAGAAGGTATGGCTCCTAAAGAGATATTTAAATTTTTAGAAAAATATCCAAATTTTTTATTTAAGCAAAAGAAGTAAATTCGATCTGGAGATATGGAATAGATATGCCACCAAGAAAAGGAACTGATGAATATAATAAGTGGAAAAATTCACCAGCGTATGACAAATTTTGTAAAAAATGGTCTGAGAAAAGAAAGATTCAATTTAGTATATCTTGCAAAGAAGCTTACAAAAACGGTGATCGTATTAGTTGGATGAAAGGTCTCACAGTTAAAACTGATGAAAGAGTAGCTAATCTAGGTAGAGCAATAAGTAAAACTACAAGAGGGCGAGTTCACAGTGAAACACATTGCTTAAATTTAAGTAAAGCCATGACTCCTGAGAGACGGGCTGCATACAGTAGACGGATGAAAGAGAATAATCCAATGAAAAACCCTGAGACAGCTAAAAAGCAAAGTCAGTTAATATCAGGAGAACGGCATTGTTTTTATGGAAAAAAGCGGCCTGAGCATTCTAAGATAATGAGTAAAAAGATGCGAGAGGGCCAGGCTGTGTATATGCTGTCTAAAATAACCACCTCATCTAAGCCACAAAAAGAGTTATTCAAAATATGTCAGAAAGTATTTCCATATGCTATTATGAACTATCCGCATTATTGTGGGGAATACACTTTTTCTATAGATATAGCTGTTCCTCAATTGTCTTTGGCCATTGAATATGATGGGTCTTATTGGCATAAAAATAAAAGAACCGAACATTGGCGTCAGAAAATTTTAGAAAGTGTTGGATGGTATTTTTTAAGATATAGTGACAGGGTACCTAGTGCGTTGGAATTGTTGTCGGATTATAATAATCTTGATGTTGGTAAGATCTTGGACTAAAGTTGGACCTCAGATATTTGACGACAGGGCAATAGGAATAGGAGTGGTAGGCAGGGAGGTTTAGATGGATAAATCGCTAGTAAGGAGTATGTTTATGAATTTAGAAATTATTTCTCTCATTTATAAGTCAGTTGATTATTTAAATTTGATAGTTAATGAATTAAAAAAAGATTATTGTAAGGTAGATGGTTGGGATGTTAACTTTAGAATAGTGGCAAATGATGTGACAGAACCAGTTTTGAATAAATTAAAGGAACTTGGTGTAAATTATTCTATTTATAATGACCCCAAACCAAATGATTATTATTTAAATAGAGTTTATAGATGTTGGAATTTTGCTGGAAAAACAAGTAAATATGATAATATTTGTTTTGTGAATTCTGATATGGTGTTTAGTGATGGGTGGTTAGAAAATTTATTGAAGCATCATGATGGTATAAATATACCATGTAGTAGATTAGTAGAAAGTGGAAAATTACTTAGTGGTCAACACGCAATAAGTAAAGATTTTGGTAGATCACCTAAAGATATTAAATATAATGATTGGTATATGTATGCTACTTCTATTAAAGAAGATAAAGTTATGAGGGGTGGTTTATATATGCCATGTATTTTTTCTAAAATCAGGTTTGTAGAAAGTAATATGTATCCAGAAGGAAATATATATTTTGATGGTAGACCTGGATCCATGGTAGGTGATGTTATAATGAGTGGAGATTCTTTTTATTTTTATAAAGTTTTAGAAAAAAGATATAATATGAAACATATTACTGTATTTGATTCTTTAAGTTTTCATATTCAGACCGGAGAACTTGACTCGTGATAAAAAACATAAAGATATCGTGATATTATGTGTAGGAAATATTTTTGTAGATATGGGAAAGGAGACAATGACTCATAAACTTGTTTCTCTCATACTCCCTTATTATAATCGTAAATACTATTTAAAGATTGTACTGGATAGTTTTTTATTTCACTATAAGTTTAGAAATGATTTACAAATAGTTATTGTGGATGATAAATCTAACAATGAAAATAGAGTAGAAGATTTAATAACTAATTATAATAATTTGAATATAAAATTAATAAGAATAGAAAATAAAAAAGGTATAAATCCTTGTTATCCTTATAATGTAGGAGTGAAACATTCTGATGGTGATGTGATTATACTTTCTTCTCCTGATATAATTCATATTAATAATATTTTTGAGATGAGTAATAATTTTGAATTGTTACATAATAAATCATATTTACAATTTTCTGTTTTTTGTGTAACCGATTCCTATATAAAAAATGTTTTATTACATGAAGGAACTTCTTTTAAAGATAAAAATGATTTTATAAAAAATATTATTTCTCATCGTTTTTATTCAGATTTAGGGAACAGTGGTTATCCATATAGCAATTCGTTAGGGGCTTGGTATACTCATAGTAAATTTAAAAATGATTGTTATAATTTTGTTTCTGCTTGTACAAAAGATACTTATTATGCTATATCAGGTTTCAATGAACTTTTTCTTAATGGTGCTGGTTATGACGATGCTGATTTTAGAGATAGATTAATGATTTATATTAATAATAATGTTATTTGGTATGATGATTTTGTGGCTATTCATATAGATCATCCTGCAGTTACTAATGATAATAATTCAAACTTTATTCTTTATAAAAAATTAAAGATTGAGGGTTATAAGAAAAATAACGAATGGGGTATTTTATGATTGTTGGACAATGGGTTAGTTTTGGTTTGGGTGGTGCTGATAAAGCTTCTTATTATTTAATTAAAGGTTTAATTGAGTTGGGGGTTGATGTTAGAATATTTTATAATGAGTGGTCTTTTCCTAAACCTAGCCCACAATTAGATAGTGGTGTTTTGTTATTATCTAGGTATGACCAGTATAAAGATTTAAATGTTCCAATGTTTGAAATAAAAAATGTTGAAAATTTAAATAATTATAATTTAAATATATTAAATACTCATCGAGGTGGAGATGATTTTTGGTTAATTCCAGGGTTGGAAAAACTTCATTGTAATTTTAAAATTGTTGAAACTAATTTTCATGGAAATTTATTTACTAGAGCTGATGTTAGAGTTTTTCCTTCTTATACTATGATTGAATCACG
>Ga0210051_1001548_pt1 | contig 23118 bp, 25 predicted proteins | sample CryGey092014_all_FD_185464 | JGI IMG/M metagenome (GOLD analysis project Ga0210051, IMG submission 185464) | Groundwater microbial communities from aquifer - Crystal Geyser CG23_combo_of_CG06-09_8/20/14_all (SPAdes) (version 2) | ecosystem: Environmental > Aquatic > Deep subsurface > Groundwater... | reverse complement strand
AAGGCGATCGGAGGCAGGTTCATATTTTCAGAAGCAAGCTAATACAGAATAACTCACGACATCTTCTATCTACGCATTTTTTAGGAAATCTCAATGGGGAGAAAAAAGTACTGACGTCTCGGAGGAGATATAAGCATGGAAGGATGGACCGAAGAAGAATTTAAGAATAAGGATTTGATGGCGCCCTGCGGGTTATATTGTGGCGCCTGCGGAGTTTACCTTGCCACAAGGGATGAAAATGAAAAATTCAGGGCCGTGATGGGCAACCTCTACGGAACAAAGCCAGAAGAAACGGAATGTCTTGGCTGCATGCAGCCTGATCCACCCAGGAAGCTCTATGGTTATTGCAAAGGTTGTACGATAAGGAATTGTGTGAAATCGAAAGGATATTACTCCTGTCATCAGTGTGAGGAATGGCCATGCAGTAGGATAGAGAATTTCGGTTTCGTCACTGGTATAAGAGTGATGAAAAGGGCGATTCCTTTATGGCGAGCGAAAGTAGCTGAGCACGGGGATAAGAAGGGCAGCATCGAATGGGCACGGGCAGAATGTGAGCGTTATCACTGTTCATCATGCGGTCAGCCACTTTTCAGAGGCGCCCAACGCTGCAGAGCATGTAAGAAACCAGTAGCTGATGAACTGGACGGATCTCTATGAGTCATTCGGGACAGGTTCATAATTTTCCTATTTCCCTATATCTCTCCAAGCCACGTTACCCACTTCAAGTCTTTTTTAATCGTATTGAATAATGCTTCCTCCACCTCAAATAAAATAATTGGGTAATCGGGGGAATGTTATCTTATAATTTTGTTGATTATTTTATTGTCAAAAAGATTTCCAATTTAAATGTGAAGAAAGTGATAGATTTAATAAATGGCTGATAATGGGAAGAAGTTTATCTATGAAGACGGAGTCTGTTTTGAGGTAACTTCTTATGGACTAGTCTGTTGTTTAAAAGAGAGCAAGGACAAGAAACATCAATGCACCGACTGCAAATTCTGCCAATGGTGTTCTGATTCGCGATGCAGTCTCTGTCTCAGACAGGGGGAATACAGCCGCGGCAGCTACTGATCATAAGAAAGTGTCTATCACTACTCGCATTAAATTTAAGGACCTGCCCTTCTAATCTTACGATTATGAAAAAGGAATGTCTATTCGTCTTCGCTACCATTTGATAAGAAGCCAGAAGAGGAGAAAGACCATTTCCCTTCATATAAAAGAAGATGGGAGAATAGTCATTTACGCCCCTTATCATACACCGAGAGGGGAGGTAGAGGGATTTATTAAGGAGAAAGGGTCATGGATCATTAAAAAAATTTCAGAAAAAGAAAGGTCGATAAAAGAAACAGAAAAGGCATTTATCCCAGGAGAGAAATTCTTATATTTGGGGGAATGCTATCCATTAGAAATAGAGAAGGTGAATCATAAAAACGTTCCACTAAAATTGTCCTTCGGTAAATTCGTCCTTGATCAAGGTCATGCAGCAAAAGCAAAGGATCTTTTTACCCAGTGGTATAAAAAAGAGGCAAAAGAGAAGATTGAAGAAAGAGTCCATTATTTCAGTCATAGACTTCAATTGTTTCCGAAAGGGTTAAAGATAACAAGCGCCAAATACCGTTGGGGATCCTGTTCACGAGATAATCGATTATCTTTTAGCTGGAGAATAATCATGGCACCTTTGAGCGTTATTGATTACGTCCTGATTCATGAGCTTGTCCATATAAAAGAAAAAAATCATTCCAAGAGATTCTGGGTCTCCTTAGAGGCAATCCTTCCTGAGTACAGGGAGCATAGATTCTGGTTGAAAGAGAATGGACATAGATTATGGCTGTAAAAATGAACCAGCAGAGTTCAATTCTTAATTGTATATTTTTTTTATCTTATTTAGGTTTTATGTATAAAAATTTTATAATTAATTAAAATTAATAATTTCAAATAGTTATAAATCTATAAAAGTATAAACCCCCAAATATGTATATTTAAACTATTCATTTAGGCCTCAAAAACCCTTCCTAACCAATCCTAAATTTTTAAAAAATTAAATGATTTCGAAGAGTTAAATAATAATTTATTTCTTGGCATGCCAAATGCAGTATTTAGATTGAACGTCAAAGAAAGGAGGAATTGAAAATGGAAAAAACAATGAAAGGATTAAAGGTTGGGTTGGCAGTGGGGTTAATGACTTTAATGGCTTCTCCAGCATTTGCAAGGTCAATCAGCATGAAGGAAGGTGGGACAATCCTTTGGATTTTCATCATTATTGGAGCGATTATCGTTCTTCTCCAATTGATCCCGGCAGCCATTCTCTTCTTCAGCTTCATTGGTACTGCAACCACCATGGCTTTCAAGAAAGAGAAGAAAGTTGAAGAGGAAGTGGTTCTTCCAGGTGCTGAGCCTGTAGCGGTCAAAGAGTAGAGGCAATCACTATAAAGGAGATGATCGCCATGTCTGCAAAGATTAAAAAGATTTTAACAATCCTTAGTCTGGTTCTGGTAATGTCGATCACCTTGTTCTCTTTTGGCATTGCTTACAAGGGAGGGGTCAGGGGGATAGGACTTGTTGGAGTCATGTTCTTCTTTACCTTTGGGATCATTGTGGTCCTGGCTCAATTGATCCCGGCAGGTATCCTCCTCTCCTCTTTTATTGGAGCTGCTACCTCTCCTACAAGAAAGTCCGAGATTCCCATCCGTGTAACGTAGGAGGAATGAAATAGGGGGAGATGACCATGAAATCAAAGACGATACTTATAGCTTATCAGGATGACCTCTGGACCAGATCGCTCTCCACTTTTTTCCATGGCATGGGATATAAGGTTGAAGCAACCAAGGTGATGAGCGAAATGATTCGAAGGATTCGAAAAGGGAACATTCATGTCATTCTCATCGACGATGAGATCGAAGGGGTAAAGGCTTGTGATGTCGTCCCCTTGTTGAAGAATATCAATCCGAAGATTCAGATTATTGTCATCTCGTCAGAGGAATCAATCGGATTAGTGAAGCGTCTCCGGGGAGCGGGAATCTTCTATCAGGCGATGAAACCCGTCGATCTGGGGGAGGTTAAATCAGCCGTGGAATGCGCCTTTGGGAAAATAGAGCGGGAGAATCTCAAAGAAGGATTCTTTTCCTTTCCCATTCCAGAGATGGTTCCAGCATAAAGTTTGAAAAAAAGAAGGGATGCTTGAGAACCTTCTGAAAAATAGATTTCAAAAAATCACATGCCCTCGATCGAGGGCATGGCCTCTTTTAACTTAAAAAAAACTTTAAGTTTTTCCCTCCCTTGATAAAGCCGCTAATGTCTGTGACTATTTTCTTTTCTTTCCAGCCTTTGCCATACATCACTAATTTTTTCTATCCTTCCGGCATTTTCTTATAGTCGAAACCACCATATGATTGCAGCAAATCCGGGAAGAATTAGTAGGGGCACAAGGTGGGAGAATGGCATTTTTGGAAGTTGAAGGGGTAGGTCATCACGAAAGCCTCTTGCGGCAAGAGCAAGGGTAACATCTTCTGCCCTGGAAAACGAACGGCGAAGAAGAGGAAGCGCAAGAAATTTGGCTCTGCGAAAAGGATTTTTGTTCTGGTCACCCAACCGTGCTCTGTGGGCCAGACGAACTTCTTCGGCCTGGTCCAGAATGATTGAGAAAAAGCGGAGGGTAAGGGAGACCATGAGTCCAATGCGACGTTCCGGAAGGAACGGGACAGGTTTTAGGAGCCAGATGAGCGTATCTTGAATTTCACGGGGACGCGTTACAGCCGTAAAGAGGACAGCATAGCCGAGAATAAGTCCAAGGCGCCAGCAGGTGAAACTTCCTAGGCGAAGCCCATCCTGACTTACAGAAATCCACGGGATAGCAGACATTCGGCGTCCTGGAGTGAAGAAAGCTTGAAAAAGGAAGAGAGCAAAAAGAAAGATCGCCCAAATCCAGAAATCACGAAAAAATTGCCTGAGAGGCAGTCTCGAAAGGATGAGAAGGCCCATTAATAAAATTGAATCGAAGATAAGCCATGGGGTTTTCGATTGGAGTAAGGTCGCTGTGATCACCAGGAGTCCGAAGAATTTGCATCGGGCATCCCAACGATGAAGTGGAGAATTTCCGGGAAAGTAGTGAAGAGCTATTCGAGCCATGAAACTTTTTCCCTTCCAAGAAGCGCATAACAAGGGGGCCGGATTCCAAATTGTGAGAGTTTCATCATGAGCTCTTCTGGCGGGCCTGCCACTTTGAGTTCTCCGTCGTGGATGATGGCAATGCGATCCACGTGAGCGATCACCTTTTCCACATCATGGGTGGTCACTATCAAAGTATGCCCTTCTCGATGTAAGCGGACCATATGTTTCAGAACTTCGCGAATGCCGGGATAATCTAAAAAGGAGAAAGGCTCGTCAAAAAGAACCACTTGAGGTCTCATGGCAAGCACCCCGGCAATGGCAAGGCGTCTTTTTTCTCCTCCCGAAAGCAGGTAACAAGGTTTTTCTGAAAGATCTTTAAGCCCCATCACCTGAAGCGCCCAATCCACCCGTTCGGTAATTTCTTCAACTGGAAGCCCAAGATTTTCTGGACCAAAGGCAACATCTTCTTTTACTGTTTCTCCAACGATTTGACTATCCGGATCCTGAAAGACCATGCCCACCATTCGTCGGACTTCCGAAGAATCGTTTATGGGATTTAGACCATTTACATGGACAGATCCCGAAGTGGGTTTCAAGAGACCGCTGATGAGCCGGATGAGTGTCGTTTTACCACTCCCATTGGGGCCGCAGATGAGGAGGAATTCTCCTTCGGAGATGGCGAGGTCAATGCCTTTCAAAGCACGGGTTCCGTCAGGATAATGAAGGTGGAGGTTTTGGATTTCGATCATATTAGATACTTAACGAATAAAACGAATGGTAGCGAATGAATCGAATATCTTATGCATTCGCAACATTCGGTATCATTAGCGCTATTCGTTAGTGAGCTGTCGTTTCAGAATCGGTCGGATAGCCCGAGCCAGAATGATAGCGACAGAAGCCTTGACCGCATCGCCGATGAGAAAAGGAACCATGCCCACCATCAGTGTCTTTGGCCAAGACATTTGAGTAACTATTTTAAGCCAAGGAACTCCCAATCCATAAATAGCAAGCGATCCAATCAGGACGGCAAAAATATCCAGAATCAATAGACCGTATGAGCGTTCTGAAATGAAACCAGTGACCCATGCGGCGAGAACGTAACCCAAAAGATATCCTCCTGTGGGACCGAAAAAATGGGCGAATCCTCCTTTGCCTCCTGCAAAAACAGGGATGCCGATGGCTCCTACCAGAAGGTAAAGACCCATGCTGGCTAGCCCCCAGCGACTTCCGAGAAGAAGGCCTGAGAGAATGACGAAGAGAGTTGAGAGGACGATCGGCACAGGTCCAATGGGAACATGAATGTAGGCCCCGACAGCCGTCAGAGCGGCCATGAGGGAGGCGAAGACCATCCATCTCAGTTTTTCAATGGACATAAAAGACTCCGGATTATTGTCAACCAAATTGAGAAATAAGGTTAACAAACAATAATTCCTCTGTCAATGGCAAAATGCTATTGGAATTTTTAATGCAAATTGGTAAACTCTTGCTAAAGTAAGGGCCATAGATATTCACAGGAGGGATTATGTTTTTCATCGTTCGTTTAATCATCAATATGGTGGCCATTTTGATCATCTCTTATCTCTTCCCAAAGATGATCTGGGTAGATGGCTTTTTAGCAGCTCTGGTCGCAGCCTTCTTATTGGGGATCGTCAATACGATACTCCGGCCCATCCTGGTATTGCTCACCCTTCCCCTCACTTTGTTGACCCTTGGGCTCTTCTTACTGGTCATCAATGGATTGATGCTCTGGTTGGTTTCAGCCCTGGTGAGGGGATTTCATGTCAGTGGTTTCTGGGGCGCGGTGTTGGGTTCCATTTTGATCAGCCTTGTAAGTTGGATATTGTCCAGGTTTTTACCCTCCTAAGAAGCCATAAAAACCTGGCTTACTGATTCCAACTTGAACTAAAAGGAGAAACCTATGACTCGAAGGGCATTGGTTTTAAGTGGCGGAGGAGCGAAAGGGTCTTTCCAAATCGGTGTCATGGAGGAATTAATCCTCAACAGGGGACTTGACTTCGAAATTCTCTGTGGTGTCTCAGTGGGTGCATTAAACGCCAGTTTTTTGGCTCAGGCACCTTTCGATCCCATCCATCCGGAAGTCAGCCTTGAAAATCTGAAGAACACCTTTATCACCCTTCGCCATCTCTGGCTGGAGGAGATCATTTTCCCTCAGAATCCTTCACGAAAGAAAATCGAAAAGGTGCTTAAAAAGGTTCGATATGCCCCAATCGTAGAGATCAAGCCGGAAAAATATGTTATTCGAGATGCTTTAGATTTTTCGCCAACGAACCTTATGGAAAATTACGGATATGGAAAGAAGGTGGCGGCGTCACTTCTAAAATCACTGCCCTGATCATTCCCCATCCAACGTATGGTGTTCCGCTTTCCGATACCAAGAGACAGGGTCGACGAAGTATTCTTCCGTATCCTTGAGAGAAAGGTAGTGTTCATTTTCCATCTTTGACAGAAGATCAAAAAACTCCTTCTCTTTAGGATTAGTGACGCTGTCCCGAATTTCGGCATAGAACTTTGCTCCCTTCGCCTCAAAATCGATAGCTGTCCGGACAGCTTCCAGATCATCCGAGTCTCCTTTGGCCGTCTCGTCGACCTTTTTAACGAATTCAAGTAGGATATCCTTCACGACCGTTTCTTTCACTTTGATGGGAACGGTCTCAGGCCATTTTTCCTGTTTTGCCCACTTTTGATGGAGCTGTTTCAGCCGTTCATAATGCTCCAGTTCATCGTCCCCGATCTGCTGAAACATTTTCTTTCCAAGAGGGTTCTTCGTTCGGTTCGCATTTTTAAGATAGAATTCCCGCTCCCTCATCTCATTATTGAGAGCCACCCCCAAAGCATTCAAACGTTCTTTTTCGTTCATGATTATTCCTCCCTTTTGGGCATCCCTCCCATTCACCTCTCCCTCTCCCTTGATGGGAGAGGGTAGGGGTGAGGGTGGGGGTCCGTTTCAATATCAGAAATTCAATTTTCCCTGAAGAAACCTGGGGAATTTGTTTTCTGGTTCAAGATTTGGTTCATGTAATACTATCTGTTTCTGGTCTTCTTTGATGGTGCTTGCACGATGTGCCCCCAAATTCTCCAGGTAGGCACCAACTGACTTTCGCGATAATCCAGGGATCCCCAGTTGATGGAGTGACTGATTGGCCTCATGGTCTGTAGTAAAGATAGGAATTTGAGCAGCGAGAACTTGCTTGGCTAACGCGAGGGTTTTAGTTCTCCTCTCTGCGAAAGGAACAAAGACGACATCGGATAGGACGCACGCCAGCCAGTTTCTGTTTATGATATTGGGTCGTTTCATCCGGGCCTCTTTGGGAGGAGAAACGGATAGCATCAATAATTTCCCTTCCTTTGCCCTGCAAAAATACTCTTCTCTTTCTGGGAACTCATGAAGGGGAGGATAAAATCTCGTTTCAAGAAATGAATCGAAGGTTTCACGGGCCAGACCTTTTGCTGTAAAAAGAGTCACTGTCAAATTTTTTCTAAATAGTCCAAGGCGGAATATCTCTGTTTCCATGACAGAGTGCCATCCACCGATGAAATTGAGGTCATATTCACGAATCGTAAATAACAACTGATTGGTAGCCATCATGGCCAAACCGCTAATGGAATCGGCAGAAATCACCGCCATTGTAAATCTTTTAAGAAAATCCAATGGACCCCAGTAGTAAATCTGCTCTGGAGAAGAATTCCCAAGACGCTCTATAAGACGTTTAGGATACTCTTGATCTGAAGGGATTAAGATTTGATATTCCATAATCTTTCAACTGCCTCATTTAGGTCATCTTGCAATTTTTCGATTTCCTTCCCTTGGGCCACCAGGGCATGGGCCATTTGAGAAAGCTCAGCAATCTTCATATGAATCTTATTATCGCTGTTAAACTTCGGAATGGCAAGGTTACTCATTACAGATGGGGCTCCAAAACCCCTTCCGGCCGAAGAGAAACTACGGATATACTCATCGACAACCTTTGAGTTCAAGATACCGCATAAATAATGGGCCTCTTCTTCATTCTCGACAGAGAAAATGGATGTCGTATCTGTGGAAATAGCTGTTTTAAGGCCAAACGGAGTGCGGAGCCTGGAAAGGACTACGGAAGCCATTTTAGAGGCCATCCGTTTCCAAACAACACGATATTTGGCAAATGTATATTCACCAATTCCATACATTGCGTAGAATTCCGTTTCTTGAGCAAGTTCTCGAACAACCTTTGATCCCCTTGATAGAAGTATGTCTTTAAACTGTCTTAAATAGGCATATGTTAATGGAAAATGAGATGTCATCTATGACTCAGGGTACGGAGAACGTTTGGAAGGATCTTGAGAAATCAAGACATGAAAATTGCTCTTCACTCCAAAGGGAATTATATCTCCTCCGCTGACTGCAGGGTAGACGAGATCTTTTTCAATAGCCGCAGAAGTTGAAGGAATATCCCTCTTTCCCCGCTCCACCATATTTTCAACAACAAGATAGCCATCTGGACGCACTTCTTTTATACGCAGCCAGAAAACCCCATAGGGTTCGACCCTCGCTCCAAGGCGAGCTTTATATAGGTTTCCCCCTTTTATCTTTTCAGACCATTTTAGAGAAGAGACAGAAGCAGTTTGCCATGAAGAGTTAACTTTTGATGGATCGACAGGGATAGCCTCCACCTCTTTTTGTTCTGTATGGGAAAGAACTTCTGGTAATGTCCAATCTGGTGAGATGGCTCCAGTTCCGGGATGCCTCTCCCAAATGATCACCGGGACAGGATAAGAGGTTCTCTTGCCTTTCTCTAAAACAAATAGTGAGGTTTTATTAGCTGTCTGAAAAGGTTTAAGATTAACCATATCTTCCATAAGAGTAACTTTGAGTAGTATCTTTTTCTCCTTAATCTCAAATTGCCTGAATCCTTCACCTGCACCTTTTGATTTAAAAACCTCATGGGTGATGAGAAAGGCCAGTTTTCCGCCTTCCTTCAAGTAATTGTCAGATGAAGCATAAGTAAACAACATGGAGAAATCTTTTTCCCCCGCCCCCAGCCTTGCTTCATGGCCTTTTAAAGAGAAAAGTCCATATCGTTTCCAGAGATTAAGGGTTCTTTTTCGGTAGTCATCGGATAGATACCCCCATCGTATCCATGGAGGGTTTCCAATTACATAGTCAAAACCGCTCAGATAGACAGGCGCAAAAGCATTCTTTATATAGCGAGCCCAGATTCCGTTCTCTCCCTGCTCTTCCAATTCCTTGATACGATTATAAACTCTTAAAAGGAGTCTTATACCCCCTTCAGAAAGAGCGAATTTTTTCTTCAGAAGTGCTAAAAAACTTTCAGCACTATAATCTCCTTTAAGGCCGATTTCTATCAAAGTGGTAAACTGGTCAATCTTCTCTTTGTCCTGCATGACAGAAGGAAAGAGGAAATCGCCTTTGGTTGTCGAAAATGTTACATCTCCAAAATCAAATTCTCCTTCTTTGCTAGCCCGAGTAGGTGCTAATATTGAGTCACAAAGGTATACAGGGATAGAAATCGGTCTAACAAAAGGAATGAAAGAGGCAAAAGCAATTAGATAGTTTGTTCTGGCGGCAAGGACTGCGAGAGGGTTGAGATCAAATCCAACGATATTGTTCAGAATGAGACGGCCCACATTTTCCCAATCGACCTTTTTTCTGGACCTCATATTCTGGATCACAAGGTGAATGGCTTCTACTAAAAATGTTCCAGAACCACATGCAGGGTCAAGGAATCGGTTATTCGGATCTCCTGCGTAACCACTTCGGTCTATCAAGTATCCTGCCAGCCAATCAGGCGTATAGAACTCACCGAGGTCATGGCGAAGCTTTCTGGGAACGATCATTTCATAAAGTTTCTTCAATAAGTCACGAGTCCAATCTGGTTCTAAAACAGGTGTGGCTGGTTCAAAGGACGAAAGGGCACGGACAATAGTGCGAAAAGCATTCGCAAGAGATTTATTCCATCCATCAAGATACCAGCGGAAGAAATCGGCCTCCAAGAAATTCTCAATTCCCTGATCAATGAAATCTGCGCCGGATTCGAGCCGTGTCAATCTTTCCTTAAGAGCATCGTCATCCAATGCCCCAAGGCCTCTCACAACAGATGTAATCGTGCTCTCCCTCTGCATGGAAAGAAGTTCGACGGCAATGATTTTCATGAGGAAAGCATAATAGGTATGTATGGCAAAGAGAAGCTGTTTGAGTCTAACACCGCCTGGCATTTGATAAAGGTGGGCCGTTTTTTCTGCAGTCTTTTCAGCCTTCCCAAGCTCCTGACCATATACAACTCCGAAGATTCTGTCCCACTCAGTAAAGAAAACCTTAACCCTTGATGGAGCACTGTGTCTCTGAGCCCTCATGACTGCAGAATAGATTTCTGAAACAGCCTGCCGGGCCACCTCATGTTCCGGGCCGAAAACTTCACTAAGGTCTTTAGCGGTAAGAGGTCTTCTCGCAGCGGCTCGAACAAAAATGAGGAGGTTTGAAAGACTATTCTTTGTTATTGGATATGGGCCTAAGAAGTAAAATCCAGCCTTGGCGATTTTTTCAGGGAATAACTCTCGCTGATCAGGTGTGATTGGAAGAGGTGTAGAAATAACTTTAGCCATCCGAGTATACCGTGCAAACATAATCATTTGACCATCAATAGATACCCCGATGGCCTTTTCGAGGAATGCCTCTTCTTGTGGCCGGTATTTAATTGCTTCTTCTGATAGATATCGTTGAAGTTGTTTCTTAGCTTCCCTCTGACCAGGTATCGTTGCTAATTTGCCAGGCACTTTATATTCAATAATCAGATAACCATAGACTGCGTCCATCTTGGCTCTGAGGGCGGTTGCCTTTTCATATGCAACAATATCGATATCAATGCCAATATCCTTAAATGATCTTCGAAGTATCGGCTCAACACGCATCTTTAGATCCTCCTCGGTGTGAGCCTCTGAGGCAGCCGAGCGGATTTCATCGGCAATTCTTGCTGTGTTGATTTGCCAATACTCTTTTTTGGCTGTCATTTGGATGGATTAAATTGGAAATAATTTTCAAATCCCCCCAACCCCCCTTTACTAAAGGGGGGTGAGGGGGGATTATCAATTTTCATCTTAATGATTGGAGATAAATGTGTCAATCTGAACTTTACCCCCGCCTTTATCCTCCCCCTTGAGAGACTGTGTCGCAATAAATAGTAGGCAGGAAATAAAGGCCTAGTCCTCGGCGGTCTGCAAATTGGACAGGGGACAGAGGGGCGGCTGAGGGAGCTTTAGAGCGTAACCTTTTGGTGAATAAAATCATACGCTTGTTTACCATGCAAACATCACTTTCAACGTTCAGGATGGTTGCCCATAACCTTAAAATAACCGCAATTCTAAAGCTCCCGAAGCTGGCTCTCTGTCCCCTGTCCCCATTACGACACACTCTCTGAGGGGGAGGGGAGGGTGGCGGGTTATTCCATGCCTGCTTCCTTCAGATTAGCGACGACAATGAGGATAGTGTTTTTCGGGTGAAGATATTTTTTAGCAACCCGGAATATTTCTTCCCGCGTGATCGATCGGATGAGAAAGGAGTATTTTTCCGGATAATCGAGACCCAACCCATAGTACTCCACCTGTGTAAGAAAACCGGTCAGCTTTCCCTGGGTATTGAGCCGCATGGGAAAACTTCCGATGAGATATTTCTTTGCCCCTTCCAACTCTTTTTCTGAAACGAGTTCTTTTCGAATCCGTTCCACCCCCTGAAGGGAGAGGGCAATGGCCTCACGAGCAGAGGTGTTTTTCGTCTGAAGGACAATCTGGAAAGAACCCGGATATTTTCCGGGATCAAAAAAACTTGCCACAGAATAGGCAAGCCCCCTCTTGTTTCTAATTTCCTCCACCAGCCGGGAGGAAAAACCTCCACCTCCCAGAATGTAGTTCATGACAGTGAGGGCATAGTAGTCTGGATTGTCTCGGCTTACTCCGGCATGGCCCATGATAATGTTGGCCTGCGTGATCCCCCGGTCGATCTTCACTGTCTTCGGCTCTCTTGCAAAGGAAGGTTTAAAGGGAATTTTAGGAATCTCGGCCATCGGCCATTTTGCAAGGCTTGGAAGAAGTTTTGTCTTCACTTCTTCTGCAGAGATATCCCCCACAACGGTCAGAATGGCGTTATTGGAATGGTAATAGGTGCGGTAGAATCGAACAATGGCCTCCCGTGTAATGCGAGGAAGTGATTCTTTTGTTCCTTCGACAGGGTGGCCATAAGGACTGTTGAGAAAGAGCGCTCTTTGGAACTCTTTTTCTGCGACCTCATCGGGCTGATCTTCTGCGGATTGAATGGCTGCCAGCGTCTTTTCTACTTCTCTCTTGATTTCCTCCTCAGGAAAGGTGGGCTGGGTGAGCGCCTCCATGAAGAGATCCCATCCCTTGTCCAGATCCTTCTTTAAAACCTGGAGGCTGAGCGTGGCAGAATCTCTGCCTGAAGAAGAAGAGAGGGAGGCTCCCATGAAATCCAGCTCCTCATGGATGGCAGTGACCGTGCGCATCGAAGTTCCCAGAAGAAGACCCCTGGCGGTCAGGTATGACAAACCTTCCTCTCCAGAAGGATCTTTACGCGACCCTGAATTAATGAGAAGTTGGAATGTGACAAATGGGAGGGAGTGTTCCTCACAGACAATGAGGATAAGCCGATTGGGAAGCACTGTCCTCTGGACTGGAGGCATGGCCCGGAGGCCGCCGTCTGGCAGGCCTACGCATAACACTAAAAATATGAGGGCGATAAGGGATTTCAATTTCGGAATGCGGAATTCGGATTGCGGATTGAAAAATCTAAAAATAAAATGCATAAATTTTTGCCTTTCTGAATACAAAATTCTGACGAACTGCTGAAATTACCTTTTCATTTCACCCTGAACCCTTCGCTTGCTGTCATTCTGAAGGAGAGTAGCGACTGAAGAATCTCCCTCAGGGCAGGCTCCGTGAAGGGTCTCAACTGACAAATCCATGATTTTCACACTTTTTCAATAGCGCGCTATATTCTAAATTCACCTCCCTACATGATCATTCGCTCTTTTACGGAGGGCTCTGCCGGAGAAGACTTTCCCTCCTTAGGCGGAAGAGGAATTAGTATTCCCACGGTTCGATTATCCGGGATGAGGTATTTTTTTGCCACCCGCTGAATGTCTTCCGGAGTTACCTTTCGGATGGAAGGGATGTAATCGTCAATCGCTTTCCAACTCATGGCAATCTCGTGATGGGCCAGGAGCCTGGCTTGGTTGAAGATGGAATCCTGCCCAAATATAAAAGAAGCTTCGAGCTGATTCTTTGCCTTTTTTAATTCCTGCTCCCCCACTCGTTCTCTCTGAAGTCGCTCTATTTCTTGATCGAATGCCTTCTCCACTTCAGCCACTTCTTTTCCAGGAAGTAAATCTGCAGAGAGGGTGAAGAGACTTGGATCTCGGGAGAGAAGATCATGGCCTGCATCGGCGCTGAGCACCAGTCTTTTCTCCCAGACAAGACCCTGATAAAGTCTGGAACTTTTTCCTCCGGAGAGAAGGGTGGCGATCACCTCAAGCACGTAGCTATCCTGCTCTCGGAGGTTCGGGACATGATACCCCATCACCAGGAATGGGAGCTGAGCCTCTTTCTTTACAAGGATTCTTCGCTCCCCAATCTGTGGAGGATCTTTATCCTTCTCCTGATTAGGACCCACTCCTTTCGGGGATGAGCCAAAGGCCTCCTCAATTTTGGGAAGGAGTTCTTCTTTCTTAAAATCTCCCACGACAACGAGAAGGGCATTGATGGGGTTATAGTAAGTCTTGTAGTAGGTTTTTAAGTCCTCAAGGGTGAAACGGGCGATATCCTCCATCCAGCCGATAATAGGCCAATGGTAAGGATGAATCTCAAATGCGGTTGCCATGATTTGCTCTATAAGAACAGATTGAGGATTATCCTCGGTGCGGAGCCTCCGTTCCTCCATCACCACCATTCGCTCGGTACGAAAGTCTTCCTCTCGGAGAATGAGATTCTGCATCCTGTCCGTCTCCAAATCGATAGCCACCTGGACCCGATCCGCACTGAGATTTTCGAAGTATGCCGTATAGTCATGAGAAGTGAAGGCGTTGTCATTTCCCCCATTTTCCTGGATGATCCTGGAAAACTCCTCAGGACCGATCTTCTCAGTCCCTTTAAACATCATATGTTCAAGCATATGGGAGAGGCCTGTCTTTCCCCATGCTTCGTTCCGGGATCCAACACGATACCAGATTTGGAAGGTGACCAACGGCGCCTTGTGATTTTCAAGGAGAATCACCTTCAGGCCGTTGGCCAGGACGGTTTCATAAACCTGTTCTTTAAGCCCGGCCTCTGAAAGGGGCGTGAAAAAAAAGCAAAGGAAAAAGATGAGAAAACATAAACTACACTTCAGTCTTGCTCTACAATTCAATTTTATCTCCCTTCTTATCTTCCTCCATTTTTTTATGACCCTTAAAATATTTGAAAACGATCCAGCCTGCGAATAATATCATAAGAACGACAACGGCAATATGCTCAATTCTTGCCCAATCTTTTCTTAATATCTGAATACTATTGCCACCGGCATAACCTATTCCACCCATGAGAGCGATTGTTAATAACGCAGTAGTTGCATCGGCAATAAGAAATTTGATGGCGGGCATCCTCATCACCCCGGCGACCAGAAATATCTGTGCCCTCAATCCTAAAAAATGTCTTCCAACCAGAATGACCCAAACATCTCTCTTTTTAAATTTCTCTTCAAGCTTTGAGAGTCGATCAGGGGATATCATCCTGTGGAATTTTTTATGTTCTACTACCATTCTCCCATATTTCTTACCGACCGAATAGAGAAAAAAGTCACTCATTAATAGACCGGAATAGACAATCAAAAATGTTGGTAGGGGTTTGACCACCCCATGAGCCACTAAAAATCCACTCAACATGAGGGTGGTATCTTCCGGGAAGGGTAACCCCATTCCTCCAAGAATGATAAGAGCGAAAATCCCCAAATAAGGGAAATGCCCTATCCATATGCCTATCTCAAGCATAAAGCACTACGGATTAAAAATTCAACCTCTTGTAAAAGACCCTTTTCGCTATTTCTGCTGCAATGATATAAAGGATCACAATCACCCCCATGAACAGAAGGAATGAAATGGGGAGTGGACTAAATCCAAATGTCTTTCCAAAGGGGGTGTAAGGGAAAATGAGCGTTACTCCAACAATCATCAGTGTGGCTATCAACAAATACTTCCCCGGTCTGCTCTTGAAGAAAGGCTTCCTGCTCCGAACAACGAGAACAACCGATGATGCAGAAATCACAGACTCCAGAAACCAGCCGGTTCTAAATTGATCTGTCGTGGCATGGAGGATAAGCAGAAGCACACCGAAGGTGAGATAGTCGAATACCGAACTCAGAATGCCAAATGTCATCATAAAATTGCGGATGAACTTGATGTCCCAGCGTCGAGGTCTCTCAACCATCTCTTTATCCACGTTGTCGGTGGCAATGGTCATTTCTGGAAAGTCTGTCAGCAAATTGGTGAGCAGAATCTGCTTGGGTAGAAGAGGAAGAAATGGCAGAAAGAAGGACGCCCCTGCCATGCTGAACATATTCCCAAAATTTGCACTGGTCGCCATAAACACATACTTCAGGGTATTGGCAAAGGTCCTTCTCCCTTCATAGAGACCCTGCACCAGAACGCCGAGATCCTTTTCGAGCAGCACAATGTCAGCGGCCTCTTTGGCAACATCCACCGCGCTATCCACGGAGATGCCAACATCGGCAGCATGGAGCGCCGAAGCATCATTGATACCGTCTCCCATATATCCGACAACATGTCCAGCTTTCTTCAAAGCGAGAATGATGCGCTCTTTATGGTTCGGCTCCACCTCAGCGAAGACGTCCACCTCATTTACTCGTTTGAGCAGCGCCTCATCACTCATCTGGTGAAGATCTCGACCTGTGAGGATGTGCGGATTCAATAATTCCACCTGTTGACTCACATTGGCAGCGACCAAGTGGTTGTCTCCCGTAATGATCTTCAGCGAAACACCGAGATGCTTCATTTGACTGATGATTTGGTTAATCCCAGGTTTGGGCGGGTCAAAGAGAATTAAAAATCCCAAAAACGTCATGGTAACTTCATTATCTTTGGCGATGAGAGAGGCTGAGCCTACATCACGGTAAGCGATCCCCAATGTGCGAAACCCCTTATGGCTGATTTCCTCAAATCGCTGCTGGATCTGTTCCTGCACGGCAGCGATATTCGCAATTGTTCCTTCAGAAATTTCCGCTGACGAACAAACAGCAAGCACATTTGGGAACGCCCCCTTCGTGACCATAAGATTCTGTTCCCCTTTTGAGACTAAGATACTCAAACGCTTACGAATAAAATCATAAGGCACTTCATCCAGTTTTTGATAGAGAGATACATCAAAGGGATGATGAGTGCGGATTGCCTCATCAATGGGATTTGCAAAACCCGTCTCATAAAAGGCATTGAGATAGGCGTAGAGAAGAACTTTTTCGCTTTCCTTGCCGTGAACATTAAGTGCAGAGTGTAACTGTACCACCCCTTCGGTCAGGGTACCGGTTTTATCGGAGCAGAGCACACTCATGCTCCCGAAGTTTTCAATCGAGGCGAGCCGTTTGACGATCACTTTCTCGATGGCCATGCGTTTGGCACCGTGGGCAAGATTGACGCTGATAATTGCAGGCAGCAGTTGCGGCGTCAACCCTACAGCAAGGGCCATTGCAAAGAGAAAAGATTCCAAGACGGGCCGTGTAAAATAGACATTAATGGCGAAGATGGAAATCACCAGCACCAAGGTCACTTCCATCAGAAGATATCCAAATCGCCTGACGCCACGTTCAAACTCTGTCTCCAGCGGCCTGAGTTTCAGCCGTTCGGAAACTTTGCCAAATTCAGTTTCCTTACCGGTGTGGACAACCAATGCCTTCGCACTTCCGCTGATCACATGAGTTCCCATAAAGAGAGAATTTATCCGCTGACTGAGCGGTGTTTCTGTTGGCAGAACCCCGGGTGCTTTTTCTACAGGGTAGGTTTCGCCCGTTAATGTGGCCTCATCCACAAATAGATCTTTGGAATCAAGAAGAAGACAGTCTCCGGGGATCACATCGCCTGCGTTAAGGACGACGATGTCGCTTGGGACAATCTCTTCAACGGGGATTTCTTCTGAGGCACCATTTCGAAGCACTGTGGCTTTGATCTGCACAATGGCAAGCAACTTATCGACTGCATCGACTGCTCCTCGTTCCTGCCAGAAGCCAAGAAGACCGCTCATCAAAACAATCACGAGGATAATGAAGGCATCGGCAGGATCATGGAGGAAAAATGACAATCCCGCCGCAAAGAGAAGGATGAGGATGATTGGACTCTTGAATTGGGCAATGAGTAGCGATAGGGTGTCCGATCTCTTTTTGGGTTTTAGAAGATTGAATCCATAGCGAGCGATTCGTTGTTCAGCCTCATTGCTCGTCAAGCCCTGCGGTGTTGTTTGAAGTTGCCGGAAGAGTTCAGGGGCAGGGATGCTCCAGAATGCAGGTCGATATATCTCAAACTGGTTTTCTACCTTGGCCATTTCTTTAATGGTCGTTATTTGGCAAATATCATCTTCAGCGAGATCAGAAGCAATGCTACCCCGAATACCCTTTCTAAAGCGACATTAGAGAGTCTGGTGGCAAACCTCGCTCCCAGCAGACCACCCAAAAAGAAACCAATACAAATTAAGGCGGCTATCCTTAAATCCACATACCCCTGCTTATAGTATGTCCATGCAGCAAGAAAACCAATAGGAGGCACCAACAATGCCAAGGTTGTGCCTTGAGCCTGGTGTTGGGACAAGCCGAATAAAAAAACCAATACAGGAACGATGATTGTCCCTCCACCAATGCCAATAAGACCACTAAAGGTTCCGGCGACCAATCCCAAAAGCAAGTAAAGAATGATATTCGTCATTGTTGCCCCCTCTCTTTCGTTTACCCCGTTAGAAAGCTCCAGCATTTATTCTGGGGATGGTTGAAATTGAAAACATGAGCTCCTTATTGAGGGCGGGGTCAAAGCCTTGCCCTTTCTAACGGGGTTTACTTCAGCCTATCCTCTACGGCCTTCCAATGGATACTTTTGAAAAAAGCCTCCAGGTATTCTGCCCGCTTCAAACCAAAGAGCTCTGCATTATCCTTCCTTCAGGAATTGAGCGGTCTCTTCGGGAAGAGAAACATTGATATAAATCCCAGATCCCATTTCAAATCCTGCCGGGGTGGTCAGCCTCGGGGTAATTTGAAGATGCCAGTGATAGTAGTCCTCCCCTTCATCCTTAATAGGAGCGGTATGGATGACAAAGTTATAATCAGGGTTGTTCAGCATGGAATAGAGTTTAAACAAGGTCGTTTTTAAGATCTTCGCAAATCTTTTTGAATCTTCCATAGAGATTAAGCCGAACGAAGCCTGGTGTTCTTTGGGAATGATCCATGTTTCAAAAGGAAGCCGGGATGCAAAGGGTTGGAGGACGACAAATTTTTCAGTATCCATCACGAGCCTCTTCCCGAAGTTGAGTTCCTCTTGAATCGAATCGCAATAGACACACCTCCCATGGTCATCATAGTAGCGGGCTGCCTCTTCCAATTTCTTTCGAATATTGGAAGGGACGACCGCTGTGCCGACAAGTTGGGAATGGGTGTGATCGAGTGATGTGCCCGCTGCCTCGCCATGGTTTTTAAAGATGATGATCAATTTGATCCTGGGATCTTCCCTTAAAGCAAGGTATCGCTCCCGATAGGTAAGTAAGATTTCCTCCACCTGTTTATCCTCCATCAAGGGGAGGAGTTGATTATGGAGGGGGCTTTCGATCACCACTTCATGGATTCCCACTCCATCCATCATCCTGAAAAACCCCTTTTCCTCCTTTCTCTCCAGACTTCCTTCTGGGGAGAGGGCGGGAAATTTATTGGGAATGACCCTGACCCACCAACCCTTACTATCTGCTGGCCCCCCGGTTCGATAGGCGAGGGTTTCGTGAGGGGTGAGGCGTTCATTGCCTGGACAGAAGGGGCAATCTTCTTTAAAGGAGGGTTTTTCTATGGCAGGTTCGGTCTTTTTAAAATCGTGAGGTCTCTTTGAACGCTCCGTTGCAATGATGACCCACTCTTTAGTAGTTGGATCCTGTCTTAATTGGGGCATGACAACCTCCTTCAAAAGGGTTCGAGGATTCAAGGGTTCAAGTATTTGCTTTTAAAAAAGTGTCTTTACGTCGTAGCGTCTTTGTGTCTTAATGGCCTTAAATCTTAGAACATTTCACTAGACCCCTGGAACCCTTGACCCCTTGGACCCTTAAATTTATGTTAATTATTTGGCCTTAACCTAAGGCCAAGAGTAACCCCACCACAGCCCCCAATGGGATGGAGATGTAAGGGTTACAGGTGAAGACTCAGGAACTTCCGATGCTTCGAGTAAGAGTGCTTAGACCAAACCCAACCACCCCACTCAGGATGATACCCAACAAGATTTTCAGAATCATAAAGCCCTCTTTTAAAGAATATCATCCCATGGGGTGTAAATCAAGGAAACCAGCCTTATGGGGACCGGATGAATTTTCCCGCCGAATAAAGAAAAAATTGGGGAGTTGAGGAGATAGGGTGAAAGTCTTTATATCTTTTTCTCCCCACCGCCTCATCCCCCCATCTCCCTATCTATTTTTTCTTGGAGAAGGCGTAGAAGATTACGCTCGCTGCCATACTCAGAAAACAAATGAGAAAAGAAAGATGATAGGCTTGAGCGGGATAGGAATGACCAATGTGAGGGAAGGATTCAATGATTTTTCCTAATACCGGCATGAAGACGGCTGCACCCGCCATGGTGAAAAAATTGACCCATGTCATCACAGTGCCTGAGATAGCGATGGGGAAAAGTTCCTTGGCATGGGAATAGACCACCATTCCAAACCCACTGAAAAAACCGATGAAAAAGAAGATAAGGCTAAACCAGAAAGGATTCTGAATCTTCAACACTCCGATGAGGGGAAAGAGACTCAGGCTGTAAAGGCTGAATCCCCAGAGGGCAACACCCTTTCTCGAACGAAAGGTTTGATCGGAGAGGCGGCCTCCAACAGGACCTCCCAGAATCATCCCGATGGCAAGAAAGGTTAACAGATTGCCTGTTTGGACAGGGGAATATCCCTTGATATCCATCAGGTAAGGACCTAGCCACAAACCTTGGAGGCCAATAAAGGTCCCATATCTGAAGAAAGTGATGGCTCCGATTTGCCAGAAGGCAAAGGATCCCAGGATCAGTCGAAGCATTTGAAGAATCCCTATCTCCGGTTTAGAAGGATGAGAAGAAACGAGGCTCTCCTCCTTTCCCTTTTCACTTCCCAAAACCCAAAAGGCTAATAAGGCAAGGGAGGTGGTGATGATACCGGCAAGAATAAAAGTCATCCTCCATCCAATGGTGGAGGTGAAATAGGCTAATGGAGAGGCAGCAAAAATATTGCCCAAAGTTCCCACCGCATAGAGGATGCCTATAAGGGTGGCAAACTTCTCTGGATGAAACCGCACAGTGAAGACTTTCATCGCAACCATAAGAGTAGAAGCCATTCCCAGGCCAATCAGGATCCTTCCTAGAAGGGCTATGGTAAATGAATCCCCAGAAGCAAAGAGAAAAGCGCCCAATGCTCCGATTAGCGGGAAGAAGGTGACGACAAAACGGGGGCCAATTCGATCGAGCATTGGCCCCATTGGGATTTGAAATAATGCAAACGAATAGAAGAAAGCGCCCCCCAGAATGCCAAGGGTTTCCGCATTAACCCAACTTCCGCACTCTGGTGATCGAAATGCCCTATTCATGCGGGTTTCGTTTTTTTTCAGTCACTATGTTCCACCTCGTGCCAAGTCTTGATTGGCTTCATGACTTGGGACGGAATTTTCAGGATCCCATAGATTTTTTTCTGGTCAGGCTCCGGGGTACCACCTTTTCGTATTCTCAAAACTATACCGTCTGAGGTAGGTAAAACGATCGTTGCGACCTGGTGCGTGCTCAACTGTTGGCGAATGCTCCACCATGAAGTGTGAATTCCCTGGTCCAGGAATCTCTTCTCGATGACGGCGAGCAGGTGATAAGCAAGGACACACAGAAAGATGTGCGTCTGGGTACGATGCTTCAAGTGATGAAAAATCGGACGCTCCATGAGGGGACTCTTCATGGAACGGAATGCTGTCTCCACGCGGGTTAGAAGCATGTAGGTGCGCCAAATCTCATCGGCCGTTAGGTCCTGCCGGTCCGTTCTCAGGACGTAGCTGCCATCGAGCTTCTCGGCAATCGCTTTCTTCTCGATATCTTCTTGCCAGGAAAGACTCTGAGGTTGCGCCTGGTATTGGATCCAGTAATAGCGCGCGACACGCGGATAGCGCTCCTGGAGTCGACCAATCGCCTGGTGAATCTTTTCGGTTTTCTTGAGATGCCCCGTCTCGATACGTCTCTTCAAACGCTCCAGATCCTTGATCAAACGCTCCTGCTGCTTCTCCCGAATGGCTCGATCCTTCTCCTCCCGCCCCTCACTCAGACAGAGAATGTAAAGCTCACTCCCTTTCTGCCGGCGCTTGATCTGTACCCGCGATTTCTTCTGCAATGGATTGCGCGGCGACGGTATCCGAATCACTTCTTCCCAGTCGGCCTCCTGCTCGAAATCATCCAACCACTCATTTCTTTCCGACTGCCGTCCCGCCACCAGGTAATGCAGGCCGTGTGCCCGAATCTGCTCCAAGTTCTCTTCATAAGCCATGCCCCGGTCCACAACGACCGTCGAGCCTGGGTGCTTACCCGTTCGTTTCTCCAGAATCCGGAGCATCTCGTCAACCGTACTGCGGTCCTGCCGGTTACCCTCAAAGATTTCATGTGCCTTCGGAAAACCGTCTCGATCGAGCACCAGCCCCACCAGCACTTGTTTGCAATCAGGACGCTTGTCGCGCGAGTAGCCCCGTTTCGCCTGCGGGTTGGTTTCGGCTTGGCCCTCGAAGTAGGTCGACGTCAGGTCGTACAGGTAAACCATATCGTCCAAGTTGAACAGCGTCTTCTCTCGTTGCGCCAGCTCTCTCTCAATCTGTTCTCGCCTCGGATACAGTCTGTCCAAATTGCGGTAAAGCACATCCTCATTGAGCTCAGAAAAATTTGTCCCCAGAATATCTCCCATCGCTGTCCGGCGAATCCAATCCGGCATGGCAAGTTCCGAAAGCGGGAAGACGAGTCGGTTCAATATCATCACTTCGCTCAGCACACAAGCACGTTCCGACAACCCGGCACGACGCAGGATCTCCCCCAAGTTCAACTGTCGCCATATCTGATGTCCCACGTGTACAGGCCCGGCCTCACGGTGTTCCTCGGTTTCAACCCGCTCTATATCAATGGCAATGATCCCACTCTGCCCGAAAATCCCTTCGGATCTCTGCGGCCTCTTACGACCTTTGCGTGCCCTCTTGACCAGGGTTTCTGTTTCTGCCCCTTGACCTTGCAGTGAGAGCTGCCCTTGCAAGGCCGCCGCCATCTTACGAGCCAGACCAAGCCATTGTTCACGGGGAGCAGGCTCCAACCTTCCCAGAGAACAGAGTGTCCGCTGGCGCGGTCCTTTTGGGGTCAATACCGACTCGACCAGAAGGTGGTTTGTGTAGACTTTGCCTTTGTAAACCCGCTTGGTTTTTCTGATATACATTTGCCACTATCATAATCATATAAGCACCACTATGTCAAGATAAAAATTACTTATATTAGTCACTATTTTGTCGAATTAAAGTCACCCCCCTTGAAATTAAAGGGCTTTTCGACACAAAAGACAAAACATTGGCTAAAATCAATTAGCAGAGTGCGGAAGTTGGGTTAAGGCTAAGATCCTGTATGAGATTTGGAGCAATCACCGCATTGGACACGCGGTAAAATTGGGAAAGGATAAAGAGGGCCGAGAGAATGGAGAAGATAAAAAAGGATTTGAGGAATCTGGGCGCCT
>Ga0210051_1001546_pt1 | contig 23165 bp, 17 predicted proteins | sample CryGey092014_all_FD_185464 | JGI IMG/M metagenome (GOLD analysis project Ga0210051, IMG submission 185464) | Groundwater microbial communities from aquifer - Crystal Geyser CG23_combo_of_CG06-09_8/20/14_all (SPAdes) (version 2) | ecosystem: Environmental > Aquatic > Deep subsurface > Groundwater... | reverse complement strand
TATCCAAATTTGGTTCATGACTGCATTTTTTGACGTTCATAAGAATGATTTTATCTTCAAATTTTGTTTTATCCACTTGAAAAATATTTCTATAAGTCGGCGAGATTTATAAATATCGGCGATGGTTGATATTATACAAAATAGGACAAAGAAGAAGGATTCTTTATTTATTAATAAGATGTCTTACTGAAAAATCTCAGGGTTTTGAACCTCCGAGATTCCTCGTATCTATAGGGATTTCTCCCTATTTGGATGATCTAATGTTCGTCATTTGGAGATGATGGGGTTCGAACCCATGTCTAAAAGGCATACATAACGATATCTACCACGATAGTTTATTAATTATCCAGATTTTTAACGTTATTATGTCAGGATACGGTAGCCAATAAACAGGCGTAGGTTTTTACCATAACAACGTTGTCCGCCGAAGCGAACGGTTACCTACTTAAGCGACCCAAGACATAGTAGGTGTCTGTGCTTGGGGTTAAGAACGTTGCCTACGCGTACGCAGGAACGAGAGCGAAAGCTCTTTTGAGATTCTTAGTTGCATTTTTGGTGAACGATTATTTAACCTCGGTACGTTCGTCGAACAGTGGCTGTCGAAACATATGAAATCCTCCTATCAAATCCAAAGCATCCCCAAATCAGTTACGAGTGACGAGTATCGAGTCACGAGCAACGATAATAATATACATATTTTCTTGTAAAAAGCAAGGTTTCTCAATTAAAAAAATGCTGGTAGATTGCTTCACTTTCGTTCGCAATGACGGCCAGCACTTTCTTTATGATAGAGTGGTTGAATGCAGGCTATTTGTATTTAGCTTTTCCGAATGCTAAGATAGGATAGAATACGATAGGAAGTAGTATTACTCCGATAGCGAATCAGATTCCTTTCTCAAATCTCTTCATCAATGAGACAGTGACGTCTATGTACAATATGAGGAATAATAGCATTCCGATAGCTGAACATGTAGAAATAACTGTTGTGTTGGTTGTTCCCAAGAATACTGGAGCATTCATGATAATGATAGGAATCAAGAATAAGAAGAAATATCGTCCTTGTTTGCCTGACATAACGATTAGGGAGTAGCCGTTGTGTCCAGAAATTAGTGCTTCATACCCTTTGTAGTTCGCTTTGACAAATAATTTCCAGAATACGATGCAGAAGAATACGGTAATACCCAATAGTACAATCATTAAGAGCCGGAAGTTTATCCCAAGCATTGCGCTAACGAATTGAAGCATCGTAAATGGTGTTACTGATGAGTTTGCTCAAGCGCTTAACAAAGAAGGATCAAAACTTGTAGTAGAAAGTGCGTCCATAATTTTTATTAAAGATATAAAATCTAGATAGATGTAGTGTAGTCAAATCCTTATGCACTTTCAATAGAAAGTGAGGGTAAGCATCTAGGATACGCTTTTTTTGTGCCATTTTCAATGGATAGCCATGCTTTCTCGGTTGACATTCCATAGCCATTTTCTCGTATTGACTTTTACTGAGAAACAAATTAAAAAAGCCGGCAATTGCCGGCTTTTTTAATTTATAGTAAGACTATAAAATATTTTCATATGCCTCATCGGAAACGCCGATGATTTCTTCTTTTTTTGGTCATATTTGAAGTTTAAGAAATGTCTCTTCTCCATTTTTTTCTCCAATAAAATAGACTTCATTCTCCTTGTTCGCTACGCCTCTGACTTGGAATTTTCCTTCTTTTACCACTTCTATTCATTCTGGTGTTTCTTTAGAAATTTTGTCTTGTGCATGTATGCAAATATTTAATCTTGCTATAAGATTTTTGTTGTGCGTTTCTAATTTTTGTACTTTATGTTTTTGTAAGTTTTCTACAAAAAGAGAATTAACGAATTCAAAAGTATAATCTTCACCATTTTTTTTACTTACCGTGATGGTGTCCATCCTCTTTTTGCATCCGTAATCGATTGAAACACCTTTATAGTCAAACGAAACATTTTTCAATTTTTCATCTATTAGCACGTTTGTTATTCCAAGAATTTCGTATGATGCTCGTTCTTTCTTCAAGGTTTCAGGGACTTCTTTTCTCTTCTTCAAAAGAAGCTCTTCATCAAGGGCGTTCTTTGATGCTTCTCATGGTTTTTTATTCTCTAGATTTGATTCTAAAATCTCTGACATGATGATATGGGTTAATTAGTAAATATTTACGACTCAATTATAGTCAAAATTTTTCTCCTGTCAAATTTTTGGATATAAAAAAACCCCGCTGTACGGCGGGGTTGGGGTAGATTGAGATGGGTCATCTCTTAACGAATTGCCTTGTAAGCAATCCGTCAATCCTGCAGAAGTATAACCCGGCAGGAAGAAACGATACATCAATTGTGTTGTGGTTTGTTGAGACAAGAGTTTGTCCAGCTGTGTTAATAATTTCTCTCTGAACGTTGTCTGCGCCGGTGATTGTAATTTGGCTGGTTGTCGGGTTGGGATAGAGGATTATCGAACTTTCGTCCAATAGGTCTTCTATTCCGTCCGGGCTAGAGCCAAGGGCAATCTTACTCAATGAACTTCCGGTAGCTAAGTAAATAGCGTCACTGGTGGCATTGATTCCGACCATTCCAACCTGGCTTACGGTCAGTGTGAATAATGAGCTCGTAAATAAGTTATCATATAACACTGCTGTTGAACCATTGAATACCACTGGTTTGTCGCCGATGAACTGCACGGCCGAGCCAGTAATGGATTTGTTCCATACTTCCACCAGTTGGTTATCAAATTTGTAGAGCTTGTCGGCTAATACAAACAGATTCCCATCTTTTTCGGTGATGCCAGTGATGGCTGAAGTGAATTCTTTGGAGATGCTTGTGTCGCTTATAACAAGCAGCTTCCCTTTGCCATTCATGTTGCCAGCCAAGAAGTTTCCCGAAACGCTAGTGAATCGCATTCCTACATATTCAACGGAATTCGTAAGAACCAGATTATCTGTAAAGGTCTCCACTTTCGTGGAATATGTTCCAGACTGTCCCGGTTGGGTAGTGTATGCAACTCTTACCAGTGAATTTCCTGTATGGAAATACTGAATTCTTCCTTCCATCTGGAAGATGCTCAAATGAGCGTTAACCACGGTGTCAATCAATACTACACCGGTAGAATTCATTATTTTCACAGATTCGCCCTGGCCTCCACTAAGAAGGATTTTGTCGTTGAACGACAGCACCTTGGGGGATTCAAAAATTGTGCCTTGGGTAAGCTTCGTATGGTTGCCGGTGGCATCCCACGAATGAATTTCATAGTTGAATCCGCTTGTACTTACTGTGTACAATCCAGATATGCCTGTTATCTTCTGTCCACTAATGGACTTGGTCCAGCTTACGCTAATCTGAGCCATTGCTACTGTACACATCGTCATTGCTATGACGAACATTGTAATAACTTTTGTTATTTTCATTTTTATTTTGATTTAAATTGTTATAATTTTGTTTTACAGAAATGATTACGTATCATTCTGTTTTAGATGATACATATTTTCTGTCAAATGTCAATACCAAATCCCCCAACCTCCCTTTAAAGAAAGGGGAGGAACATATACTTATTTATTCAAGTATTTTTTTAAGTTTGAGGAGAGATTGTTTGTCGTCATTGGAAATATTTTTGTCCTTAAGTATCTGTTGGATGCGGAATTGGAGCGTTTTGCCGATGATCTGTTTGATGACTTGTAATTGTCTGGATTCATTTTTGTCTTCCAGCTCCTTTTCCCGTCGCAATTGGAGTGGGGAAAGATCTTGTGTCTCTATGACTTTTGACGGTAATTTTTGCATCAGGTCGATGAGTGGAGATCGGAGTTCGGGAGTTTGAACGTAAGTATTGATGAATCCACCTTCAAAAAGCGCATTTACCAGTTCTTCTCTGTCAGGTTGATATGTTTTGGTCCCGACGTTTCGGGATGATTTCTTGTCCATCTGGCGGGTGATGAATTTACCGTCGTTCTTGGCGTATTGTTTATATTGTGGAAGTAGAACTTCATAGGCGAGATTTAGTTTTTCTCCGAGAATGTGGAGATAATGATCTTGCATAGGCACGCTGTTTATGTTGATGATAAGCCCGAACATTGTATTCAGGATTTTTTGTTTGTCGATAGGAGATTTGAGATTATGGGAGATTTGGAGATTTTCGAAGACTGCCGTGAAGCCGTCTTGAGCATTCTCGAATTGTTCTTTGAAAAGTTCTGCTCCATTTTCTACATTTGCTAAGTCATCGGCATCTTTTGCTGGTGCTGGTAGTGTTATTTTTTTGGGGAAGATATCGTTTTGGTACGCGATGGAAAGTGCTCTGATTGTCGCTGCCTGGCCAGCTTGATCGCTATCAAAGAGCAGATACAGATTGTCCGTATATCTCTTGAGGAGTTTTATGTGTTGTTCAGTGAGTGATGTCCCGCTTGTTGCAACGCCTATGGGGAAGCCCAATCTCGTGAGTCCTACGACGTCCATCTGTCCTTCGACGATGATGATTTGCCCCGAATGTTCGGTGTGCATTTTCACGTTGTTTTTGACCCGATTGAGCCCATAAAGAACGCTGGATTTGTCGTAAGCTTTGTGTTCTGCGCTGTTGAGGTATTTGGGTTTATCGTTGGGATCTACGATCCTTGCACTGAATCCTATGACATTCTGCATGGTATCATAAATAGGGAAAGTGATTCTATGTCTAAAAAAAGAATAGATATCCTGATTTTGTCCCTTCTTGGCTAGTGATGCTTGGATAAGATCGTTGTCATTGAAGCCCTTGCTTTTGAGGAATTGGAGCAAAGCGTAGTGGCTTTCTGGTGCATATCCTATGCCAAAATATTTGATGGCTTTGTCGTCAAGTTTTCTTTGTTCTCTGAGGTAGGTGAGTGCGTGAATGTTCTTTTTGAGTTCATCTGTGAAGAATTGCTGAGCGAGCGTATGCATGCGTTTGATCTTCTCTTTTTCGTCAGCATAGTCTTCGACCTTCTGCCTGTCCAATTGATATTTTTCGAGGTTGATATTGCCCAGCTTCGCTAATTCCTTCACTGCGTCCCGAAAATCGATCCTTTCGATTTCCTGCACGAAGGTAAGTACGTTTCAACCCTTTCCACAGCCGAAACATTTGAAGATCTGCTTGGCAGGGGAGACCATAAAGGAAGGCGTCTTCTCGTTATGAAATGGGCAGCATGCAGTAAAATTTGCTCCGGCTCTTTTGAGGGGGACATATTTGGAAACCACATCGACGATGTCGAGGTGGGATAAAATGTCATCGGTTAATTGACTCATGTAGTAGGACAAAAAGGTCGAAAAGGACTAAAAGGACGAAAGTACATTATGGATTGGAGGAAATTTATCAATTGAAAAAAAACGGCGAGATTACTTCACATTCGTTCGCAATGACATGCCGCTTTTTCTTAAGAAACTTATTATTTTTTTTAATTATTTACCTTTTTTTCTCATGAAGAAACCTGTAACGAATAGGATACCTATTACGATCAAGATCATTCCTCCTATCATCTGTCTCAGCACATAGAGTCCGAAAATCAACAAGAGAATCCCGAGGATAGTGTATACTTTTTCTTCAGTGTTGGAAGTTTCCCGTCGAGTGCCTACTTTGTGACCAAACTCTTTGCCTTCTTTGCCGATCACTCTCGCTTCAGCCTTAACAACTTTTTTGAAATTGTTCACTTTTGCTTTATTGAAAGCAACTTTTTTGATAGGTGTCTTTTTTACAGCCATTGTATGTTTTTAAAAACTAAAGAATAAAGATGTAGTATCTTATAGCAAAAGACGTGGTCTTTGCAAGCGTAATTTTATTCCGTACCGCCTGCTTTAGAAATCTTCAACCCTGCAATACTGCCTGGTTACAGCATCTAAAGTCGTCGGTATAGCTTCGACCTCACCCTGCTATCCGGTTTGCAGGGTTGGGTCTCAGTCTAATTCGGTCTGAAAATTCTCTACAATCTCTGGTTCAGATTCATCTAATGTGTTTTTCTCCCCCTGGATGTAGAGGTCAGGATCTTGATATTCGCCGGGTTCTCTCATGGCTGAATAAATAGATAAAAATTGATGAAACTTGATAAAAGTTGATAAAATTTGAGAATACAATTTTTAACCATTTTGATCGATTTTGATCAAATTTTATCCATCTATTTTTAATTCAATTTTTGCGAGCGGCTGTTTGACTGCGATCCTATTTTTCGATCTGATGAATAAGCCAAGAGAGATGATTCTTCTAACAGTTTCGATCTCTGAAAGAAGGTCCTTGTTGATGTAATGAATTGAAGGAAGCGGTAGATGTTCTAGATGGACACTTTTTGAGTCGCGGATCGCGTCAAGCGGGTCGTGTTTGAATTTTTGGAGTTCAAGGTAGATGTGTTCTGTGATGAATGGAGCGAATGGCGCTGCTATCTTCATATAATTCTCCAGCACCTCAAACATGGTATTGTATGCGGATGTTTTGTCTTCGTCCATACCTGATGCTCGGAATCTTCTTCTAGATCTTCTGATGTACCGATTGTTTAATTTGTCGATGAACCCTAATACGAGCTTCGCTGCATTGTCCAATACATATTTATCCATCTGAAGTTCCAATTCTATTCCTAGATTATTGAGCTCTGCGAGAATCCGTTTATCCAATTCGTTCGTGATTTTGTAGCTAGGGAGTTTGATGCATTCTCATCTGCCGATTTTCGTTCATTTGTTGCCTGGATAATATCCATTCCAGATATCTTCAAATTGCGGAATGTGTGAAACGAGCAATACATTTTTTCACGCCTCTTTCTTAATGATTTTCTGATATGCATTAGATGCCCCATGGGCCGTCTCTACGATGCCTAAATTGTCATCGATCTTGATTTTTACTTTTTTGCCGAGATGATCTTTGATGATGAGCTGGATGATTTTTGCGGTCTGTTTTGCTCTCGTAAATGGTGAACTATAGATGATGTCAGGATGCATCCTTAATGCCTTTTCTATGAATTCATTTTTTTGCATATCTTCTTTGACTTGTGCCGTCAACTTTGATTCTGCGTCCATTCACTCTGATTCTCCATGTCTGAGAAAATAGGTGGTCGGTTTATTATACGAAAAATTATCTACTTTGGCGTAGGTTTCAAAAAATTTGTAAGCATTGAGAATCGCGGTAGTAAAATCTTTGTAAATCTGACCAACTCCTTTCTCGCTGAATTTCACCGGTTCTGCTCTGACTCCTGGAGAGCTGAGCATATATAATCTGTATGCGTCGCTTCCGTATTTATTGAACAGATAATCTGGATCAGGATAGTTTTTCATTTTCTTTGACATTTTTTTGCCATCTTCGGCAAGTACCATTCAGTTGATGATGACGTTGTTGAATGAATTTTTTCCCATCACGGCATTACCGACAACGTGCAAAGTTCTGAATCGCCCTCTGGTCTGGTCTAGTCCTTCAATGATGAAGTCTGCTGGATACACCAAGGGCTTCTTCCCTTCAGTGCCGAGTTTCGAGTTACGAGTGCCGAGATAATTGCATTGGCCGAATGGCATCGCGCCTGATTCAAATCGGCAATCCATCACTTCTGGAATTCTACGATATTCTTTCACTCATTTCTTAAACCGATAGTTATCGATGTATGGTTTATGTAGGTCAACCTCTGTATTTCTGTCATTGTCCCGATAACAAATGTATATGTTTCCATTTTTTGGTTCGTAATCATGTTTTTTGTGGAGATAATCGAAATCTTTGAATGTTTTGCGTATGAAGATATATGAATCTTCGTGCGTTACCGTAACTATAGTCTTGCCTGCGAATTTAGTATTCACTTCATGAACATACGATGATATCCTTGCTTGTATGTCATTCATACATTCTCCTTCTGGCGTAAGTTTCTCATTCATTGGTCTGCTGGTCGTCAAGTGAGGAATCCATACTTTGTCCTGTAGTTCGGGAACTATGACATCTGTGATTCTAAAATCTGCCCGTATCTTTTCGTGTATTTCAAAAAGTTTTTGCGTGTCGGTTTTTTGTATGTAGTGTTGGATTTCTTTCTTGTTTCGTAGGTCTTGATAAATTTTTTGGATCTCTTCATATTTCTTTTGGAGTGCTGGCACTTGATCACCATATCTTTTCTCTAGATATGGGAGTATCGTTTCAAATGTTCTTCCTAGCGGAGAAACTACTATGACGAGGTTATCTTTCTTTAAAGCCAAAATCTGTTTGCTTATCGTCTTTGCTTGTCTCTGTCCATGTGCGCTGAGTTTGGCATGACTATAGCTATCTGAAATTCATGTTTCGTTGTAGTCGGTTCTACCATGTCTTACTATGATATTTTTGGTGATGTTGTTTGATCAGGTTTTGGTGTTTTGGAAAAGTTCTTCAAGTGTCCCTACGACGATGCGGTCATCGTCGTCAATCTGTAAAGTCGAAGGTCATCAAGTCATCAGGTTGAAGGTTTTTTCATCAGACTTTATAGACTTTATGGACTTTGGACTTTGGACTACTTCCCGTATGGGAAGTGGAGAGCCTCGATATCTATTTCTTGAGAGATTCCAGTCTGGCGCAGTCTGGAGCACATCTACGAATCTATTCTTGATGGCTTCTGGTATGAATCCTATGTCTTGCGCATGCGGAACGGTAAGCGGTTGTAATTTCGGTTCTTTGATAAACCGACTTGTGACTGCCTTACTTACAAGCGGTGCATCGCATCTCCGACAATGCGGATAGGAGTGATTGTATGATCTCTGACCGATTAACTTTTTCTCATCTTTGAGTTTTTGGATGATATCTTTGTTGGCATCATATACTCTCATTCATTTCCAGTCTGGAACTTCATCAGTGAATTCTCCATATTCATTGACCGGCAAAAAGAGCCGTTTTTTGGCTTCTTCTCTAGGCAAAAATTGCGCTACCGCCTCAAAATCTTCGACTCCAAAGCTTGGTGCGATGTGTACGATTCCTGTTCCATCTTCGGTACTGACGAATTCTCCAGTGATGATCCTGAAAAATTGATCTTTGTAGTGCTGTGGAATTTTGCTTTGGTTGATGTAAGGAAAAAGTGGTTCATAGGTTGTTCATTCTAATTCTTTCCCTTTGACGATATTGATCAGGATATATTCATTGGCATCTTTATAAAATTGTTTGATGAGATTCTCAGCCAGAATATAATATTCTTTGGATGATTTATCAAAAAGCATTACATAGTGAATTTGGCTTCCTACAGCGGCAAACATGTTGCTTGGTAAGGTCCAAGGCGTAGTCGTCCATGCGAGGACATTTACATCTGCAGTTTTCATCTCTGCTCATAAATCTTTGAGATGAGGTAGAACGTTTTTGATGGTATGGAAAACATTGAAATGTTCCAGTAGCTCATGTTCATCTGAGATGATGGTGTTCTCGATTTTGACGGCGAATCATAAACTGTTCTCGTCATGTATGATTTCAGCATATTCCAATTTGACATGATTATTTGTTTCTTGGATTTTTGGCGTTCATGAAATAACTATCTCGAAATAATGAGATAACAGGTTATATTTATTTGTGCTGATGAGTTTTCTAGCTCAAAGGTAAGAAGCAGAAACTACTTGCACTCACAATTCCTCTGCCACTTCTCTTGTAACGGCTTGTTCTGCTGTTTCTCATTTTTTGACTCTTCCTCATGGCAAGCTCCGAAGTCCACTCCGTCTTGGATCGAAGAGTACCAAATATTCTCCTTTTTCGTTTTTAATAAGTGCTCTTGTAGTATGGACAAATCCATCATTACTAACTTCGTCGTCATCTTCACTTTGAGATTTTCAACTTTTAACTTTGAATTTTATAGTGATGGCTGGATCTTGGCGGTCCTTATATCCTTCATTCACTTCATTGTTTGCTAAGGTCGTTGCACAGCTAGGACAATATCGTTGGACTTTGAATCCTTTATACACAAGATTCTGATTGTACATCGTCTGGAATGCTCGAAGTGTCGATTCCATAAAACTGAGATCCATCGTGTAATACGCATGATCCATATCAGCCCGTCTTCCTAATTGATCAACGAAAGTTCTTCGCTCGTTGCTGGTATTGCTTACGTAGTTTCTGCATTCTTCCACAAACTTTTGGATTCAGATTTTTTCTTCTATGTCTTTCCTCCCATCGATGCCGAGATGTTTTTCCACCGCTTTTTCTACCGGTAATCCATGACAATCCCATCATCGGTCTCTGTTTACTCTATATCCTTTCATCGTTTTGTATCTCAAAATTGCGTCTTTCATAGACGAGGTGATTCCATGCCCGAAGTGCGGAGTCCCTGATGCAAAAGGTGGCCCATCATAGGTGATGGATGTGAATTTTGGAGATCTTTCTTCAATGGATCTCTTGAAAATATCATTATCTTTCCGATACTTGTTGAGACTTTGGATGAGTTCTTTCTGTTCCATAAATAATGCGTAAAATGAGTAAACTGAGTGAACTGAGTTAACAAACAATGTTTTTTATATAACAAAGTTGCTTTCGCTTTCAATACTTTTTCTTGATATCATCCATTGAATTCCTATAATTCCTCTTGTTATCATTTATTTTCTTACCTTTTTTTCCGTGGTTAATAAAATTAAATATTGGATGCGCATTAGCAGCTTTGTGGAATTTGGTGCATAAGAAATAGAATGATAGATTTATAGAACGATGGAACGATGGATTCAAATATAAAAAAAGATAGAGTGGCGAGAATTGCTCTATCTTTTTTGAAATTATCCTATGAATGGAATGTTGATACCCCACATCCTTACCAAGTCTTGGAGGAGGATATAGATTCCAAGTCCCATAAGCAGGATGAAGAATGCCAGATTGATATATCATTCGATATTGAAATATTTTTCTTCTTTGAGTCTTCCGATCCGCTGGATAAATACTCCAAGTAGTCTTCCTCCATCAAGCGCCGGGATAGGAAGAATGTTGAATATCGCCAGTGCCAATGAAATCATGCCAGCGAATCCTAGATAGACTTTTCGTCCGCCAGCGCTCAAAATCATTTCTCATATTTTCACCGCTCCTGCCGGTCAGGTCATTTTGTTGAGCGATTCTTGGATATTAGTCCGTTTTAATGTTATAAGGCTTTTGCCAAAGGTTCCTAAAAATCAGAATGTCATCTTCGTCTGTGCTCGTACTTCTTTGACCCCATATTTCATGGCTGTCATCAGTGGGAATTTTATCTCTTTTATATTCGCCGGATTGATCGATGAGATATACATGATTCCTAGAATACAGTTGTCTTGTGGGCAGGTAACAGATTTTGTTATTATCTGTCAGCCGTGTCTGTAAGTAAAGTCAAATGTTGTGCCGATATGATCCTTGAGTGTTTTTTCAATGTTCCGTGTGTTGACCTTGATATCGTTGATGAGAAGTATGGTATCTCCTGATTGTATCCCGGCGTGGTCTGCTAATCAATCTGCATAGATATCTTCGATGACCACATCTTTTTCTATATCTCCCGTTATCAATCATTGTTTATAAAGGAAATATTTCGTCGGCGTAAGGAAACTTTGGATATTCCCTTTGACCATATTGTCTGGCACTATTTGAATCGGTTTGGTCCCTAAAGTGAAAATAGTCGTGAAGATAAGCCATGCTGCGATAGCATTCATGCTGATGCCTGCAAGCAGGATGATTATCTTTTTCCAGAGTTTTGCTTTGATGAAACTATCTTTGGCTCTAAATGTCTCTGGGTTCTCCGGATCTTCTCCTTTGAGTCTTACAAAGCCTCATAATGGGATGAGATTGAGTGTATATTTTGTCCCTGATTTGTCTTTCCGGAGCGTCATTACTTTGGGAGGTATCCCGATGCCGAATTCTTCCACCTTCACTCCGCTTTTTTTGGCGGCGATAAAATGGCCTATTTCATGGATGATTACTAATAGCATAAACATGATGATTCCTAATACGATAGCTCCTCACATAATGATAGATGAAAATTGTTAAAAATCGTTGAAAATAGTTGAATAGTGTTTACGAAAATGTAAAATTAAAGCAAGGAAAAATAGAACTTAGACCTTAGAGCTTAGAAAACTGTTCACTGTTAACTTTTAGTTGTTCACTATTTTGTATGAAACTATTCGACGCGCATACGCATTTGAATGCCGAACCTTTAATTGCAGATTGGAAATCATATCTACAGAAATTCATCGAAGCCGGAGGAGCGGGACTGGTGAATTCGTGAGCGAGCGAATCGTATAATATCCAAGGTATCGAAATCGCTAAGTCTGTGACCTCCCAACCCTCCTCCGAGGAGGGCTTTTCTAAAGTAATTGTGAAAACGACCCTTGGTCGACATCCTGGAGAATGCTGAATGGAAGAAAATATTGAAGAGAAAATGAATGAATTGAGAACGCTCTACAAGGCAAATAAAGAGTATATTGCCGCAATAGGAGAATGCGGCATAGATTTGCATTATCCTTGATCCCTGGAGAGATTGAATCTTCAGAAAAAACTTTTTGCTATGCAATGCGAATTGGCTCGTGAATTGGATTTGCCTTTGGTTGTCCATTCGAGAGATGCGTTTGATCAGACTATGGATGTACTTCGCGCGTATTCTGATTCGACGATTTACTTCCATTGTTGGGGGTACTGACCCAACGAAGTTCAAAAGTTGAAAGTAGAAAGTACAAAGTTGAATTGGAAATTATATATTGGGTTTTGTGGGAATATCACTTACAAAAAGGCCGACGCTTTGCGTGAAAGTCTGAAGCTTGTACCGTTGGAAAGTTTGCTTTTGGAGACTGATGCGCCGTGGCTGACCCCTCAAGCGATTCGCTGAGAAACGAATCATCCTGCAAATGTGAAATATATCTATGAGGAGATTGGAAGATTGTATGGAGATTGGGGGATTGAAGTGGATTTGGAGGCTATTGTAGAGAAGAATTTTAAGAGTTTGTATAACTTGTAAAATTTCTTCTAATAGCTTGACTTTATCGTGCTAATATTTATACGATAAGCCATACTTTTATTGTTGTTTTTTTGTAATGACAAAATTAAAGGCCGCCGATGATAATAATCTGGTAGTTAAAATCGCCAATGAGTTAGCACAAAAACAATGAGCAGATTCTGTCGTCCAACTTATTGAGTCTTTGAAAATGCATACGACAGATATTAATCTCGATTCTAAAAAAAAGATTTTGGAAACTTTTTCTGCTTCCATCATCCAGCAGATGGACACGTATGAAAAGACGGACCCTAGGTATCTCGCCTGCAATATTTTGAAATGCAGTGTCGCGGATAGATTGATGGAAATTATGAAAAAGGATGGAGATATATTGAAAAAAATGATTGCTGATCACAATCATAAGATAAGAGCTCTCAAAGGCAAGATACATTCTGATACTATAGAACATCGTATATATAATTCTTGATGAATCCCTCTATGATATGAAAGACAGGGAGTCTGAGAAGCTGTCGTTGTCTCCAGAAAGGACCCCGATGCCACTAAATTAGCTGATATGCTTGTGTCGCTATCAAATGGCACTATCACATCCAGATCAGGATTCTCTGAAGTATTTTTCGGGAGGAAAAGCAAAAGATGAGAACTGGCAGGTAAAAAATTTATAGATAAAATATTTGATAATCCCGATAGACTCCGATTTTATGCGTGATATCTGAGGCATGCGAAGGCTGGATTTGAATCTCCTGTGCAATGAAAACATGAACCGCTTATTGATCTTAATACACTTAGAAAACTTTTTGTTAAACTTTTGCCTAGAGGAGAGAATAAAAAGATGAATTTGAAATGTGTTGATAATCTTATTAAACAGATACCTAAGGAAAAAAAGTTTGTTGCAAATAAGGTGGTGCCTACAGCAGAATCTGAAGATATATGAGTAGTTGAAAATAAGATAGCATCTGATCAATCAAATGTCCAAAGACTTTTGCCATATGATATAGATCAAAAAACAGGTAGACGCAAAGATGAAATATTCTAAAAATAGGGCAGTCTCTTATCAGTCATCAGTTAATTTTTAAACTCCTACTCTGAAATAAATTTCTTTATCGACCAATTCCCTTTTGGTTCATCGCTTGAGGGCGGAAATCTGTTTCATGATTTCTATCTTTTCCGGTGTGCTTATCTTGGGATCTTTGAATCGCAATCTTGTCTGGAAACTGAACGGTCTGGTCTGCTGATTGTTGACGGCTATTTTGGCTGCGGCCCTATGCGCGTCTGCATTGACGAGATCCATCTGCGAAAATTCCGGAGCCATCTCTTTCTCCAGGAATTCTGCATCGGGCGCACCGATTTTGAATATAAATAAGTTTCCGACGTTACCGAAAACTGTCTTGGAAAGATCTAATTCTCCACCGAGTCATTTCTGTTTGAGCTGTTCGATATATTGATGGGCGATTGTTAATCCGAGTTTATATTTTCTGGCTTCTGATAAGATGCTCTCGATGGATTTGGATACATAATTCTGAAATTCATCGATGTAGAGGAAATAAGGAATTCTATCTTTGTGTTCGAGTGCAGCTCTTTTGAGTGCTGATAATTTGATCTGCATCGCTATCATCCTACCTATGAGTTGTGAATTGATTTCTCAAGTTAATCACTTCGCTAATTTTACAAGAATCACTTTTTTCTCATTCATGGCATCAAAGAAGTTGAATGCTGATTTCGGTTGACCGATGACATTCCTAATGTAGGTACCTGTCGTGAATGGTCAGAATTTTGCTTGGATGAATGGTATGATTTCTGCCTTTTCTCTTTCTCCCATCTTCTTGTAGGTCTTATTCCACCGTGCTGTGATGACAGGATTTTTTATGTTCCTTATTTTGGATTCTGCATAGGCGTCGTCGGTAAAGAGTCTCATGATATCTACGAGAGTTCATCCTTCCGGTTGTTCCATGAGTAAGAAACATGCATTACGGAAGTAATCTTGTATGCGTGGTCCGAATATCTCTTCTCCGTACATCGATACGAACATTTCTACAAGGTCGTTGGTGATGACATCTCTTTCGTCTTCTGTTTCTGCTCCGTCCAATGGATTGAAAGCAAGCGGATATTCAGTATTGGAAAGATCAAAATAAATCAAGTCATCTATTCTTTCTTTGGGAAAATGTTCCATGATGTTGTCTATCGCATCGCCGTGTGGATCGATGTAACAGAATCCATTGCCTTGTTTGATATCTTCCAGAACGGATGTGATGAGAAGTGTCGTTTTTCACGAACCTGTCTGCCCTAAGGCATACACATGTCTGAATCTATCATCATTGCTCGTCATAATCCTTATCTCTTTCTTGATACCCGCATAGAGATTGTGACCGAGCAATATCCCTTCTGCTGGGATATTTTCCGGTGCTGCGATTATCTTATATCTTTGTCGTTGAATACGAGGGCTTCTGTTGAATTTGGAATTTGGTAGGTGAATGATAGAGGAGAGTTCCTTCACATTCAGGATATTTTTTTTGCCGAATGATTTTAGATTGTTCCATAGACTAGAGTCCGTGAAGAAGAGTCTCTGGATGAATTCTCTTGCGAAGTTCTTGATGCCTCATGTTTTTTTGAAGTGGAAATTATTCAATCCAACATACGCATATTGATTGAATCATCTCGCAAGGTCATTGATAATCTTCTCGGGTCTATCCGGTGCCTCGGAGGTAGCCAAAGCTCTGATTTTGACGGAAAATAATTCGTCCTCTACTTTTTTGTCCAAGTCTCACAGTTCTTGCTGTGAGAATGATATCTTCTTATCTTTTTCTGCATCTTGTTTTTCATCTTTTGCGTCAGATATGGTTGCGCTCCGCAAGGATTTGATGATCCTGAATATCAACCGACCACGCTTTCCTTCTTTGATCGCCTCAATCTCTTTTCTCAATCTCTTGGATTGGTTCTCCAGAGTCGGCGCAATGAGTATCTGCAGTGCTAATTTTTCGTCTTTAGTCGTTTTGGAGAATGCTGAAAGGATACTTTCCATAGGATCTGCCTCAAAGGCATCATAGGTCTTGATAGGGTAGGCGCTTTTCTTGGTAAGGATGAATTCCCCTCATGCCATATATTTTCCTGCTTCCAAAAGTTTAGGCTGATCAATCATCTCCACCACTGAACCGATGAAGAATGTCGATATCATCTTTTCTACGTTTTCTAGGTGGTCTTCGGGAACTCCTATGATGAATTTGATGATTTCATTTTCTACGATCATTTCAAGACTCATATAATTCTGTCATCGTAAACTATTTTTTATCATGTTTCTATGATACCAAGGTCCGAAGATCTTGTACATCAGATTGTCTTCATGGATACTGTGTTCCTGGATAGAATACAAACTCTTATACAGCTGATTCATATATTGGATATTCTGCTTCATGTTTTGTATCACATCAGTGATCTCTGATTCTGTGGATTTGGCTACTCTGAGCTGTGGCATCTTTACCTTGAGGAATCTCAGCTTATCTGCCTGCTTCCTTCTATGTCTTTTGGTAAGCGCTAATGCCACTAATTTGTAAAAAACACTCAACCCAAGAAAGATTAAGCCTGCTCATATGATAATGATTATAATAGTAGCGTTGTTGCTCATATCTTATATTAGAAATAATATATAGTCGCTACAACGATACTTCCTCATTGCGCCGCTTTGCGGCATAGTTCTCACACCCAATCTGCAGAAATGCAGGATTGGCGTTCGAACTACATTTCGGAAATATTCGAGTAGCTGACTATAATTATACTCAAAACACCGTCAAAATCAATTTTTGGGCTTTTTTGAGAGAGAAAATGTCGTATTACAAGCACCAAAAACCCTGAAAATTTATATAATAATGGTCCGGAGGACCAGTGCGGAGTAACGAGTGCCTAGTGCCTAGTTTTTTTCTGAAACTGTTTGGCGGCTTTTATTACTACTTGAGCCGTTTCTTCTATGCTTTGTCCGTCGGTCTTGATGACCATCGTGTAATTTTTCTTATCTGTGAAATCTACTCAATATACCTTCAGAAGTCTTTTCTTCAGTCTTTTCATCCTATCTTCATTGGCCTTCATGGCTTCTCCTACGTTTTTATATGCTTTTTCTTGTTTTCCTCTGTTTTGTAAGAAAATTCTTCTGGCTCACTCTTTCGGGCTTACGTCCAACCGAATAGAGAGTACCTCGGGTAGGCAGTGGAATCCCATTCTCCAGCTTACTATAATATTTTTTTTGCTTCATTTCACGATTTTTTTGAAATCATTATCGATTTTGACATCCTCTTCGGGATGTTTCTCTATTATTTTGTCATATTCGGCGATTGTCATTCCTTTTTCCACCGCTCTTTCTCTCATGACTTGTCATAAATCAGATGTGCTATATCCGAATTCCTCTACAATACGCCTGATGACGCTTGATTTTCATGCGCCTGCGGCTCAGGAAATCGCTATTTTTATTGGCATGATTTGAAAAATTAAAATGGTAAATGTCTTATTGTCTCCCTTTTTAAAGGGAGAAACCCGCAGGGGAGAGGGATTTTTTTACTTGGAAATCCTCCATCCTAAAGGATACCTCCTCCTTTCGCAAAGGAGGATAAATTATCTATTGTTTATTTTTTAATTCATTCCACATTTTTTCCTGTTCCTTGCTTAATTTCTTCGGAATTTCGACTTTTGTAACCAAAAACATATCTCATCTTTTGTGGAATAATCATCCAATTCCAAATCCTTTACCGCTTACTTTGACCATATCTCCGATTTGTGTCCCTTTCGGTATTTTTACTTTTATCTTCCCTTCTGGATGATTGACTCAGACTTCTCCTCCAAGGATGAGATCAAAGATCGTAATGTTTATGTGTACATACAGATTATCTCATCTTCTTTCATAGAATTTTGACGAAGCTATATCAATTCTTACATAAAGATCGCCGCTCTGACCTGACATTCCTTCGTTTCCCTTGCCTGTAAATTTTATATATGAGCCATCCTTGATGGCGGCTGGGATTTTCACTTCTATGATCTCTCTTTGCTTTTCTAGTCAGCCATTTTTGAACTCTTTCCCATCCTTGATGAATGTTTTTCCTGCTCATCCGCAGGTAGGGCATGCTCATTGCGTCTGCATGACGCCAAAAGGAGTGTGGGCTTGTTGAGTGACTACTCAGTGACCGTTACAGGTCGCACATGTTCTTTCTTGGACTCATTTTACTTTTACGAGTCTACCATACGCAACTTTTTTGCTTGTACCGAGGTATCATTCTTCGAAGGTGATATTGATAGCAACTTTTACATCTTCTCCGACAGTGCTCTTTCTGCGTCATCTTCCTCATCCATCGAATCCTCATCAGAAAAAATTACCCATGATATCTCATAAATCGATGTCGCCGAAATCCACACCTCCGTCTCATCCAAATCCTCAAAAATCGAATCATCCGGCTCCTCATCCACTGTATCCGCCTTTTCTCATAGCATCGTATTGGCCTTTTTTCTTTTCGTCTCAAAGTACCTGGTACGCTTCATTAGCTTCCTGGAATTTTTTCTTATCTCCTCACTTGTCTGGATGGTGTTGGACGGCTGCTTTTTTGAAAGCTTTTTTTATTTCCTCGGCGGAAGCGTCTTCTCACACTCATAAGATTTCATAATAATTCTTTTTTGTATCAAAATCCATGGCTCAAATAATTTTAAATTACAAATAGATTTTTTCGTGCCTCGCAATGACGGCCAAAATAGTTCGTAGCACTTTTGCTACTGAAGTGATATTATACAAAAAATTTTTTAAATTGCAAAACAAATTGCTTTAGATTACTTCACTGCGTTCGTAATGACGGACACTGTCCCTTTGGAAATGTCGAAAATATCTTTTTTGAATCCTGTGAGATATCAGCTGTTGAGTGATATTTTCATGTAAACGTCTTTGTCATATTTTTCTTCTATGATCTTGGTATGATATTTATTCAAGAGATTCCTGATGGCTGGCATGAAATCAAAGTTGTATGTGAACTGTATCGTGGTGAGTATTTCAGCTTCTTGTGTCTTTGTGTTTTCCAGTGTTTTCTTTGCACAATTGCCATAAGCTTGGACCAGACCTCCAGCGCCTAACATCGTTCCTCCAAAATATCTCGTGACGACTATCAAGACATTAAAAATCTGATTCTTCTCGATGGTGTTGAGTATCGGTTTTCCCGCGGTGCCTGTCGGTTCGCCGTCATCGTTCGCTTTGTTCTCTTTGGTCGAGAAAACGGTGTTGCCGAAGATGTCGAGCGCGTGTTTCACATCGTATTTGTATGCGTAGCAATGATGCGTTGCATCTGGGTATTTGTCTTTTATCTGTTGTAGAAATTGTTCTACGTCATCCTTATTTTCTACATGAAAAATATCTCCGATAAATCTTGATCATTTGATCTTTGGCAGTTCGAAGGTGGTGTGAATATTAATTGTCTTATAAAATAATTTGTTCATCTAATTGTGTGTAATAAATAGGTGTTTTTTTTCTTTTTATCGCCTCGCCGGCTGGGCGCATTCTTTTTTGCTCCCGGGTCAAAAAAGAAGCCAAAAAACCCCTCCCCGCACTTCTGCGGGGTAAACTCTGATTGCGGGCTGTGACTAAGCGTGTGCTTCCTATCTTTTTATTGACTGGTGCATGGACGCTATTGTACAGGCTCCTTCAAAAATATAATTTATATTTTTGATTGAAGCCTGGATAGTCACTACCACAACAATTTTTCATTACATTTCAAGCTTGTTTGGGTAGTAACTACAATCTACCTCAACTTAATTTAATTTCTTTTAAAGAATTTTCTCCTTCAAGTCCGCCCTGTGAAGGGGGATTTAGGGGGTTTGTTATTTTACAATTCATTTCAAAAATTCAAAAATAGCTTTTTTATTATTCTTTTTGCTGATGTCGTGCATGGCTCGTTCAAAAGCTAGTTTGAGGTATTTGCCTATTTCCGGGCCGGGTTTGAGTTTGAATTTTTTAATGAGGTCGTCGCCTTTGATGGCGAGATTTTTCATGGTGAATTGTCCTTCGGATTCGTGGAGGATATTCAGCCCTCCTACTGCTTTATAGACATCGCCAACATCATTGCTTGATTGCAGAGGATTGTATTGTCCCATCCTATCTGCGATGCAGATATCCAGTACGTTGAGCGCTCTTTCATATCCAGCTTCGCTGAGGAATTTTCTGAGTTTCTTAGTCTTGTTTTCATCCCCCGCATCTTTGTGCGGGGCAGGCCTTGCTCCTAGGAATTCTTCTGGTCTGTGATGCTGGGAGACATATCGTGAAATGTCATCAATCTCTTTGTTGGAGAATCAGAGTCTGCTGAAGTCTTTTTTCACCAGTTCCGGTCAGCTTTTTCTGTGATTGAGCGGCCCTGACAAAATCTCTCTGATATCCTCTTTGGAGAGATCTGCTTTGTATGCGTCGAATTGCCCTACCTTGCCTACATCGTGATAGAGGACTGCGAGTTTGACGAGATAATCGGGATTTATCTTCTGGATTTCATAGAGTGCGAGCAAGGAGTGCGTGTAAATATCAAATGGATGATATCTGGTCGGCTGTTCGATATGTTTGGTTTCATACAGCGCAGGGAAAAGATATTCCAAGAGATGTATTTCGTCCAGTAAGGCGATGAATCAGAATGGATTTGCGTTGACAAACACTTTCGTTATTTCGTCTTTTATTCTTTCTTTGGCTACATTTTCCACGAGGTGAGCATTCCTTTTTGCGCTTTGCCGTGTCTCTCTGTTGTAGTCGAAGAATTTTTTGGCTTTGAGCGAATTTTTACTGTAATAGTCTCTGAGTTTGATATTGAGGATATTTGGAAATCTCAATGCTCTTATGATTCTCAATGCGTCTTCGTTAAATCTCTTGTCTGCTGTTCCAACCGTCTGGATTTTTTTGTTGACCAGGTCTTGGATTCCTTTGTGCGGATCTATGACAAATCTTATGTTGTCAGATGCCTTGAAGGTATCTTTGATTTTGCAAGTCGCGTCCGGTGCCACATTTTCTAGATAGCTCAAAAAATCTTCCTGGAATATTCACTCCTTGAAAAGTTTGGCGATATAATTGTGGTCCTGGAGGATATATAAATTCAAATCACGAATGAATACAAATCAATGCTTGTCTAGTAATTTTAGAAAGGAATCAGAGGTGCATAGGGGCATAGGTGCAGAGGTTTTGGAATCTTTTTTGATTTTGGATTGAGATTTTTGTTGAGACAATTCATGAATTGTCTGTATGGTATAATAGATGCAATTGATGGTGAAATCTCTTCTATTTGAATCTAATAAGATGTCGTTGCTCCGGGTGATTTCTTCTGGGTGACGGCAGTCGTCGTAGCCTCATTCTGTGCGAATGGGAGTGATCTCATACTTATATTCGTCATCAGGTCATCAAGTCGAAAGTCATCAAATCATTGATTCTTTCTTATTGACTTTGGACTTTTGACTTTGGACTTTGGACTTTTTTATGAGGGTCATTGTCCCGAATTTTTCTGTTATGAAGCATGAGAGACCTGATTTGTCGATGTTTTTGTAGATTTCTTCTGGTTTGCCAGCGAGGGTGAGATCGATGTCGGTAGGATTTTCTTCGATGTCGAGCAATAAATCTCTGATGCATCAACCGACGAGAAAAAGATTCCCGCAAATGGCGGGACAAGTCTGATTTTTTATTTTTTTGCTCAGATAGTTGAGATGGGTGTCGAGTTTGCTGAGATTTTCGAAGTGGAGCATGGGATTTATATATGGTAAAGAGAGACGTAAGATCTTACGTCTCTACACGGCCATTACGGCCGTGGCTACGATGTTTCCGACATTTTTGTCGAGGACGGAAGGAATGATATTATCTACGCTTGGATTCTGGACATAATTTGCCAATGCTATTGCTGCTGCGAGTTTGTGTTCATCAGTAATCTGCGGGATTCTTTTGTCCAAGGCTCCTCTAAAGATGCCAGGGAATGCCAGCAAATTATTAATTTGATTGGGATAATCACTTCTACCGGTAGCCATAATAAATACTCAACCAGCTTGCGCTTCTATTGGCGTAATTTCGGGATTTGGATTTGCCATCGCGAAGATGATTGGTTTCTGATTCATCGTTCTCACATCGTGAGCATTCAAAACATTTGGCTGGCTTACACCGATAAATACGTCGGCATTGACGATAACTTCTGCCAATGTTCCTGATTCATTATTGATATTATATTGTGCAATATCGGCTTTATATTTGTTCAAATCTGTTCTTCATGTGTGGATGGCTCCTACAGAATCGAGCATAACTATATTTTTGATTCCGTATTTGATAAGTAATTTTCCGATGGCGATGCCTGCTGAGCCGGCTCATGAAATGACAATTTTTACTTTGTCGACTTCTTTTTCTGCCAATTTCAAAGCATTGATCAATCCTGCTAAGACTACGATGGCTGTTCCGTGTTGATCGTCGTGAAATACAGGAATATTTAATCTTTTTTTCAGCTCTTCCTCGATATAGAAACAGCGCGGAGCGCTAATGTCTTCGAGATTGATCCCTCAGAAGGTTGGTGCAATATTTTCTATGGTTTTGATGATTTCATCAGCGTCTTGCGTAGCAAGAACAATAGGTATTGCATCTACTCACCCAAATTCTTTGAAGAGAATCGCTTTCCCTTCCATGACGGGGAGACCTGCGATTCATCCTATATTTCCTAGTCCAAGAACTGCTGATCCGTCGCTGATGACTGCGATGGCGTTGTTTTTCCAGGTGTATGTGTAGGCAAGTTCAGGGTCTTTTTGTATTTGTCTGCATGGCTCTGCCACACCAGGAGTGTAATAGGTAGAGAGGTCATTTCTATCATTGAGGGGAACCTTGGAATGGACTTCCAATTTGCCTTTGTATTGCGTGTGTTTTTCGAGAGAAAGTGCATAATAATCGACTGCTACCATAATTTTAAATGTTAAATGTTAAATTTTAAGTTGATTGTACTTAAATTTACGGGTTTTTCAAGGAACACTTTTTCTATTGTCACTTTTTCTATCACTTTTTCTATCACTAAAAAAAGCCAAGCTATTTCTGCCTGGCTTTTATCTTATTCTATATTTTGTCAGTAAACACCACTAAACGACTCGGATATTTTTTTGTAACTTTATCTTGAATGCAGGTGACGAGATTGAGATGCGATTTTCCATCGTTTGAATAAAAAACCTCTGTGGCATCTGCGTTCAGTTTGTATATTTTACTTTCACGCACTACGAAAGAAATCGTCGTACCTTTACTATCTTTGACAGATACGATATCGCCTTTACGCAATGTATCTAATTTATTTCACTTTGTTAATA
>Ga0210051_1001544_pt1 | contig 23168 bp, 21 predicted proteins | sample CryGey092014_all_FD_185464 | JGI IMG/M metagenome (GOLD analysis project Ga0210051, IMG submission 185464) | Groundwater microbial communities from aquifer - Crystal Geyser CG23_combo_of_CG06-09_8/20/14_all (SPAdes) (version 2) | ecosystem: Environmental > Aquatic > Deep subsurface > Groundwater... | reverse complement strand
CCGAACCCCAAATCAAGCGAAAGGTTTACGACAACGAACGCAAAGGCAGCCTGAATTGGAGTAAAGAATAGAACACAGATTTCACAGATCGCACAGATTAAAACCCCAAATATGGGACACAGATGAACACAGAAAGAACGGATTAAAGCATTTCTTAAATCTGTGTTCATCCTCTAAATCTGTGTCCCATGAATCCCCCCAAAACGAATCTGTGTTCATCCTTTAAAATCCGTGTCCCATGAATCCCCAAAAAGAACAAGGACACAGATAAACACAGATCGCACAGATAAAAAACTAAAAAGAGAAAATCTGTGTTCATCCCTTAAATCTGTGTCCCATAAATCCCCAAAAAGAATCTGTGTTCATCCCTTAAATCTGTGTCCCATAAATCCCCAAAAGAATCTGTGTTCATCCCTTAAATCTGTGTCCCATAAATCCCCATGCCTGTAATCAGTGTCGAACACCTCTCCAAATCCTACCGCCTCGGCCAGATCGGCACCGGCACCTTCACCAATGACTTGAAACTGTGGTGGGCGAGAGTGCGCCACAAACCCAACCCCATGTTGCGCATCGGCGAGAAGGATCATGGCAACCGCGACGGCGAGGAACTATGGGCTTTGCGCGATGTCAGTTTTACTGTGGAGCAGGGCGAGGTGCTGGGTATCATCGGGCGCAACGGCGCGGGCAAAAGTACCCTGCTCAAAATCCTTTCGCGGGTGACCGCCCCCACCAGCGGACGCATCCGCGTCAAGGGCAGAATTGCCAGTCTGTTGGAAGTGGGTACTGGCTTTCACCCCGAATTGACCGGACGTGAGAATATCTACCTCAATGGTGCGATTCTGGGAATGAAGCGCGATGAAATTACCCGCAAGTTTGATGAGATTGTAGATTTTGCCGAGGTAGAGAAATTTATTGATACCCCAGTCAAGCGCTATTCCAGCGGCATGTATGTGCGCCTGGCCTTTGCCGTTGCCGCACATTTGGATCCAGAGATTTTGGTTGTGGATGAGGTTCTTGCGGTGGGGGATGCGGCCTTTCAAAAGAAGTGTTTGGGCAAGATGGGGGATGTGGCGAAAGAAGGTAGAACAGTGTTGTTTGTTAGCCATAATATGGGAGCAATTCAATCACTTTGCCATTCTTGTATTTGGATAGAAAAGGGATCTATTCGCGATAAAGGTAGTGCCAATGAAGTTGTAAGACACTATTTTGGTAATGTCACCTTGTCAAATTCTGGAACTGGGCTATTTAGTGGTCTTCCAAGAAAGAGAGATTTAACGGGCTTTGAATTTCTTAGTTACGTATTATTAGACTCTCATGCTCAGATTGTCAGCTTTGCTCAGTTTAATAATCCTTTGATTATTAGAGTAACTTGTCACGCAGATAGAAATATTTCTGGCGCCGTTTTAGCCGTAAACTGGTTCGATGAAAATGGTAATTTAGTAAACCGTGCAAATACGCGAAGCATTGGAATGGCTGATATTGAAATCGGTCAAGGAAATGTCACTGTTGATGTTTTGTTTCCAGCATTACCTTTAATTCCGAATCTCTATCGAGTAAGTATTGCTTTGCAAGATGGTGGAAAAGGATATTATGATTGGTTAGATCAAGCGATTGAAGTAAATATTAAAGAAAATCATAATTCACCAATTCGCTTTATTTATGGCCAGTCAAATGGTACAACATGGATTCCAGTCGATTTTCAAATTCATACCTAAATCTTGATGCAATTATGAAAAACTTATACAATAAAATATACAAGGAATACCTAAATATATTAAATTTATTCAACGATTTAATTTTAGCGATTGTAACAATAATGCCGGGTGCAACTGGCATAAGATTAAGGCATCGTTACTATACTCTTCAAGGAGCTAAACTAGCAAAAAACGTGAGGCTTTACGAAGGTGTGGTCATTAAAGGTGCTGCAAATTGCATAATAGAGGATGGGTCAATATTGTATGCGGGTACAACATTGGCTATAGGGAGTAGTGGGTTCTTTAGAATGGGGAAATACAGTCATTTTGGTGCGCGATGTTATGTGCTTGTTGGAGATGGTAATATAGGTGTTGGAAATCAAACAGCTATAGGTCCCCATACTCTTTTGCTTGCGCACTCCAATTCTGTCAATGGCGATTATCCTATTGTGGAGACTGTATATAGCGGGACTATTACAATAGACGATGATGTGTTCATAGGGGCCGGAGTTATTGTCCTTCCAAATGTTTCCATTCCATCTCATTGTGTTGTGGGAGCTGGTGCAGTAGTAATTCGTGATTTGGAAGAATGGTCAATTTCTGTTGGTTGTCCAGCACAAGTAATTAAAAATAGGCTTGATAAAAAAATATGAACCCTTTGTTGTTAAAGATTTTCCGATTTAAAAATAGATTTCGGCCATCACAGCTTAACGGTAGTCTCACCCCTTATGATGCTCTCAAACTGGCTGCATACTTAATATTGCACTATCCTTTGGACCTATTGTTAGATGTAAAGAAATACGAGGATGCTGTATCAGTTATTACAGGTGCTAAGTATGTATTTGCTTTAGGTTCCGGAAGGATGGGCCTTTATATGCTACTTAAAGCACTAGACCTTCCTAGCGAGAGTGAAATAATAGTTCCGGGTTATACGTGCGTAGTAATACCAAATGCAATTCGTTTTGCCGAATGTAAACCTGTTTATGTTGACATAAATCTGAATGATTTCAATATGGATCCAGATGCTATCGAGGCGGCAATAACACCAACAACTAAAGCAGTGCTTTTACAACATACTTATGGAATTCCTGCTGACATAGATAGAGTTCGTGAAATTTGCAATGAGAGGAAATTGTTTTTAATTGAAGATGCTACACATGCTCTTGGGGCAGTATATGGTGATAGGTCAATTGGTCAATGGGGTGATGCCGCTATCTTTTCTACAGAGACTAGTAAAATGATTTCTACAGATAGGGGGGGGATACTTGTTACGAATAATAAAGAGATAGCCAATAAAATAAAGATACTATATGATCAATTACCTATTAGATCGATGGCTGTAGAAAGAATTTCTTGTATAAGAATCATTTACAACATCTTTGTTAATGAGCCTGCCTTGGGTGGACGCATAAAGAGGCTCCTCAAAATTTTGTTGGGCCGTATTGGAACTTATTTTAGTTTCCGCGAAGGATTGGACTTCCCATCATATGATCGTAGTGAAAAAAACGCGGAATTAGATGGCTCATTTTATTCACTATATCCTAGAAGATTGAGTGGTATCTTAAGCAAGATTGGTCTTTGGCAAATTAAACGGTTAAGTACCGATCTTGCAAATCGGAGAGAAAAGGCGTTATTGCTGGAGAATATTTTGTCTAAATATGGAGTAGCAATTCCATTATATGATAAAGGCAAATGTAGACCCTCATTTCTAAATTTCCCCTTTTTAGTCGATTCTAGAGAGAAATGGCAGAAGGAGTTTAATCGCCTAAATATAAATGCAAGCGGATACTTAATGGACCCATTGCATCCCCCTGAGACGACATGTCATGCAATTAATGGCTATATTTGGGGCTCATGCAAAAATGCCGAATATGTTTCATCACATATATTAAATTTGCCCTTGAATAGAACAATGACAAAATCGATGATAGGTAGATTACACGATATTTCATTCGACAAAATTTCTGAATAATTATGGGGTTTGAGATAGATTTGTGAAGGTGTGGTGAAAAAAATCATAGTAATCTGTATGTCTTACCACCCTTTAGTAAAATCCTTTAGAGAGGAAGAGTGTTCAATTTGGCATGAAAATTTATATAATAATCAGTATCTATAGCCGTATTATTAAGGAAGCAGTCAAAAAAATATTTCTTCAATTTAATTCGGCTGTAAGATGGTCAAGAATGGACGTTGACAAAGATGTTGTGATCGGCCCAGGGGTAATACTTCAAGGGGCTGGAACGGTGATTGTCAAGAGTGGCTGTTGGCTTGAGGGGAATTCACTTATAGAAGTTGGCGCACAGGGGAAGCTTGTGTTAGGGTCAAATGTTTATATCGGTAGAAATGTAACCATCAAATGTCGGGGCACGGGAGAAATTTGGATCGGAGAAAATTGCTCAATTAAAGAAAACGCGATTTTAATATGTGAGGCTGGAGCGAGAATTGATTTAGCAGATCATGTATTTATTAACCATAATTCAAGGATTGCATCAAAATCGCAGGTTACATTAGGTTCAGGCTCAAGCCTTGGAGTCTTTTCAAGCATTGCTCCCCGCGAAGCAGGGGCTACTGGGAGTTTTTACTGTGAGAGTAATTGCTATATAAATGATTATAATTTGTTGGATATAACAAGTTCTATAATCATGGGGCGCGATATCAGGACCGGGATATTCGGCGTTTTTTATACTCATAATCATTCTACCGAAGGAAAAGAAAGTATTTGGCATCAGCCTTATAAGCAGGCCGAGATTGTGATAGGAAATGAAGTCTGGCTTGGAAGCCATGTTACAGTGTTGATGGGGGTAAAAATTGGAGATGGCGTTGTTATTGCTGCAGGGGCTGTGGTTACTAAGCCAATAGAAGAGTACGCTATTGTTGGCGGTGTGCCAGCGCGAATTCTAAAGATGAGGGAAGAGTAAACGTGCCTAGTGTAGAAAAAATGCGAATATTGATCTGTACAGATCCCGGCACTGTTCACTCTCAAAGATTTATTGAGAGCCTGGGCAGAAAAGCCAAAGTAGCGTTGTTTTGGTATGGAGATAAGCGCGATTTCTCTGGGTATGAGATTCCATGCTATCCGTTGTTGTGGAAAAAACCTGTGAAAGTTCGATGGTTCGGTCGAATTTTACAAGAATTCGCTTATTTTTCAACTATAGCGCTTTTCAACCCCACGCTTATCCATGTTCATCGAGAAGCAAAATGGTGTAAAAAGTTTAAACAGTGGATGCCGAGTATACCGATAGTTTTTACTTCATGGGGGCACATTCCCAAAAATCAATTGATGGGAAGTTGGGGGCAAAACCTAACGTTTGCTAGTGGATTCACCGCAGATTCCCAGTCATTGCTTGATGAACTTCATAGTGTCCCCGGATGTGAGCATAAACCTGCTCAGATATTTCGCTTTGGAGTAAGTGAGGATGCTTTTCAACTGGCACCACCATCACAGGAACTAAAAAGAAAATTAGCTATTCCGTTTGACGGAAAAGTTATTTATTCTGCTCGCAGTCTTCGGCCAGGCTATAATCATCTAACATTGGTTAAAGCCATGCCTATTGTTCTAAAATCTATCCCGGAAGCCTATTTCGTATTTGTTAATAATCATGGGCATCGTTATTCAGACGCTTTGGAATATAAAAACCAATTGCAAGATGAAATGGAGCAACTGGGTGTGTTATCTCATTGTAGATTCTTGGAACATATGGAGAATCGTGCGGATCTTGCCATCCTTTTCCAAACATCTGATGTTGTAGTATCTATCCCAGTAGAAGATGGGTTTCCAGCAACGATATTTGAAGCTATGGCTTGTGGATCCCCATTGGTAATTTCAGATTTACCAGATTATTCAGGAGTTATAGATAATTCTAATGCTATTAGCATTGAACCAACTGATGTCAGGAAACTTGCAGGCGCAATTACACTAATTCTCACAGATGAAAACGTAAGCAAGAATCTCCGCATAGCAGGATTAAAGACAATTGCGATCAAAGGCAATATGGTATCAGAGCTTGATGGGTTGTTGGATTACTTTCAAATAGTCATTGATGAAGATGGTAATCACTAACACCTTTTTTATTGAAAATAATAGATGGACAATCCTAAAGTAAGTATCGTCATTCCTACTCATAATCGAAGTTCGATTTTATTGCAGACTTTGAGAAGCGTCTTATCGCAGACCTTTTCAGATTTTGAATGTTTGATCATTGATGATCATTCCACAGATGAAAATACGCGCTTGATCGCAAAAGAATTTTCCCTAAAGGATAAAAGATTTAAAGCGTACGAATTGCCGTTTGTTAAGTCTGGTGCCAACGCAGTGAGAAATTATGGATTGGGGCTTAGCAAGGGCGAATTTATCAATTTTCTCGACTCTGACGACATTTTTTCTGCTCAAAAAATTGAAATGCAATTAAATGAATTTGATGCGACCCCTGCGCTTGATGCGGTTTCATGTAGGCATATTGCATTTCGTGAAACCCCTGGAGATGTTAGCGAGCAATATAAATTCGCTCCACCAGAGAGTTGGTTGGATGTTCTTTTTTTTCCAAGTAATGCGATGGGAGGGCTATGGGGTACACCATGTCCTTTATGGCGTAAAAAATCCCTTCTACAAATAGGAGGGTGGAGTGAACAATATATTGTTTGGACGGATCCAGAGTTGAATTTGCGTGCGCTATTGGCGGGGTTAAAAATTAAGCGATTGGAACAAATTCTGGTTTTTTGCCGGGTTGAATCTGAAGAAAGTTTATCTAGTACGCTACTGGATAAGAATTATGGGGAATTTATTAATGGTCTACATAAAGCATGGGAGCTCCTAAATGATAGCGGAAATACAACCTATCGGCGGCAATGTAATATTTCTGATCGTTTATACAACTCTGTTAAACATATATTTGACAATAAAGGTTTTAGATTTGGTCTCCAGGAATGGATCTATTTGTGTAAGAAATTTGACCTGCCAATAAGAAGATGCTTCCTGGGATTGGTTTTGTTAATATTTCGAGAATCAGGTTTTTCTCGATTAATGCGTATCACTTATTATCAATTTGCAGCTTATCGTAAATCCTTACCGCCTGCTTTACCCGATTTGTCAATTGTTGAGTTCGAATCAAAATAATACTGGTAAGCTTTGTTGAGCGTAAACTGGTGATTTGTGTGGAATGTACCAAAGCCAATGCGGAATATCTATGGAAGTACCTTGTAATTTTGGAATATGCATAAACCAAGACTCCTTATCCCCATTACTATCCAGTTTACTGTCCGTTATCTCGTTCGGAGCGGATTGTTAGTATCCTTATTTAAATTTTGCGCTCCAATTGTTTTACTTGGATGGCAGGATGATCTTTTGCGTAAAGAATTGGAAAATATGGGGTGTGAAGTCTATTATTTGCCAAAAGTAAAAACTGGCTTGAAATACTCTCGACTGCGAAAAAAAATCCATCTTGACCACTTCGACCGAATTGAAAGTTGTTCAACAGAAATTGATCGTCGTCGAAATTTTGTTTCAATAAATAAAATTCAACAAATAAGAGTCAGAGCTCGAGATGTTTTTTATCGTGCAGAAATTTGGATTTCTGGTGGATATTACGCTTTGTTCCGACAAGAACAAAAGTTGCTAAAACAGGATACAAACTTTGCTGAATTCCAAAAGTTATCTGAGCAAATAAAGCCAGATGCTTTATTTTGTTTAACTCCTTATTTCATCGAAGAAGAATTTCTCGTCAGAGCAATATCGGAAATGTCTATAAGGCAATGCGCAGCTATCTTATCCTTTGATAACCTTACAACGCGGCCGCGTATTCCTGTTTTATTCGATAGATACTTGTTATGGAATGAATATAATCGCCAGGAGTTATTGCGAATTTACCCGGATGTTAATCCCCAAAATATTGAACTGGTAGGCTCGCCACAATTTGATTTCTACTATGATTCTTCCTATCTTTGGGATGAGATCACCTGGCGAAATCGTTTAGGGCTACCAATAGAGCGTCCTGTAATCTTATTTGGGGCTGGACCCGATACAATAGCTCCAGTTGAGCCTCAAATAGTAGCTCAACTTGACGATGCCATCGAACAAAATCAATTTCCTAATAAACCGATTATCCTTTTGCGCTTGCATCCGGTGGACACACCTGCTCGTTGGGAATCGTTGCGGCAATCAGCCAAACATGTTATCTTCGATTTACCCTGGCAACTTGGGAAAGAAATTGTCGGCAAAACAAATGTCAGCCGCTATGACATCGAAAAACTTGTTTCAACCTTGAAACATAGCCAGGTGCATATTAATACCAGTTCAACCATGACGATAGACGGCGCAATATTTGATCGTCCACAAATTGGTCCTGCCTATGATGATCGCCAGGAAAAAAAATACGATCGTGCCATGCGTGAATTATATTTGCGGGAGCATTATCTTCCCATCACTAATTCGGGCGGACTTCAAATTGCCTATTCCTTTGGGCAATTAAAAGAGTACATAAACGAAGCGTTTCAAACCCCGGAGTGTTACAGCGAAGAACGAAAAGAAATGGTCCGTGCTCTTTGTACCTATGATGATGGGAAATCAAAACAAAGAGTCCTTAATGCGATTGAGAATTTCTTGAATGAAGGCAGACTCCATTCAGTTTGAAGATATTACTCTTGAAACCCTTCATTTCGTCCAGCACTTGCTGTTTGAACGAAATGGCACCCTCCATGCTTATACGGAATGGAAATATGGGGAGCACAGCCCCAAAGGCTTTCGTGGAGTTGTAGCGCTTAAGGGTAAAGAGCCCGTCGGTTGTTTTGGTTTAATGCCGAAAATATTGCTTTCTGGAGAAGAGCAAATTCCTTGTGGCTGGTTTGCCGATTGGTATGTTACATCTACTATGAGGAGCAGTGGGCTCGGTACACAATTACTGAAAGAAATAACTAAAAAAGGATATCCTATTTTCTTTGGTCATCCAGGTCCCCAAAAAGCTAGCAAGATTTGCTTGCAAAATGGCTGGCACTCAATCCTGTTCCAATCCAGCCGTCGTTTTATTATTTCACCTTATGCTTATTATGGACGACGCACGCAATACTTAGTTAAACGTATTGCTCTTACTATTCAGTCTTACTACAAAAAAAAAATACAACTTGGATTAAATAATAATACACAGCAAATTAATTATGATAGCTTTCATAAATATTTTGCTGCGCAAGATTTGGATTGGCATCGCCGTCAGCCGGTCACTCCCAAAGTTGCCAGGAAGTATAGAAACTGGAGTGGGAAGAACGTAATCTTTTCTTATTGTGATGATATGTTTCCTTCTGGGGAGATACGCAGAAAAATTTTACGAATCGAAAATATCCATGAGTTCCCACAGGATGTGTTTTCATTTTTTGAAGAGACCGAAAATTCCGCAATCAGTTATATAGAAATTTTTACTACAGATAAATTTACTGACTCTGTTTTAGAAAAAGCAGGCGCCATTAAATTTAAGGAGAGTCCGATTGTGTGGTATGGAAATGATGCTCAAATTCAAGATATTCACATTCAAGGAATAGACAGGGAAAACTGGCTCTATTTAGCTGGACAAATTTAATCATGACTTTATCCCCCAGCGTTTCTGTAGTAATCCCAGCTTACAAGGCTGAAAAAACCATTGCCCGTGCAATTCGAAGTGTCCTCTGTCAAACATATTCAGATTTTGAAATTTTAGTTGTTGATAATGCATCTAATGATGATACAAGGGATATTGTCCTTGAGATTTCTGCCCGGGATTCCAGAGTAATTTACATTCATTCCGAAAAAAATCTTGGACCGGCGGAAGGTCGAAATCTCGCAATCAACCAGGCAAGAGGAGATTTTATAGCCTTTTTAGATGCCGATGATGCGTGGGAACTTAATTCGAAACTTGCGGAACAGGTTGCTGCTTTGGAGAAGCACGCGAATGTTGGCTTGATTTTTTCGGATTGCGACACATTTGATGCGGTAACCAGGCAAAGGAATTTATACTCCAGTTTCAACAAGATTCATTCCAGAGATATACGATTTGTGACTTTGGATTCTTCACAAAATTATTTTCTTTTGGATGGAAATGTATCCCGCTCACTGTATGGCGGTAATTTTATTTGTATCTCTACAGTTGTCGTTAGAAAGTCTGCTTTGGATCAAGTAAAATCATTTACGCCACTCCTTTTTGGTACAGAGGATATTGATTTGTGGGTGCGTTTATCGGCAGCTTATACCTTTTGTTATTGGAATAAGTCAACGATCTGCTATTTTTGGCAGGAAACCAGTATTTCTCGAATAACTGAAAAGCGTATAAAAGAATTAATTAAATATCATTTGTACTGTAAAGAATCTCGTGCCTATAGTTCTATGCAAGACTTGGTTATTCGTAATTTGGAATATTGTTACAAGCTTCAAATTTTAGAATATTCACAGCGCTGGCGTCCTTTCGAGGCTATTCACTCCTATTATGAAGCGCAAAAACAAGGAGTTAAGTCACTGAGGCTATTATTTTATGTGCTGGCTTCTTTTTTTGGTCCAATCCCTCTTTTTGTCAAGCTTAATATCATCAATCGAGCATCCTTGAAATTAAGATGAAACCCAGATTGTTATTTATATCCCATGTGAATCCTGCTCATCCAAGGTCAGGTCAGCAACAGAGGGTTTATTATTCACTAAAGGCTGCCAAACGTTTTTTCCAGATAACCTTTCTTACCTTGTCCAGTGGAAATCCTGAAGACCTTGAGCAGCTTAGGGAGCTATGTGATGATGTTATAGCTTTGCCGCCACTCTTATTAGACTACAGAACTAAGCTTGTCTATGCTTTGCAATACATTTGCTTTGCCCTTCGAACTGGTCTAAAAAAATCTAATTTTATTATTGGCGAAGTTGAATTTTCTCCAAAGCGTTTGGAGAGTGTCCTCAAAGATAGAAACTTTGATTATGTGATTTTTGAATACTGGTATGCTTATAAAAGCGTGTCTTTGTTTCAAAGTCATGGGATGTCCTGTATTTTAGATATGCACGATACGTTATGGAAAGCATTTGAACAACAGATCAAAACGAAACCATTCCCTTTGTTTTATAAAGAAAGAATAAAAAGACTTTATCGGCAATACGAACAACATGCATGGAAATCTTTTGACCGTATTATTGCGCTGAATAAAATAGAGCAAAATATGGTAAAGGGCGTTATTTCGACTAATGTTATGGTGGATTTTCTTCCGATGGGGATTGATTTAAGCGTATGGGAATATCTTTGGATCTATAACGATAGTGCACCTTATCGCGTTGGATTTTATGGCGGTCTTTCCAGCAAAGTAAATATAGATAGCGCTTTGCGTTGCCTGGAAAAAATTATGCCTATCATTTGGGAGAAAAAACCGGGTGCTGAGTTTTGGCTGATCGGCAACCATCCGGCAGATGCCTTGCTTCAGAGGGCGAAAACAGATTCAAGGATAAAAATCACTGGGTATGTTGAAAAAGTGCAAAAAGTAATTGCAAAAATGGGTGTTATTTTATGCCCGTGGGAAGGCGTCTTTGGTTTTAGAAGCAGGATAATTGAAGTTATGGCTATAGGCGTGCCGTTGGTTGTTTCCTATGATGCAATTGCAGGGATGGGAATTGCTGAAGGGGGAATAGAAGTGGGACGGACCAATGATGAACTTGCAAATCATGTATTGGGGCTTTTGGATAACAAGGGTTTAGCCTGCCAATTAAGCTTGAATGCAAGATCTGATGTGGAAAAGAACTATTCTTTTGAAGATACCTATTTGAAATATTTCAATCGTTTACAAAAGCGGATTGATGAAAGAAGTAAAAATGATTAAATGCCATCTTGTCTGTCGCTCCGCTTCAGAATATTTGACCCAATTATTTACTGGTTTCGGAATTTTGCACAAGAAAAAGGTCATTCACCTTTCATACGAAAAGGCAAGAAACTATGTGCCAGGGGTTAATAAACATCCAAGATTAAGGATGATACTAAATGATTCAATCAATGTCGTTTACGATATGAGAGACATCAGCTTATGGTATGAGGATGATTTGGAATGGAGTGATTATTATTTTAAGAGAAGCTATGACCCTGAACTGGTTATTAATTCTGAACATGAAAATAAGATATTCCCTTACGGTTTCAATTATCCTGTTTATGGTTCAAGCGATGCGGCTTATTTACGTGTTTTTTGGTCTATCGTTAGTTTGCCTTCCTTTCATTCAAAATCTGATCTAAGGCAAATTGTTGAGCAGACGTTGCGATCTAACAAAGTATTATCAAGAGTTACTAATAGAGAAAATGGAAGAGATAATTGTGCCTTCGAAAATTATGAAGATATTCCGCACTTTGAAAAGAAGCCAATCATCAATATGTTTACTAGGTTATGGGATCCGGCGCAGACTCCAGATGAGTACAAAGAAGACAGTCAAGCGATAAATAACATGCGTATTGAATGCGTAAAGAAGCTGCGCTATGAATTTGGTGATCTATTTGTCGGTGGAATAGTTCCTACAACGTATGCCTTGAATTGTGCAAAAGAACTTGTTGTTGATAAAAAAATGACAATAAAGCTGAAAACTCTGGAAAAGTCTAGAACAACCATTTACACCCCCCGTATGTACGGGTGAGTTTCGTAAAGCCCCTGTATATGGGGGCGAAAAACGGCCAAAAAAAGTTTTCCAGAGTTTTCAGAATAAAGAAAAATTACCTGAAATTGATCTTGGATGCAAATATTTGCGTTACAACCTTGGGCGTTGTGGGATCGAATGGATGGAAAATGGGTGAGTTGATTGCCGGATCAAAAGCAATCGTATGCGAAAAGCGGCGTTACTCGGTGCCAGGAAATTTTACAAAAGACCGAAATTATTTAGAGTTTTCTACGACCGATGAGTGCCTTTACCAAGTGCATTTGTTAGTGAATAATCCCGAAAAACGACATGAAATTATGCTTAATAACTTGCAGTACTATCACGCAAGCCTAAGACCAGACATGTTAGTATGGAACACCATAAAGGTCATTTTCGATCACATGAATCATGAATAATTCTGTGGTTATCGATGTGTAAGTTGGAGGCTTTGGTTGCGAATGAAGTACTGGTGGTAGCAGGTATGGAATAGGGTTGAAAAAAAACAATGGATAGTATCTTAATTGCTTCGCATGTGATTCATTACAAATATAATAATCAACTTTATGCCTACGGTCCCTATGCCCGTGAAATTGACATCTGGGCCGATTTATTCCCCCAAGTAACCATTGCCGCCCCTCTCCGCAATGAAAAACCACCCTCGGATTGCCTGCCTTTTAGCCGCGCAAATATTGATATTGTTCCACAGCTGGAACGAGGCGGAAACACCTGGCGAGAAAAACTATTACAAATCATTTCATTGCCCGCTATGCTGTGGAGGTTATCTGTTGCCATGTGGAAAGCGGGCGCCATTCAGGTGCGCTGTCCTGGGAATCTAGGCTTGTTGGGCGTAATATTAGCTCCGCTTTTTTCCCGCTATCGGGTGGCAAAATACGCTGGTCAATGGAACGGCTATCCAAACGAACCATTGAGCAATCGTTTACAACGCTTTATTCTCTCTTCAGGTTGGTGGAAGAGCCCAGTCTTGGTTTATGGTCATTGGCCCAAACAGCCCAACCACATCAAACCCTTTTTTACTTCCATGATGTCAGAAGAACAGGTAAGCCATGCGCTGGCAATTGCTAAAACAAAAGGGCGGGTAAAGCAACCTTTGCGGTTGCTTTACTCAGGCAGGTTAGTGCTGGAAAAACATGTTGAAGTTCTTATTGCTTCCATGGATATTTTGAACGATCATGGCTTGAATGTTGTACTGAAAATTGTTGGTGATGGGCCTTTAAAAAATGAACTGGATGCCCAAGTTAAAGGATTACATTTAGAGTCAAAAATCAAATTTGAAGGGGCATTTCCTTACGAGGAAGCGCTTCGTTGGTACGAATGGGCTGATTGCCTCGTATTGGCTTCTAAACATTCTGAGGGTTGGCCTAAGGTCGTTGCTGAAGCGATGTGCTATGGTGTTATTCCAATTGTCATTGGTCATGGGCAGCTGACTGAAATGGTCAAGGGCAGAGGCTTTTTACTTGAGGATGGAACCCCTCAGGAATTTGCCAAGGCGATTATGGAAGTTAATGCTTTAGGGAATGATGTGAAAAAAATTCGAGACCTTGCATCAGATTGGGCGGCGCAGTATTCTTTGCCATCCATGAGAAATGAATTGCGTTCCCTGTTATCTCGTGAGTGGCTGATTTCTGAATCTATTTTATCCATAGGTGAAGAATTATGAATAAAATAGGCGTCCTACACCTGGTGGATAGTCTTGCCTCTGGTGGAGCGGAACATGTAGCTGTGATGCTGGCGAACAACCTGCCGCAGGAGCGTTACCGCTCCTATCTTTGCGCTTCCCGACAGGCAGGTCCGCTGCAAAGCCAGATTCAACCCCATGTAACGTTTTATGATCTTCGCCGCAAAGGTAATTTTGATTTTTTTGCAATCATGAGATTGGAAAAATTAACCCAGCGTGAGCATATCAGCATTATCCACGCCCATACCACCTCATTATTTTTGGGGACGATGATTACTCTTCTAAATCCAAGTTTAAAATTGGTGTGGCATGACCATTTTGGCGAGCAGGAAATGAAAGCGCGTCCCGTCTATCTTTACCTTCCCTTTGCGCGGCGCGCCAAGGCTATATTTACCGTGACAAGAGAACTGGCGCGCTGGTCTGTGCTATCGTTCGGTTTGCCTAAAGAACGAGTCCTTTATTTGCCCAATTTCGTTGAAGCGCAACAGCCTTCGAGCGTATCTCTGGATCTGCCTGGCTTGCCTGGCAAGCGGATGATTTGTGTAGCAAATATACGCGCGCAGAAAGATCACCTTACTCTCCTGCGAGCGTTGGCGCAGGTTATCAAGGTAGAACCGCAGGCGCATCTTCTGCTGGTTGGCGCGGAAACCGACCCTCATTTGGCGGAACAGGTACGGCAGGAGAGTCAGCGCCTAGGCTTGGATTCCAACTTGACCTGGTTAGGTCCGCGCGAGGACGTCCCATTGATCTTAACGAATTGCGAAATCGGCGTTCTTAGCTCTATTTCCGAAGGTTTTCCCGTTGTGCTGCTAGAATATGGACAGGCAGGATTGGCAGTAGTCTCTACGCTGGTGGGCGAATGCGCAGAAATTCTAGAAGAGGGTGAAGCAGGGATATTAGTTCCCCCCTCAAATCCGGATTCATTGGCTACAGGACTTTTCCGTTTACTGAAATCTCCCGCTTTGAGAACCCAGTTGGGGGAACGACTTAATGAACGAATTAAACAGAACTATAGTGCTGAAACCATAGTACATCAGGTGTGCCAGGTATATGAACAAATCTTATAGAAAAGCCCACGTGTCCATGCAGATAAATCGAAAAGTTATTCATGAAAGTAATCCGGCGCGCGCACTGGTTCATAGCTCCAGCTTTGGAATGGTGATGCTTGTGTTGGCACACCCTTTGCTGGCATTGGCAATGCGTGCTTCATCTCGATTCGCCACAGCTCATGCCCTTGTTACCTTAGCAATTGGGCTTTCGTATTCTCTTTTCAGCAAGGATATTCGTAAAGTAGGATATGTTGCTGCTTATATCGCCGGCGCGGAAGTGCTTTGGCGTATGACGAACGTAGAGATTTTTTGGGAGGGTGGTAAATATTTTATTATTCTCATTTTGGGACTTGCCTTATTTCGAATAAAGCCTTGGCAAAGATCAGGCCTGCCCATTTTGTATTTCGGCTTGCTGTCCATATCTATTCCACTGACGATATTAAAATTAGGCGCTTCCAGCGCAGCGCGGGATGCGGTTAGCTTTAACCTATCTGGGTCGTTTGCAATAATGATCTGCGCCTTATATTTTTCACAAATTACCTTTGATCAGAATGCTATGCGGCAGCTGGCTTGGTGGATAATACTCCCTATTTTAGGAATTGCTACCCTGACCACATCTGGGATATTATCCGCTGAGTCAATTGTATTCCGCTATAACAACTCGAATTTTGTCACCAGTGGTGGTTTTGGTCCCAACCAGGTCTCTGCAGTTCTTGGGCTTGGCGGCGGCCTGGCGCTTCTTCTCTTTTTGACAGGCAAGGGGCTTGCTTCACGCTGGTTTACTATCATTCTTTCGCTAGGTCTTCTTATGCTGAGTGCACTCACTTTTTCGCGTGGCGGACTATATAATGCGGTAGTTATGATTGCTTTGGCTTTTACGCATTCTTTGCGCGAGGCGCGAGGACGGTTTGTTGCAATTCTGGCCGTGTTGGTAATTGGACTGGCAGGCGGTTACTTGATTTTCCCGAGACTCAACGCGTTTACGGGTGGAATGTTGGAAGAACGCTTTGGCAACCTGGATACTACCCTGCGAGGAGAAATCGCTCAGGCTGACTTGGAGTTATGGTTTGCAAATCCCTTATTGGGCGTTGGTCCTGGTATTTCAAAGATAGTGCGTAGCTCGTTTTCTGGTATTGCGGCGCATACCGAATATACCCGTATCTTGGCTGAACATGGCTCGGCGGGGCTTTTGGCTCTGCTCATCTTGTTCTGGATAACAGCGCGGACTTATTTATATGCACCCACCGTTGAAGCAAAAATATGGGTCGCTGCTTTGGTAGCTTGGCCTTTGGTTGAAATGTCTCATGCCGCCATGCGAATTGTAGCGATTTCATTTTTGATTGGTCTGGCGCTGGTCAACTGGAAAACCGTGCCGCAGGATGAAAGCGCCGGGAAAAAGAAATGGTGAAGCCTCCCCTTTTACTGGTTGGTAATTTTCTCTCCACGCAGGGTACAAACCGCACGATGGCCGAAGAATTTGCCGACCGTCTGGCAGGCGCGGGATACGCGCTGATTACCACCTCCCGCCTCCGTTCCCGTTTTCCCCGCCTTGTGGATATGCTTTGGACCGCCTTTTCACGCAGAAAGGATTATCAGGTTGCCTATGTCGAGGTTTACAGCGGCCCATCCTTTCTCTGGGCCGAGATGGTTTGTGGATTATTGGGTATTCTGAGCAAACCGTATATCCTGACTTTACACGGTGGAAACCTGCCCGATTTTGCCCGCCGTTGGCCCGGGCATGTAAGGCGTTTGCTAAAACACGCCAAGGTAGTCACTGCGCCTTCGCGTTACTTGCAGGAAGCAATCCGCCCATACCGGGATGATATTGTTCTGCTCCCCAACCCGCTGGAGATAAAAGAATACCCCTTTCGCCTGCGTGCAGTGCCTGTCCCGCATCTAGTTTGGCTGCGTGCCTTTCACACTATTTACAACCCCCAACTGGCTCCGCAGGTCATCGCCGCCTTGCGCGACATATTCCCTGACACTCACCTGACCATGATTGGCCCCGATAAAGGCGATGGCGCTCTGCAAGAAACTCAGGCGTCAATAGAAAAACTTGGTTTGCAAAAAAATATCGAAATCGTGCCTGGTATTCCCAAAAGTGAAGTTCCTGAGTATTTGGGACGCGCCGATATTTTTATCAACACAACCAATGTAGATAACACTCCCGTCAGCGTCCTCGAAGCCATGGCGTGCGGCTTGTGCGTGGTCAGTACAAATGTAGGCGGTATCCCTTACTTATTGAATGATGAGGAAGATGCCCTGCTGGTTCCGCCTGATGATCCTGAGGCAATGGCATTCGCCGTTCGCCGCATACTGACTGAGCCAGGTCTGGCAGTTCGCCTTTCACAAAATGCTCGCAATAAAGTGGAGCAATTTGATTGGTCGGTCATTTTGCCGCAGTGGGAAGCGTTATTTTTGCAAGTTATCAATGGGCAAGGAGAGGAGCAATCTTAAAATTATGAGCGCATTTGATTCTCTTTACGCAAAACTACCTGTCATGGTACAACATGCCGCTGTAACCGCCTATGGTCTGTATTGGCGTCAACTTCGTTTTGGTCCCGGTTATCCTCAATTCGTTCAACAATATCAGGAGCGCGAACGATTTACAAAAAATCAGTGGCTGTCATGGCAGGCTGAACAATTGAAAAACTTGTTGCCCGTCTGCGTGAACCACGTCTCCCATTATCGTGACCATTGGACTGAACCGCAAAAACAAGCGGCGTTGAGTGGTGACTTAAGTGTCCTTCCATTATTGGAAAAAGACCCTATGCGCGCCAGCCCGAAAGCCTTTCTTCGCGAAGATATACATCCCTCCCATCCACAGGTTTTTCTTACCAGCGGCTCAACAGGGACGCCCATCTCCAGTTATTACACCATCCCAGAATTGCGGGAGTCATTGGCATTACGCGAAGTCCGCTCGGCGCGTTGGGCTGGAGTTTCTTTTTCCATGCCGCGTGCTACGTTCTCCGGGCGGTTGATTGAACCTGATCCGGAAAGCAAAGGTCCTTTTTATCGCTTTAATGTTGTTGAGAAACAAGTGTATTTTTCCGCCTTTCACCTTCGCCCCGATACTGCACTTCAATATGTCGAAGCCTTGAAGCGCCACAAAATTCAATGGGGGACAGGCTATGCGGTTTCCTATTATCTACTGGCGCGTTTTATGCTCGAAAAAAATATTCCCGCGCCGAATCTTAAAGCCATTATCACCACCAGTGAAAAATTGACACCTGAAATGCGTGCCGTGATGGAGCAGGCTTACGGTTGTAGGGTCTATGAAGAGTATAGTACGGTTGAGAACGCCATCTTTGCCAGTGAGTGCGAGTATGGGCGCTTGCATGTCAGCCCGGATGTGGCGGTTGTGGAGATTCTACGCTCCGATGGCTCGCCGTGTGTTTCCGGAGAAGCAGGCGAGGTTGTCGTAACAACCCTTTCCCGTACTTATCAGCCACTAATTCGGTTTCGGCTTGGAGATGTTGCCACTTGGGATCCAGACCCTTGTCCATGTGGAAGGCAAATGCCAGTGCTTAAAGAAGTATTGGGTCGGATTGAGGATGTTGTTGTCGGTCCGGATGGCAGGCAAATGGTACGATTTCATGGTATTTTTGCTAACCAACCGCATATTCGTGAGGGACAAATTGTGCAGGAGGCCTTGGATCGAATCCGCGTGAAGGTGGTCACAACAGATGGATTTTGTGAAGGCGATGTCAATGATATTACGCATCGGATTCACCAAAGGTTGGGTCCATTGGTAAACGTGATTGTAGAACCTGTCTCGTCAATCCCGCGCACGAAAGCAGGCAAATTCAAAGCAGTAGTATCTTTATTAAAGTGATGGGTCATAATTTTTATGCATATTATTATTCATACTCAATACTATCCGCCAGAAATAGGCGCGCCGCAGGCGCGTTTGCATGAACTGGCCATCGGGTTAATGCGACAAGGAATTCAAGTAACTGTGTTGACGGCCATGCCAAGCTACCCACGTGGGCGTATTTACGAAGGTTACAACGGCTGGTTGCAGACAGAAAATCTTGATGGGGTACGGGTAATAAGGACAGTGATCTTTCCAACCCAGAGCGCTAGAATGTTGCCGAGGCTATTCAGTTATTTTTCTTTTATGCTTTCATCATTATTAATTGGGGCATGGCAAATTGGAAAGGCAGACTTCGTGCTAACCGAAAGTCCGCCACTTTTTTTGGGGATGGCTGGCTTTGTGTTAAGTCGTTGGAAGCATGCTCGTTGGATATTTAATATTTCAGATCTGTGGCCGGAATCAGTGGTTGAGTTGGGAATTGTTAGCCGGGAAAGCCTAAGTTATAAGTTAAGCAGCGCTTTGGAAAAATTCTTGTATAAAAAAGCCTGGGTGGTTACGGGTCAATCAAGGACAATTCTTGAAAATATACAAGAACGATTTCCGTATTTGCGGGTAAATCACTTGCCGAATGGGGTGGATACAAATATTTTCCAACCCGGGGATGCGCAATCTGTAAATAAAGACTTCCATATTGTATATGCCGGGTTACATGGATTGGCGCAGGGGTTGGAACAAATCCTTTGGGCGGCGCAGAAATTACCATCAACCGAGCACATTGATTTTACTTTTGTTGGGGACGGCCCCGAGAAACAGCAGTTAATTCAATCTGTAAAAGACTTGAATTTGGAACATTTTCGTTTTTTAGAGTCTGTTGCAAAAGAGGAAATCCCAGCCGTCTTAAGAACTGCTGATGTTTTGATCGTTCCACTTAAGATCCAGTTAACTGGCGCAGTTCCATCCAAACTTTATGAAGCCATGGCAATTGGAAAACCGATTATTTTGATTGCCGAAAGCGAAGCGGCAAAGATTGTGAATGATGCCAAGTGCGGGATGGTTGTTCATCCCGGCGATATTGACGGTCTGGTGGCTGCAATGCTTTATCTTAAAACTCATCCAGAAGTATGCAAACAAATGGGGGCAAATGGCAGGCGGGTGGCTGTACAGAACCATGACCGGGCGCAGATTGTAGATCATTTCGCCCAATTTTTGATTGAGGAACAAGCGAGGAATTTATGAAATTCAACAAAATCTGTGTGATCGGGCTTGGATATATCGGATTGCCAACTGCCAGCATGTTTGCGGCATCAGGGATCAAGGTGGTTGGGGTGGATGTGAATCAGGAAATCATTCGTACACTTTCTGCGGGCGGCTTGCATATCCATGAGCCTGGCTTAAAGACAATGGTTGACCAGGCTTTTTCGTCTGGCAATCTATCTGTCAGTGCCCAGCCGGAAGAAGCAGATGCCTTTATTATTGCCGTCCCCACGCCGTTTTACGGTGACAAAAAGGCGGATATGCGCTTTGTAAAGTCTGCTACCGAGTCGATACTTCCGTATTTACGCAAGGGGAATCTGGTGATTTTGGAATCGACCTCACCGCCTCGAACCACGAATAAATTGGTGAAGCCGATTCTTGAGAAAACAGGCCTGGTTGCAGGGAGCGATTTTTTGTTATGCTATTCTCCAGAACGAGTCTTGCCAGGTCAAATATTAAGGGAATTGGTAGAAAACACCCGTGTGATCGGCGGAATTACAAGCCAGTCTGCGGAAGCGGGGCGGGATTTATACCGCCTTTTTGTAAAAGGCGAAATTATTCTTACTGATACTACAACCGCCGAAATGGTTAAGCTCATGGAAAATACCTGCCGCGATGTAAATATTGCGATCGCAAACGAATTTTCCCGTTTAGCAGATCGATTTGGCGTAAATGTTTGGGAAGCAATTGAGATCGCCAATTTACATCCACGCGTCAAAATATTAAACCCGGGACCTGGCGTAGGTGGGCATTGCATTAGCGTTGACCCATGGTTTTTTGTCGAAGCGGCTCCCGACCTTGCCCAACTAATTGCCATGGCGCGCAAGGTCAATGACGAACAACCAAAATTTGTAGTATCGCTTGTTGAAAGAGTTATGGGAACATTATCAGGTAAGAAAATTGCGGCTTTGGGTTTGGCTTACAAACCAGATGTGGATGACCTTAGGGAGAGTCCAGCGATTGAAACGATCCATTTGCTGGAACAAGCCGGTGCAATAGTAGAAGCTTACGAGCCTTATAAACCGGGTGGATATTTAGGGATCAAAACACAAGTTGAGTTGGATTTACTGTTGGCAAATGCGGACCTGATATTGATTTTGGTTGGCCATGCTCAATTTAGAGAATTGGATGTTGTCCACATCAAATCTATATCAGCGGTTCGCACAATTGTTGACACCGTAAATGCGGCAAAACCCGAATGGGAGTATGCTGGCTTTAAGGTTTATCAGTTGGGCAATGGTCATCAATGAGTGAAATAGATCGTATCCGCAAAGAGTTTCTATCGCGTGGGCAGCGTCTAACTGGGAGTGATTTGTATTCACTTTTCAACTCGGCCCAACTTTTTACTGCCCAGCAACGTCAGCGGCATATTCTTGCAAGTTTGCGGCGTAATGGACTATACCCTTTGTCTGAGCGGAAAATTTTGGAAGTGGGATGCGGTGAGGGTGGAATATTAATTGAAAACCTAAGCTATGGAGCGTCGACAAATCTTCTGAATGGAATAGATTTGCTCTTGGACAGATTGGTAATCGCAAAACAAATTATAGCGACTCTACCATTAACCAATTCTGATGGACAAAACCTTCCCTATGCCGCGCGATGTTTTGACTTAACTATGCAAATTACGGCTTTTTCCTCGATACTGGATGAGAAAGTTAAAGTTAATGTGGCACATGAAATGTTGAGGGTCACTAAACCGGATGGTTTAATTTTGTGGTATGACTTCTGGCTCAACCCCACCAACCCGCAAACACGCGGCATCCGTCCTGCGGAGATTAAACGGCTGTTTCCCAATTGTCGCTATGAATTTCATCGCATCACCCTCGCGCCTCCCATCGCGCGGCGTATTGTGCCAATCTCGTGGATGCTTGCCTTGTTTCTGGAAAGCCTGAAAATCTTCAATAGCCATTATTTGGTCGCTATCCGCCCGGTGACTGATCACTGATCACTGATTACTAATTACTGATTACTGTTCACTGCTCTTTCTCGAAAGCCTGAAAATCTTCAACACCCACTACCTGGTCGTCATCCGCCCCTCTCCCTAAAAATCTGCGTGAATCTGCATCCCAAATCCCCAATCTGCAATCCAATTATGTCCATCCGCGCCAAACTCTCCCTCCTGCTCCTCCTCATCCTCCTCTCCTGGCCGCGCCTGGTTTCCACCTACTCCCTCAACCTCCTCGCCATCCACACCCTTCACATCCTCCACTCCCCCCTTTTCCCCCCGAAATCAGGGGGAGAAGGGGGGAGTGAGGGCTGCCGCGCCGCTTGGTTCAACGGCTTCCTGGCCCAAACACAAGGGGACGAACTCACCCGCGACGCCGCCTGGCAGACCTCCATCCGCTGCGATGCCAGCTATATCACTTTTCTTCATAAAATGTTTCCGGAAGATGCGGCCTTTGCCGCCTATGCGACTGAGGTTCGACCTTCTGCTGCGGAGGGATGGTTCTGGCGCGCAGAGGCTATGGGCGGGTTCGCCAACTATAATTTTACAAATGTGACAGATGCCAACCGCGGCGAAATTGCCGCCCTGCTCCAAGAAGGGCTGGCGCTAACCCCCCACGACGGCTTGCGCTGGCGGGAATTGGGGGATGTGTTGCGCCTGGTTGACCCTCAAGCGGCCATCGAAGCCTACCTGCAATCCTGCTTCAACGGCGACCCCGGCTCAAACGGCTGCTGGCTGGCCGGGCATGTCGCTGAAGGCTTGGGCGACATTGAATCCGCCATTCGCTACTACCGCTTCTCTCACTGGCAGGGCGCGCTAAATCGCGCAGATGAACTGGAAAAACAACTGATTCCCTGACCTGTTGGCTCAATCTGACGAATTCACGAACACGTTGCGCATCCTACTTTAGGTTCCGCCTACTGATCACTGGTGACCGATCACTGACGACTGATGACTGATGACTGATGACTGCGAAGTCCCCGAAGGGGGATCACTGATCACTGACGACCGATCACCGTTTGAAGTATAATCTTCGCTGGAATAGTACCCGATGTCGCTATGGAGAGTGAATATGAACACCCTTAATGCGCGTGAAATGCTTTTACAAGAGATAAA
>Ga0210051_1001539_pt1 | contig 23181 bp, 18 predicted proteins | sample CryGey092014_all_FD_185464 | JGI IMG/M metagenome (GOLD analysis project Ga0210051, IMG submission 185464) | Groundwater microbial communities from aquifer - Crystal Geyser CG23_combo_of_CG06-09_8/20/14_all (SPAdes) (version 2) | ecosystem: Environmental > Aquatic > Deep subsurface > Groundwater... | reverse complement strand
ACCCGGAGACAAAAGGAAATTCTTTCAGTATGCACTATCATCTGCGAAAGAGACGGAGCTATGGTGCTGGAAGGCACAAAATCGCAAAATTATGTCCCCAGAAAAGTATTCAACGATTAAAGACCTTACAAACGACCTTTTACCTCAATTGGTCAACTTCATAAAATCAATCCACTAATATACCGTTTACTATTCACAATTCACCATTCACTATTCTGCCTACCTACCCGCCTGACGGCAGGTAAGGAATTGAAACGAGATAGGGGCGTATTGCAATACGCCCCTACAGTTTAGGTGATAGTTAATCGTGAGGCGTGAATAGTTAGCAGTTGATATAAGAGAATTGGTCTGGAAAGAGGTAAAAATAATCAAAAATTAGCTGTAGTTCAGGATGTTTTTTATCTCATCTACGATTTGGGATACTTTTACTCTCTTCTGTCCAACCCTTGCCTCAAGCCATTTTTGTCTCTCTTTTATCTCACCTTCCAATTTCTCTTTTGCTCTTAGATCCTTTATTGAAACAATATCTTCTTTAAATTCATCTTCACCAATTATTAAAGCAATCGGGATATCTTTTTTATCCGCATACTTCAGTTGTTTTCCAATTCCTTCTTCCCCGAGATAGACCTCTGTATTTATGCCGTTCTCCCTCAATTTGAAAGCAAGTTTATGATATTCAACGAGTTTATCTCTCACCATACAGGTAATGAGGACATCTATATTATTCTTCCTTCGTTTTACAAGTCCCAGTTTCTGCATTGCTAAAACAAGTCTGTCCACACCTATAGATGCGCCTGTAGCAGGTATATCTTTGTCCATAAACTGTCCAATAAGCCTATCATATCTGCCTCCGCCCATAATACTCCCATATCCGGCTGCGTCCAGAAGTATTGCCTCATACACAGGACCTGTATAATAATCCAATCCTCTTGCTACTACGAAATCAATTACTACCTTATCATCGTCAATACCAACACCCTCAAGGTATCTGTCTATCTCTCTTAACTCTTCTATTCCCTCACAGTCTCCAAGAAGTGAAGTAACTGAATCGAGAGCCTCTTTTTGAGTCGCCTGCGGGAGCATAATAAACTCTTTTATTTTATCAATCTGTTCTTTTTTTAGAAAAAGTCCTCTTATCTCTGCACCCGATGCATCAACTCTGCCCTCTCCCAATTCAGCAAGAACAGCATCAAGACCTTGTTTGTCAAGTTTATCAATCACACGAAATACCGAATATGAAAGGGATGGCTCTATGCCAGCAAATCTAATCAACTCTTCCAGTATCTTTCTGTTATTTATCCTTATCTTGAACCTTGACACTCCAAGTGCCTTTATGGATTGATACATAGCAGCTATAATCTCTGCATCCGCTATCACAGAAGAGATTCCAACCGTATCTATATCAAATTGCAGAAACTCTCTGAACCTCCCCTTGTCAGGTTTATCATACCTGAATACTTCCTGTATCTGGTATCTTCTGAATGGCATTTCAAGGTTTTTATACTGTGCTATAACACGAGAAAGAGGGGATGTGAGGTCATACCGCAATCCTACACTGATCTCATCAGGGTCACGGAAGGTGTATATCTGTTTGTTTGCCTCCTCCCCATACCCCACAAGAATGTCGTTGTATTCAAGGGCAGGAGTCGCGAGAGGAGAGAACCCATAGGATTCATAAACCCTCTTTATTGTGGATACCACCTTCTCGCGGGCTATTATCTCATCAGAGAATATATCCCTGAATCCCTTGAGTGTTCTTGGTTCTATCTTATTCATATCAATTCACCAACTCCTATATTGGAGAACTCTCGCAACTTGAAAGTTGCGGCTACCAGATCAACGGATAATCAAGGTTATGTAGTTCATCCTACTTATTATACAAGTCTATGACGAAGGATATACAACAGACTCTGGCCAAATTAAATTTTGAGTTTTGATTTGATTCTTGATTTTTCCACAGGATATTATACACTAAAAAATCTTATCTGTCAAGAAAAAATTAGACTCCCACAGAGAACACGGAGAACACGAAATTTTTTATGATTTTATTATTTTTTAGTGGTCTTCGTGTGCTTAGTGGGCTATATAATCTGAAATCTTTGTGTTCTTTGTGTCCTTTGCGGTTACGAATATAAAGAGCTGTAAAAAATCTTGACTTTTTTTAAACGGTGTGGTAAAATAAAGCCATTGATGAGAAATATACTTTTAACTGGCAGACCAGGCATTGGAAAAACAACCCTCATTTTGAAGGTAGTAAAAACTCTAAATGTTGACGCAAGGGGATTCTATACACAGGAGATAAGAAAGGGTAATGCGAGGGTGGGATTTGAGATTGTGGAAATAGGTAGCGATCATGCCAGAAGAGGGGTGTTTGCACATACAGATTTTAACAAAAGATACAAAGTGGGTAGATATGGTGTGAATATATCTATACTTGAAGATATTGGAGTGAAAACAATAGATAAAGGCATTGAGGAAAAAAAACCGATAATTATAGATGAAATCGGAAGGATGGAGTTATATTCAAAAAAATTCCGAGAGATGGTTATCCTTGCCCTAAATTCGTCATTGCCCGTCCTGGCAACCATCACTATGAGCCCTCTTCCATTCGTACAGGATATTAAGCAAAGAAAAGATGTGACTATTTTAGAGATAACAAGAGACAATAAAGATAAGCTCTTGGAGGAGATTATTACAAACTTTCAAGCCCTTCCATAAATTTCGGTCATTTCCCTGAGCTTTCGTTTCAGCGTCGGTGTTATCTCATCAGGCAAAAACCGCCACTCCCAATTTCCCTTTGAGGTAGCAGGCCGATTTATCCGAGCCTCTTCTCCCAGACCAAGAATATCCTGCATAGGAAAAATGACCCTATCTGCAACAGACATCATAGTAAGTCGAATTAATTCCCAGTGAAGTTCTTCAAGAGGCACCTCTCGCCCTATATAACAAAACAATCTTTTTCTTTCGTTAGACTTTGCTTCTCTCTCAAACCATCCCTTTATTGTATTATTGTCATGAGTCCCTGTATAGAAAACACAGTTTCTCACTACATTATGGGGTATGTAAGGATTTTGGGGAAGGCCTTCACCAAATGCAAAGAGAAGAACCTTCATTCCCGGAAAGTCATATCGCTCCATTACCTCTCTTACATCAGGCGTGATGACACCAAGGTCTTCAGCAATGACAGGTAAATGGGGAAATCTATCTTTAAGTTTATCAAAGAAATCCATTGCTGGAGCCTTTATCCACTTGCCGTTAACAGCGGTCTTTTCTGTTGCCGGAACCTCCCAGTAGGCAACAAAGCCACGAAAATGGTCAACCCTTACAAAATCGAATAAATTCAGATTATGTTCTATTCTCCGCAACCACCAATTATACCCCTTCTCCTTTAACATTTCCCAATTATACAATGGATTTCCCCATAGTTGCCCCGTTTCACTGAAATAATCGGGGGGCACACCGGCAACAACATAAGGTCTTTTTTCGTTGTCAAGTTTAAATATCTCAGGATTAGACCAGAGATCCACACTATCATAACTTACATAAATAGGTATATCGCCTATGATTTTAATACCTCTCTCATTACAATATCTCTTGAGAGACAACCACTGTCTTGCAAAGACATATTGAATAAACTTTTCCCTCTCAATTTCATTGTGAAGTTTCTCTTTCAGAGATTGCAAAGTCTCCAGCCGTCTATCCCGTATCTCAGTCGGCCATTGGCTCCAAGCCTGACCATGAAAATATACTTTAAGCGCAAGAAAAAGGGTGTAATCTTTAAGCCAGTAAGAATTTTCTGTGCAGAATTCCTCGTATTCACGATTGTTTCCCATCTTTTTAAAGTGCTCATAAGCAAGATTAATAAGATTTTTCTTGTAATTGCTAACCCCTTCATAATCAACTTTATCAGCGGGGAATTCAGGTAAAGAAGAAGTATCTTCTCTTTTAAGAAATCCGTCTCTTTCTAAAAGTTCCGGGCTTATTAGTAATGAGTTTCCCGCAAAAGCAGATATCGTGCTATAAGGGGAATTACCATAGACTAAATCTGTTGGGGTGAGGGGAAGAATCTGCCATAGACTTTGTCTGGTCTCAGCAAGAAAATCTGCAAATCCGTAAGCCTCTGGCCCCATATCCCCGGTGCCGTATGAAGAAGGAAGGGATGTGATATGTAGAAGAATACCACTTTTTCTTTCCATTTCATTAAGTCGTTGAGTTATCGTGTCATTGAGTCGTTGCGTCATTGTGTCTACAGGACTCTAAGACCCTATGACCCTAAGACACTATGACTTTAATCTTGTATATCTGCGTCTTAATTACTTCCCATCTTTTTGTAAATCTTATTATATTCAAGAATCATTCTATGGGTATTGAAGTAGGAGGCGTTCATTGCAATTGCATTCTTCATTACCTCTATCCACTTCTCTCTATCATGATAAAATATAGGCAGAATTTCGTTTCCCAGTTTGTCGTAAAGGTTTTCTGCGTCGTCGGTCAAACTCCAGCCTGTTATTCCCTCGTTACATCCTTCAATCCACCATCCATCCAGCGTAGACAGAGAGGGAATCCCATTATGGGCTGCTTTCATACCGCTCGTTCCACATGCTTCCAGTGGCGGTTTCGGATTGTTAAGCCAGAGGTCCACCCCCTGTGTGAGAAGTTTTGCAATCCCAATATTATAGTTCTCAATGTATGTTACCTTTATCTTCCCATTTAACTCTCTGGCAATGTTTATTACTCGTTTTATTATACTCTTTCCCTCATTGTCATGTGGGTGTGCCTTGCCGGAGAATATTATTTGAACATCTCCCAAGCTCTTTAATCTGTCCAGATTTGAAAATATGATATCTGCCCTTTTATAACCAATAAATCGACGCGCAAACCCTATCGTAAAAGTGTTAAGGTTAAAATCACTTTTCACAAGTTCAAGTAACCTCTTTTTTGCCTTTATATGGGAGGACCAAATGAGTTCTGGAGAGACTTTCTCTATTCCTTCAAGAAGACGAGGCTTTTCTCTCCATCCGGGTGTATACTCATCAAACAGGGTAGCAAATTCTGGTGATGTCCAACTAACTGAGTGAACTCCATTTGTAATTCCATCAATATTGTCCCTTTTAAACATCTGCCTCGAGACATCCCTGTGTCTTTTCGATACTCCATTAACATAACCTGAACCATAAAACGCAAGTTCTGTCATATCAAGTTCCCTATCCCACTCCGGAAAAAATTCCTTTACGAGATTTGCCTCAAACCTATCATGCCCGGCTGGTATTGGTGTGTGAATGGTAAAAAGGCATCTATTTTTTATTTCATCAATGTTCATTTTCTTTGACAATTCGTGTATGATAAGCGCAGAATGGCTTTCATTCATATGATAGATTGTGTCTTCAATCCCGAGTTTCTTCAGCATCCGAACACCTCCAATACCAAGCACAATCTCCTGCATAAGACGGTACTTCTTACCTCCTCCGTAGAGATAATGTGTAATTTTCCTTGCTTCGGGGGTATTCTCTGGAAGGTCGGTATCAAGAAAATAGACAGAAACCCTATAATCAGATATTCCTTCTACTTCATATTTCCACGCCCCAATTGCCACACTTTCATTTCCAATGTCCACATAAGCCCGATGTGGAAGAAACTCCATTACATCCGTTGGATTCCACTCCTCTGGTAATTCCTCCTGTGTTCCATCCTCCCTCAGTCTCTGTCTGAAGTATCCCCGGTGATAGATAAGAGTAACTCCAACAATTGGAATTCTGAGGTCTGCTGCAGCTCTCAGCGTATCCCCGGCAAGAATGCCGAGACCACCACTATAAGTGGGAATTCTTTTATCAATACCTATCCCCATTGAAAAATACGCAATCATAATAAAAACATCAAAAATCAAATATCAAATATAAAAATTACATATGAAAATGTAAAAATTTAAACCGAAGACATAAGACTACAGACAAAAACGACTCCTGTAGGCACGGTCTTAACCGTGCGAATTAGCACGAATTGAATTCGTGCCTACAAACTCCATTGAAAAATATGAAATCATAACATAGCGTCGTAGAGTCGTGTAGACGCAATGACTCAATGACGCACAGACACAATGACTCATTCCACTATTGGCTCGTCTAAGAAATTCGGGGGTGTTTTGCCTTTCAGGATATATATATTCTTCAATGTCTCTCTATACATTTCATCCCATTTTTTGTCACCTTCTGGGGTCTCCATATCCTCACCAAACCACCAGAACCAGTCAGAACCCTCTGCTGCATAAAGTTCTTCCCATACCTCCTCTGGTATATTATCCCATTCTTCCATATCTCTTCTCACCTTTAAAAGATATTCCCATGCTTTATTCTCCTCTTTCTCTCCTATCCATATATCGAAATTACCATTTATCCATGAGCCCACACTAAGATTATTCAGAATGTGATGTGGAGGATTCTCGTTGAGAAATTCATTAACTGTCAGTGCTTTTATCCAATCTGCCTCCTCTATTTTTGAATAGAAAGAGTGAAAGAACTCCTTTGCATCTTCTTTATAGCTTTCCCACGCATTCTCCCCATCCATAATAATACACACACAGACAGCTTCGTTCTCGCTTGCAAATCTCTTATGTATATTATAAAGCCTTTGAATGAGGTCATTTGCTGCTATCTTACCAGGCATAGAATTGTATCTGAATCCAATATCGTCAGAGAGCCTTGTATCCCTGAAGATAATTTTCACCTCACTCTTATCAAATCTCGCTCTGTATGGTCTGTATTTATCCCTTTCACTAACTTCTCTATTGAGTGATTTTGCAAGTATCTGTTCACCTGTGGCTATCCACTTTACTCCTTCGTTAGCAAATATTGGGATTATTTCTTTTGCCACGGAACCCTCTGATGGCCACATACCTACGGGTTTCTTACCAAAAATCTTCTTGTAAAAATCTACAGATTTTTTTACCTGAACGGCAGCATCCTGCGGATATGAAAACCTGAATGGCAATTTTTTGTGATAGAGGTCTGTATCGTATAGAAGCGGTAAGATGGGATGATAGAAGGGGGTACTTGTAACTTCTATCTTTCCCTCATCCATAAGCTTTTTATGGATTGGAATTATTGCCTTTATAATTTCCATGCCCTTATTAAGAACTTCACGCTTCTCATTTTCTGTAAAACCTCTTCCTTTCTCAATCAGGTTCCTTACTGTGATTCTCTTGCCTGTTACAAGCTCCACTTCGCCCTTTTGAAATGAAGGATCAAACCATGCAAGGTTATACCATACCTGCAGGTCCCTAAAATCTTCCACAGAATAATTCCTTAAAGTAGCTTCTATGTCCATTTCTCCGTTTTTTATAATCCTCTTTTCATAAAGTTCCCTGTATCTGGGATGAGAGTCTATCAGATTTTCTTTATTTAGTGCGAAAAAGTTCATAAGAATATATTCCTTATCCTCTTTTGTAAGAAGTTTGGCAGGTTTCATAGTTACTTGCATACATTTATCAACAGGCCTGCCATTTTCATACATATCTATCTCATCAAGAATTTGTAAGAGTAAGGAAGGAGTGAGGTTGATTGTAAAATGGACATTGGGATAGTCCTCCAAGATTGCTGCCATATCATAGTAGTCCTTTGTTGAATGAAGCCTTACCCAAGGTTTCTCATATATACCTGTCTTTCTATCCTTAAAATATCTCGGTTGGTGTTGATGCCACATAATAATGAGATTGATGGGCTTACCCACCCTTTTTAGTTCTGCTGGTTTGGTCATTTTCTCTCCCTCTCCTACCTTAATTATGGAATTAAACCCCTGAAATCCATCCGGTGACTTATATGGATTTTTGGGGTCAGATATCCAGTTCCCATCTACTATAAATTTATACTGATAAGCTCCCGGTAAAAGATCCAAAGATATTTTCCATAGATTCCCATCGTTTTCCATAAGAGTACCGCTCCAACCATTGAACTCTCCAGCAATCCGGACAGATTTTGCATCTGGTGCGTCGAGTTGAAATTCAACTTTTTTCATTGAAACTCCCTCCTCTTCTGCAATAATATTTGCCACATCTCCTGTTTTTAATATAAATATGCCTCCCTCAAGAGGGTTAAGGGTTATAACAAGCCTTTCATAAGCCCTTATCGTATTACCTGTTATCGCTTCTTCCCATACACCCGGCGCCTGTATGCTCAATACCCTCTTTCTGTCCGATTTATTAAGAGCAACAATCACACCGTCTTTGCCGTTTTGTAATAGATACACATAAACATCTTTCTCTAATAGTATTCTCTTCCTTTCACCCTTTCTTATAACACTGTTTTTGTTTCTTATACGGAGCAATCTGGATACATATTGAAGCGTCTCTTTTTCCATTTCATTCAATTCATCTTCAAACTTCATCATTCTGCGATTGTCAGGGTCACCTGCGCCGGGCATTCCAAACTCATCACCATAAAGAAGCACAGGCGCCCCCTTTATAGTGAGAAGAAATGTAAGCGCAAGCCGTAATCTTTTATACGATTCTTCTGTCGGCGGAGACGCTCCTTTCCAACCGACCTCTTTCTCATCACCTTCCAGTTTACAGTATGTTATAAATCTCGAAAAATCATGGGTCCCAAGAAACGGACACATTATACTTCCTTTCGGATATACTCTATCAGATTCACTTAATGCATAATTAAGTACGAAGAAACCCTCCTTACCAGAAAATACATTTCTGAGTGTCCAGTAAAGCGGGTAATCAAGTTGCCCGTTCAGGAGGTCATCTCCAATAAATGAGACTATCGTCTCCCTGCTGGATATAGTTTCTCCGAAGAGGAAAAAGTCCTTTCCGACTTCTTTGTCCAATCTTTCACGAAATTCTTCCCAGAATACGATTGGCATATGCTTTACAGCATCAAGTCTTGCACCATCCACTCCCGTTTCCTTTATGAGCCATATTGTAGTATCAATAAGTGCCTGCCTCACCTCTTTTTTCTCATGATTTAAGGTCGGAGCGAACTCATCAAACCAGGTAGTAAAGGGGAACTCATCAAACAACCTGATATTTTTTCTCCCGTCTTCCAATTCAAGTTTTGTAAACCAGTCAGGATGTTCTTTCCACCATGGATGGTCTATATGAACATGATTGAGGACGAGGTCAAGCATAACTTTTATATCATGCTCGTGCGCTTTTTCTACAAGTTCCTTCAACTCCTTCATATTTCCAAATCTCGGTTCGATCTCTGTATGGCTTACAGGCCAATACCCATGATAACCTGTGAACTTGTGATGAGGCGGTAAGGCATCTCTGTATGCTTTTTCGGGTGCCTTATATACAGGAGATAACCAGATGGCACCTATTCCGAGTGATGTAAAATATCCATCTTCTATCTTCTGGATTATACCTCTGAAATCTCCACCCAAAAAATTGCATCTCGCATCAAGTTCCGGGTCTTTTATGGGGGAATCGTTTGCTATATTCCCATTTTTGAACCTATCAGTTAAGATACAGTATATTACCCTATCCTGCCAGGAAAGAGTATCAGGGATAGCAGATGTCAAAAAAATCAAAGGTATATACATTAGCATTCCTCCTCCTATAAATTAGGTCATGGGTCATTGGGTTATTGAGTCACTAAGATCTTCAATTGTAAGCGGTTATTGCGTTTTTGCACGATTTCAAATCGTGCCTATACTTGCACGATTTGAAATCCTGACTGCCGTCAGGCAGGCGTGCCTACATTACCTATACTGCTACTGCCTTTTCGCTGTATCCGAGTGAGAACGCCATAGTTATTGCATTATACTCACACTTCTTGTAACAGAGCGCACACCCTATACACTTTGGAAGGTTCACTTTGTGTTGCTCTCCTTTTTCTCCTGTTATTGCATCAGTAGGACATACTGATTTACATTCCTCACATCCAGTACAGTTTGTCCCAATCATTGCCCTTGGTCTTGATGCTGCCTTATCTACTATGCACTTTGTCGGACATTTTAGAATACATATTGTCGCATTTTCGCATACAGCAGGGTCTATCCTCGCTAAGTTATTCTCTACCTTTATCGCACCATAAGGACAGTTCTTCTCACAGAGCTTGCAGGCAATACATCCTATACTACATACCTTCTTCACTAAAGGCGCTTTTAATCTTGAATTACAGGCAACATACACCTTTTGTGTTTTGGGAACAAGTTCAAGAACATCCCTTGGACATTCTTTAACGCATAATCCACATCCTGTGCACTTATCATCCGCTATGCGGGGCAATCCATCATCTCCCATTTTAATTGCATCAAACGGACATACCCTTTCACAGTTCCCATACCCAAGACAGCCATACTCACATCCCTTATTCCCTTTCTGTATCAGGTCTGCAGCAACGCAATCCATAAGACCGTCATAAATAAATCTCTCCTTTGCTTTGTTCTTATCTCCTCTACACCGTAACACTGCAACCATTGGTTTAACCTCTGATGGTGCAACACCGAGTATCTCGGAAATTTTTTTATCAATCTCTTCCCCGCCAACAGGACAGAATCCTGCACTCTTGCCAGATTTGGCGAGGGCAGCGGCAAACGCCTTGCATCCAGGATACCCACAGCCACCACAGTTTGTACCTGGCAGTATCTGAATAAGGTTTCTCTCAACTTCTGAAGGTGTTACTGCAAGTTTCGTATAGGCAAATGTAAGACCTAGCCCCAATATAAGTCCAAGTCCTCCAAGCACTACAACCGCTATTATCACTGTCATAAAACCCCCGTAGCAGAATTAAGTATTCTTAAAACTAATATGTTCAAGGAGTGTAGGGAAAACCCTTGTGGTTGTCCGTGTTTCGGACAGGGGCAAGCCCTGTCCCTACATTATTATTGTCGCTATTTTTATTTGCACAATTTGTCACCAGAATTCCACTTCGCAAGAAATACGAAGGATAAATAAGTGTAAATAAATGTCTAATATAGTCATCTCTTATCCTTTTGCAAGTGTTTTTGTAGGCACGATTTTAAATCGTGCAAATTGGCACAAATTCAATTTGTGCCTACAATTCTGGCGAGAAACAATGCAGGCACGATTTGAAAAGGTCTGTCCCTACCTTTTGGGTGTCAAATGTCTTATAATCATCTTAATGTTTGATGTGTAAAAATTATGTTTTACCAGTAAGTTCCATTATCATAGTTGCTGACTCTTCTATCGATTTCGATGTAACATCAATAACCATCCAGCCCATTCCGCTAAATATTTCATTACTGTATTTTATCTCCTCCTTTATTTTGTCTATATCTGTATATCTATCACCCAAGTCTATATTAAGACGACTTGCCCTTGCTGCCCTTATTGCTTGGAGTCTATCAGGTCTTATAGTCAACCCTATAATCTTTCTCCTATCAAGTTCATAAATCTGGCGTGGGAGCTCAACTATCATTATCACGGGCACATTCGCAACCTTATATCCTCTGTAGGATAGATAGATACTTATAGGTGTCTTTGAGGTTCTGGAAACCCCAACAAGTACAAGGTCAGCAAGGTGTAGATCCTCTGGCTTACATCCGTCGTCATGATTTACCGCAAAATCTATTGCCTCAATCCTTGCAAAATAATCCTCATCAAGATGCCTAAAAAGACCAGGTAGTGCAAGAGGTGAAATCTCAAGAAGGTCGGTGAATCTTGAAAGAATAGGTCCCATAATATCAATCGTAGGGACAGCCCTCTTAAGTCCTTCCCTATGCATCACCTTCCTAAACTTTGGAGAAACAAGTGTAAAGACTACAACTCCTTGAACCTTAATGGCTTCCTCAACAACCTCTTTTACCTGCTTTATATCTCTCACATACTGAACTTTGTGAAGTATAGCCTTCGAGGTATCAAATTGAGTAAGGGCAGCCTTTACCACAAGCTCACAGGTGTGTCCTGTAGCATCGGACACAATAAATATATGTCTCTGTCTTCCCGGCATATATAGCCTCAACTACTCCCTGCTTTCAATCTTTTTATCAACACAGGTACTACCTCAAACAGATCTCCTACTATGCCAAGATCTGCAACCTTAAATATGGGGGCATCCGAGTCCTTGTTTATGGCAATGATATAATCCGACGAAGACATTCCTGCAAGATGTTGTATGGAGCCGGATATTCCACAGGCTATATACACCTTTGGTCTTACTGTCTTACCTGTCTGCCCAACCTGGTGAGAATACGGAATCCATCCATCATCCACAGGCGGTCTTGATGAACCAAGTGCTGCTCCAAGCAGGTCTGCAAGTTCCTGCAAGAGTGTAAAATTTTTCGCATCCTGGATACCTCTTCCCCCGGATACAATGATATCAGCATCTTCAAGATTTATTTTCTGCGTCTCGTCAAGCACATCCTGCAGCAATGTTGTTTGGGGTATTCTTGGAACAAACTCCTCTATCACAACATCTCCCTTCCTCTCATTCTCTGTCGCCTCCTCCATAACCTTATATCTTACGGTTGCCATTTGGGGTCTTCTGTGTTCGCATATAATTCTTGCCATTATATTTCCGCCGAATGCGGGTCTGGTCTGAACCAAAAGCCCATCTTCGTTTATATCAAGTCCTGTGCAGTCAGCGGTAAGTCCCGTTTTAAGTCGTGCAGCAACTCTCGGAAGAAGACTTCTGCCCTCTGATGTTGCCCCGGCCAGAACTACTTCAGGTTTATATTTCTCTATCAGATATACAAGGGCATCGGTATATGGCTCTATCAAAAATTCCTTGAATGCTTCATTTCTTACTATGTAAACTGTATCAGCACCCCTTGCTATTATCCCGTCTATAATTTCATCTTTGGTAGGAAACTCTTTATTCACGACCAATGCAACAGCCAGTTCTGTATTTAACTTATCCGCTAGCTCTCTGCCCTTTGAAAGTAGTTCGTACACCACTTTATGAATCCCCTCACTCGTCCTCTCGCCGTATACCAATACTCCATGATAATCTGAAGGAGAACGCAAGTGGGTGGTTTCTTTCTCTATTACTATTGCCTCAAAAGGACACTCTGACACACAGGCACCGCACAGATTACAATTGTCAAGGTCTATGCGTGCAATTCCATCTTGTACACTGATTGCCTCATATGGACAGGCAGGCACGCACGCTTCACATCCATTACAACTATCTTCTATTACCTTTATTGACATACTACCTCCGAATATCTGTCAGGATGAGATGTCTTTTAAAAATCCTATTATCTTATCTGCTGCTTCTTCTCTGGTTCCTACAAATTTCTTTCCTGTCTTTTTGCGTTCGGGTGTAAATATCTTTATAACCTTTGTAGGAGAACCTGACAATCCAACTCTTTCCTGTTCTGCTTCAATATCATCTAACCCCCAGTGGGGAATTTCTGCACTTTTTGCCTTTATCTTTCCCCGTAAGGATGGCAACCTCGGTACATTTATTTCCTTTACCACTGTAAAAAGTGCAGGAAGAAAAGTTTCTATCACTTGATACCCCCACTCTGTCATCCTTTCAATGACCGCTCTCTTTTCATCTATTTCTTCTATCTTTCTCACATAGGTAACCTGCGGAATCCCGAGTAGTTCCGCAATTTCAGGTCCAACCTGCGCGGTATCTCCATCTATTGCCTGTTTACCACATAGTATTAAATTATAATCTCCTATTTTTTCAATTGCCTTCTTTAGTGTATATGAGGTTGCAAGAGTATCTGCACCCTTGAATTTCACATCGGTAAGGAGAACCGCATTATCCGCACCCATACCTATTGCCTCTCTCAAAATATCTTCTGCTTGAGATGGTCCCATAGAGATTACAATTACCTCTCCCCCACCCTTCTCCTTTATCCTGATTGCCTCCTCAAGTGCATATGCGTCAAGGGGGTTCATTATAGACGGTACCCCTTCTCTTATCAGCGTATTTGTTTCAGGGTCTATCTTAATATCCTGTGTATCAGGAACCTGCTTTATACATACAATAATTCTCATATATCACCTTTCATTTTGTCGATTAAAACTTAGACATAGTCCCGAAATGCTGTAATAATATCGTTGTAGGGACAGACCTTCAGGTCTGTCCGACCTGTCTTGCACGATTTAAAACCTACAAAAGGGCAGGCGCGCTTACAATTTCTTGGACAGGTCTAAAGACCTGTCCCTACAGGACTACAGGGCGCGTAATCTCACTTCGTAAAAATCATATGCAAGGCTATTAAAAGCAATGCCACACCAAATACTTTTCGCAGGATCTCGCTTGATAGTCCAGTCGCTACTTTTGCACCCAATAAACCACCAACAAAGAATCCCATACATACAAAAATCGCTATAGTCAAATTGACATAACCTTGCCTATAGTACGTCCACGCGGCAAGTAAGCCAATTGGAGGCACTAACAGTGCCAATGTTGTCCCCTGAGCCTGGTGCTGTGAGAGACCAAACAAATAAATCAATGCTGGCACGATAATCACACCGCCCCCGATACCGATTAAACCACTCATAATCCCGGCTGTCAAACCAAGCAACACATAGGCAATAATGTTAATCATCCCTTTTTCTCCCTTCTCTCAACCACTTTTCAAATTCCTCAAGTGGCAGAGCATTTATCACATCACTCTTCTCCACCCAACCTCTTCTTGCTACTCCAATCCCAAACCTGGTCTGTGATAGTTTGTCCTTATTATGTGCATCTGAACATATTGAGAATTTTACCCCGTATTTCTTTGCTTCTCTTGAGTTTATATCCGACAGGTCAAGTCTGTCGGGATATCCATTTATTTCAAGTATTATATTATTTCTTGCAGCCTCCTTAAATATCGTTTTCAGGTCTATTTTGTATTCCTCTCTTCCTGATATCAATCTTCCTGTCGGGTGGGCAAATATATGAATATAAGGAAAGGCAGAGATTGCATCACTGGTAAAATCATAATCTTTTTTCCTTTGATGGATTGCAAGTGTAATTAAATCCAGTTCCTGCAGTATCTCTTCTGGGTAGTCAGGCCCCTCTGGTGTCAGTTCAAGTTCAATTCCTTTAAATATCCTCAAACCTACCTCCTTTTCAACCCTCTCGCACTCCTTATTCCTCTCCGCCAGTTTTGAGGGAGAAAGACCCCCGGCATATCTTGCCTTCTGTGAATGGTCAGTTATACATATGTATTCATATCTGAATTCCTTTGCCTTTTTTGCAATCTCATAGATTGAACTTGCTCCATCGGAGTAGTTTGAGTGTATATGGAGGTCGCCTTTTATATCAGAATATCCTATGAGCTCTGGCAGGGCTCCTTCCAGAGCAGCTTCTATTTCACCTGAATCTTCTCTTATCTCCGGAGGAATCCAGGGCAGACCAAGTGTCCCATATACCATTTCTTCTGATCTTCCTGCAATCTTTTTCTCATCTTTAAATACACCATACTCGGAAATTTTCAGTCCCTTCTTCATGGCAAGTGTACGCAAATGTATATTGTGTGCCTTTGAACCTGTAAAATACTGGATGCAGGAACCATAACAATCCTCTGGAACGACTCTAAGGTCAACCTGAAGTGAACGCTTTCCAACTGGGGTAAGTACCGATGCCTTTGTCTCTCCTGCTCCCAGCACCTCACTTACAGATTCCATACTGATAAACGCATCTACTACCTTTTTTGCCTCTTTAGAATCTGCTGTTATATCTATATCCCCAATTGTCTCTTTCATCCTGCGGAGTGAACCACAGGGTGTAAACCGAGTCGTCGGGAACCTCTTTTTCAAAGAGGAGATTATTTCCTCTACAAGGGGAAACGCCTCGCCTATAGATATTCTTTCATGTCCTCTCTCGTATATTTCCAGTCCTTTCTTTATGTTTTGGACTTTCTTCTCTCCCATACCTTGAAGGGATGCAAGACTTCCGTCTTCCAGTACCTTTACAAAATCCTCTCGGGTTCTAACTCCAAGTTTATCGTATGCGATTCTGAGGGTCTTTGGACCAATTGATGAAACATCCATAAGAGAGAGTATATCTTCAGGTACACCACCCATTGCCTCCTCGTATTTTTTCATCTTTCCTGTGGTCAGGAATTCATCTATCTTTTTTGCAATACCTTCTCCTATACCAGGAATACTCTGAAGCCTTTTTTCTTTCCACACCGTCTCAATATCCTCTGCCATATCAGAAAGTACCCTCGCCACCTTTCTGTATGCATTTATTTTAAATACATTCTCGCCCTTGAACTCGAGGGCATCTGCAATTCTCTCAAATATGGATGCAAGTTCGCGATTTCTCATACTTATAAAATAGGACGCAGATTCACCCTGTTAAATAAACAATGCAACGATAAACGTCAGAGAGTTATTAAGAACAGTTCTATTTAACGGGGTAAACGCAGATTGACACAGATTTTATAAACCAACAAGAAAAATTTTTAACAGAGATTAGAAGAGAACACGAAGTGTCTCCAACTTAAAAGACAAAAAAAATTCTTGCCATAAGACAGATAGAAAATAAAAAGAAAAAGACTCTTTCCTGCCTGACGGCAGGCAGGCAATCTCTTAAAAATCCCTGTTAAGAAAAGTATTTACTGTTTACTATCTATAGAGCATTTTTTTAGGAGTTTTTCGTATTCTCTATCCACCTTATTCTGAATTTCATTGACATCCTCTTCTTTCAGATGTTTGAATCTTCCCTGAAGTTTAAGATACTCTGTTACAGGTGTCCCTTTTGACTTTTTTGTCATTTGCCATACTTCTCCATTTTCTACCTCGTACAACGGGAAGACATTAGTCTCAACAACAAGTCTGGCAAGTTTTATTGTATCGTCAGGTCGAGATCTCCATCCGGTAGGACAGGGAGCAATTATGTGTAAAAACTTTGTACCCTTACTCGCTTTTGCCTTTTTAACCTTTTTTATCAAGTCTTCAGGATATCCTACTGATGCAGTAGCAGCATAGGGTATGCGGTGTGCTGCCATAATTGCAATTATATCCTTTTTGGGTCTATCTTTTGGATGTCTTACAGGCGTTGTTGTCGTCCAGGCACCCCTAGGCGTTGCTGATGAACGCTGGATGCCTGTGTTCATATATGCTTCGTTATCATAGCAGACATAGAGAATATCATCTCCTCTTTCAGCTGCCCCTGATAGTGCCTGTATTCCTATATCAAAGGTTCCTCCATCACCTGCCCACGCAAGAACTGTAGTCTCTCTATCTCCAAGCATTTCAAGCCCTGCTTTAATCCCTGCCGCAGCGGAAGCAGCTGTCTCAAAGGCGGTATGCCATATTGGAACACCATATGCAGAATAAGGAAAAGGACCATCTATGACCGTGCAACAGCACGCTGGTATACTCATAACAGTTTTTCTTCCAAGTGCCTTCAATACGAATCTAATTGCGAGAGTTGCTCCGCATCCCTGGCAGGCAAGATGACCGGGTTGCATTATCTCCTCTTCTGGTATTGTAAGCCGCATAAAACCCCCGGGTAAAATTTCAAAATCCAAATTCCCAATACATTAACCACCAAGACACAAAGACACCAAGAATTTATATCCTTATTATTTTTTATTTGTGTCCTTTGTGCTCTTTGTGCCTTTGTGGTTTAGAATTTTCATGTTGTTCTTGTGTTTTCCAAATTCCCAATGTGCAAATAAGGATACTGCAGTAAGCGTTTTCAGAAACTTAAAGAGATAATCGGTGCAGAAAGTGGGGTGTTTGTCCTTTTGCTTATCCATAAACAAGCAAAACTCTCAGGATATAGTTGAAGCCTTGCATCCCCACTCACTCCTTTGCCTTTAATTATTTCATAAGTAAGTCCATATCCGGCCCAGCCACCCGCAAGAATCATAGAAAATACTTTCTTTCCGTCATCGGGCTTAGTTAATACAGCAATTGCCGAGCCTACCAGAGACCCTGCTATTGTTCCTCCGGTTACAGCAAGTCCATCTACAAAACCAAGATCCACGGGGGTAAAAAGCCGAAGACCCTTCCACATCCCAATACCATTTATTGCCATACCCGCAGCTATATATCCTTTCATTTCCCACTCACTATCTGGTTCCGGGAGATAAAAGAGAATATTCAAAGTTGTAAGTGCAGAAAGGAGCGTATAAGTTCTATAAGCAAGAGCGTCTCCATAAGAATATATATCTTTAGCCTTTGTATACCATAAATAGCTTCCATACCCTAATCCTAAAAGTCCTGAGAGCTCCACAATCTTCAATTTCCATCTCAACTCATCTTCGTTACTATCTTCCCAGGGAATCAGAAGAAAAGTACCTAATCCCCCATAGATACCACCCCAATATCCTGTCCATGCAAGGAGGTCACCTCTACCCGCACTCAAATTATACTTTCCTGCAAATGAATATCCGCTCCAGCTGCCTAAAACACTTCCTGCAAGAGCAGTTGCAGGATAGGTTCTGTCGTAAGTATCAGTGAAATTCAATAAATCCCTTAAAACGAAACCTGCATAATATCCCTGATGAGCCCAGGAATAAGAGAGCAAGGCTTGTCCAAGAGTTATCGGTCTGTCAAGCGTAAGATAAAATGGGACAAAAAAACCACTTGCTGATGTTAATAGGTAGGTTGCGAGAGAAACTTCCTGGCTTGTTCCCTCTGGTAAGAGTGATATTGCAAGAGGTCCCCATTCAGATGATGCTACCTGAAGCTGAGCCAAAAGAAATAATCCCCATCCACTTCTATCCAATTTTAGTCCCTTTTCAGGCTGTAATAAAAGAAGACTATCTATTGTTGCTCGTAAAGACATAAAATCGACTTCAGAAAGTGTAGAGTCTCTCATATAAATTTTGCTATCTTCTTTATAGTGCAATTCTATGGTATATTCGCTCGGAGAGGATTTATAAACGGAGACTTTTAAGAACCCCTCTATATTCTGGAAAATTTTTAATCTATTCGCTTCCTTCTCGGTAATCTCAATTAGATTGCCATCACTATCAAAGGATACTTGCTCTTTTCTAAACTCTTCAGCATAGTAAACTTCTGAAAGCGTGTCAGTATTAACCTGTAAAAAAAGAATAGTGTTAATTATTAACAAGATTTTCATATCCCTCCTTATCTAAAATTATAGTGAATACCCAAACCACCGCCTATTCCTTTACCATATCTTTGCTTCTTGCCATTGTAATACCAGAATGCACCAGGAGGCTCAGTTACTTCTTCTTTGAATTTGTAATATATTGTAGGGAATTCTATCTGAAACGATATATTCTCTATAACTGGGACATCCTTACTTAATTCACCTAAGTTAAACTCTAATCCAATACCCACCACTCCACTCAAATAGTTCTCCTTTATTTCTCTCACTTCGCAATAGGATGAGTCCGGCTCCGGCTTATATATCCAGAAGGATTTCCACTCTGCTGCATCTCTATATGCTATTCCTGTAGCAATATAAGGTTGAAGTAATCCTCTTTCATTAAAACAATGCTCAAATTTTAACTCACAATTTATCCAGTGAAATGGCTTCCACTCATAATCGTCACTATAAACCTCTTTTTTCCCTTCCCCAAAGCCACCTACAATATGCACTTTATTTTCCTTCCCAACCCTAAAACTCAAGCCACTGGTCACCGGGTCAAAGAAACCACCCAGAGAACAGGTCTCAATTAAGAATATCAAAATTGATAAGGAAATGTTAAACATATCTTCCTCCTTAGTTCCTGATGAAAAATACGGGCAAAATGTTATTAGTTCAAAGTTAATAGTTCATAGTTGACCTGATGAAATTTCAAAATCCTAATTTCCAATTTCCAACGAAATTCCAAAGTCCTAATGCCAAATTAAGATAGGCATTGGGTATTAGGTTATTGGGTCATTAGGTTATTGGTAATTGGAGATTTGACATTTTATTGGATATTGGAAATTGGACATTATTTTTTCAGTCCTATCCATATAAGGTCCTCTGGTCTGTCGCTTTCTTCTGTCCTTTTCACTATCTCTTTTATTGTCTCTGGCGTTACATCCCTACCACCAAGACCTGCTATATATCCCCATATCGGCGGTCTGTGTGAACTGTTGTAAAGTGCAGATTTTATCTCCTCAAAGAATATACCACTCTGCCCGAACGAGATATTCCTATCAATACAGGCTACTTTTTTCGCTCCACCAAGCATCTCTCTGACCTTATCTGTTGGGAACGGTCTGAACACCCTTATTTTGAGAACTCCTACTTTCTTCCCTTTGTCTCTCAATATATCTACAGTTATCCGTGCTGTGCCTGTTATTGTTCCTGATGTTATGAGTATAATATCTGCGTCTTTACATCTGTAGTCCTCAACTAGTCCATACCTCCTGCCGAATATTTTTCCAAATTCATCATCTGCCTTTTTCCATTCCTCTCGTGCTCTATTCATTGCAGACTCGATCTTGTATCGCAATTCATAATACCACTTCGCATCTGTAAGCCCCCCAAAGGCATGTACATCTTTAGGATCTAGTTTATATGGCGGATTGAAAGGTGGTAGATATTTATCAACCAATTTTTGTTCGGGAATATCAACAGGTTCATATGTATGGGAAAGATAGAATGCATCAAGAACAACCATACAGGGCAAAAGCACCTTCTCTGCAACCTTGTATGCCTGTATGACCGTATCCTGAACCTCCTGATTTGACTCACAATACACCTGCATTATCCCGGTATCCCTCTCTGAGAGTGAGTCGTTCTGGTCTGTCCATATAGACCAGGGAGGTGCCATAGCACGATTTATGTTGCCGAGAACAACAGGAGTCCTTGCCCCCACTGCCCAGTGTATCATCTCATGCATAAGGGCAAGTCCCTGGGCAGATGTAGCAGTGAATGTCCTTGCGCCTACAGCAGATGCGCCTATAGAAGCAGCAAGGGCAGAGTGCTCTGACTCTACCTTTACAAACTGTGCGTCAAGTTCACCATCTGCGCACATCTCTGAAAGAAGTTCCACAACCTGCGTTTGTGGAGTTATGGGATATGCGGCTATAACCTGTACCCTTGATAATTTTGCACCATATGAGAGTGCATGATTACCCATTAATACCTTCTTCATCTCTCCTCCCTATGCATAGTTATAGCATTTCTCGGACATTCCTCGGCACATATCCCACATCCTTTACAGTAGTCATAATCTATCATGGGAGTACCATCTTCTTTCAGAAGTATTGAAGGTTCGGGACAGAATTTCCAGCATATCCCGCAGGGTTTACATTTATTATAGTCTATTATGGGTTTCAAGTTCCTCCAGGACGCAGTTTTGTTTATACGCATACTTGCAATGGAGACTGCCATCTCTGGCATATCATCTACCCCTTTCCATATAATCTTTTTAGCGTTTGGCATATAACCCCCTGATAAAATTTCAAAATCCTAATTTCCAATTTCCAACAAAATTCCAAAAACCCTAACAGAATTTCAAAATCCTAATTTCCAACGAAATTCCAAATACTAAATTCCCAAAACCTAACCAAAGTCCAGAGGTCATTACTCTTTTTCCTATCCTTTATACTTGACATTTGACATTTTATTGGATATTGGTAATTGGAAATTTGGCATTTATTTTAACCGTGTCTTCTCATATGCCTCTTTTGCGGCCATTGCATTCTCTTCGGGTTTAGCTGGTGATTCTTCTCTTATTGACTGTAAAACAGATTCTATACCAATGTACCCAGTAGCCCTTACAAACGCACCTATTATAGCGCTATTTACAATCGGGGCAGCCCTTGAGCCAAGACCGTATTTTATAGCGATTCCTGTGGCATCCACAGTAGCTATTCTGTAGGGACAGGGCTTCTCCTTGTCCAGCTGTATATCTATCTCATCAGGAGATTTCTCTGAGTTTATAACTATCCAACCTCCTTCTTTCAACCCATCTGTCACATTCACCTGTCCCAGAAGTGTTGGGTCAAGAATTACTACATGGTCAGGCTCGTATATCCTGTAATGAGCTCCTATAGGTTTTGTATCTATCCGCAGGAATGCCGTTACAGGCTGACCTCTGCGCTCCACACCAAACTCTGGAAATGCTTGAGCCCATTTATCCTCTTTTAACATTGCAGATGCGAGGATTTTGGATGCAACGACACTCCCTTGTCCTCCTCTGCCATGCAGTCTTACCTCTATCATAAAATCCCCCTGATAAAATTTCAAAATCCTAATTTCCAATTTCCAACGAAATTCTAAATACTAAATTCCCAAAACCTACTTAAAGTCCAGAGGTCATTACTCTTTCTTCTATTCTTTATATTTGACATTCGTCATTTGATATTTTATTGGATATTGGAAATTGGTAATTTGACATTTTCACCTCTCTTGTATATAACTCCCTCCAGTTAAAAATCAAAATGGTTAATGTCAATAGTCAATGGTCAATAGTCATTCGTCATTCTGGTTTATCCGGTCCCAATGGAGTAGTTTTCACCTCTTCTCATATTCCTCACTCATCAAGCCGCAATATTCACTATTCAACCACTTAACTAATTAACTATTCAACTATTCAACTAATCAACCTTTTTCACTCTTCCTACGGTTCCATGCCCTCGTTATAGTGTTCGTTGAAGTAGTTCGTGAAGTCAGTTGCTGTAATTTCATCCCTTATTACTATGCTTGCTTCATAATTTGAAGCAAATGCGGAATTTGTCCAGTTGTGTGAGCCAAGAACAACCGTTTTACCATCAATTATCAGCAATTTTGTATGGGCATATTTATCTGCTATTCTTACTGGTATTTCCCTACTTTTGAAAAATTGAACTGCTTTATCATTTGTTATATCATCTATGCTGTGCAATAGGACTCGGACATTTACTTCTCTTGAATGTGCATCTGAAATTGCTGAAAGGAGACCCCCAGGTTGTCCAAAATTATCCGTTGTATCACTTATAAGGAACATCATAAGTTCCAGCGAGGTCGTTGAGCTATCTATCAGAGACTTCACCAGTGTATAGTAGTCACTGTCCAGAACAGGTGTAATCTCCTGCAAGGACGCACCTACATCTTCCTTGCATCCTGTAAGAATTACCGCCAACGCGATAGAAGAAATTATAAATTGTTTACGAAACCGCATTACCATATTCCTTTACCACTAAGGCATAAAGACACAAAGATTCCAGATTGTAGATTATAGATTACACCTTAGTGGGTTCATTTTCCAGTGAAAGCCTGTTTGGCTTTATGGATGAGGTATCTTGTCTACCTATCGGTAGACAGGTATATCAGAATCTATGTGTTCTATGTAGAAGGTATCTTGATGTGGGGAATATCTCCTGGTGTGGGAAGCATCTCCCGATGCCGATAATCAAGGTCA
>Ga0210051_1001534_pt1 | contig 23202 bp, 22 predicted proteins | sample CryGey092014_all_FD_185464 | JGI IMG/M metagenome (GOLD analysis project Ga0210051, IMG submission 185464) | Groundwater microbial communities from aquifer - Crystal Geyser CG23_combo_of_CG06-09_8/20/14_all (SPAdes) (version 2) | ecosystem: Environmental > Aquatic > Deep subsurface > Groundwater... | reverse complement strand
ACGATACTTTCACGCCCGTCCTGTTCCTGCAAAAGTGGATGCCCGAATACGGCGCGCGCCTGGCGCTTCTGCTGGTTGCCGTTCTGCTCCTCATTCTGGTCATCGAATGGTTCAACGCCTCGCGCGGCAAAGATTTCCGCCGCGTGGCCTGGGTCGCCGCGCTGGCGTTGGCCGCCACGCCCCTGCTGGGATTTTCCAACACCTTCGCCAATCTCGCGCCGCTGGTTTTTTCGTTTACGCTCATCCTGCCCTTTGCGTGGGAACGCTGGGAAAAACGTCCCTACCTTACCGTCTCGCTTTTTCTCCTCGTGTTTTTTGCGATGCCCCTTTTCCTGCGCTGGCCGACAATCGCCTCTCGCGTTCCCGCCGACGGGCTGGCTTTCCTCCTGCCGCCCGCGCTGACCCTGCTCGGCCTATATTGGGTTCGCTGGTACGTCCTCCGCTCGCCGCGCACCTGGCTGGATGAGGCTAGACGGGAGTTGGGGAGGTAGACAGGTAAACACGTACACAGGTAGACACGGAAGATTGCATATCGCATATCGCTTATCGTAGCCCGTAACACGCAATACGCAACACATAACTCGCATTTCCTATCTCCTATCTCCTATCTCCTATCTCCTATCTCCTATCTCCTATCCCCTATCTCCTATCTCCTATCCCCTATCTCCTATCTCGCCACCCTCCCATGACCCGCCGCGACCTCCTCCTCCTCTTCCTCCTCGGCCTTGCCGTCCCGCTTGCCATTGCGCAATTCCAGTCCCTGCCCGGCTACATGGATGCCGACTACTATTTCGGCGGCGGGATTCAACTGGCGCGCGGCAATGGCTTCACCGAACCCTATCTCTGGAACTACCTCGCCGGCCCGCAGGGACTCCCGACTCCCTCCCACGCCTACTGGATGCCGCTCGCCTCTATCATTTCCGCGATTGGAATGTGGCTCACGCGGCAGGCGAACTTCGCCTCCGCCCGCCTCGGATTTATCCTGCTCGCGGCGCTCGTCCCACCCCTGACCGCGCTGCTCGCCTTTCGCCTGACCTCCAGCCGCGCCCTCTCGCTTCTCTCTGGACTTCTGGCCTGTTTCCCCATCTACTACGCGCCCTTCCTCCCCGTCACAGATAACTACGCCATCTACATGGTTTTGGGAATTTCTTTCTTCCTCCTTCTTTCATCCCTCATCGAATCCACCACGGCGGACCAATTACCATTTACCAATTACCGCTCTCTGATTACTTTTTTCCTCCTCGGCATCATCTCCGCCTTGATGACCCTCGCCCGCTCCGACGGCCTGCTCTGGCTGGGCATTTCGTTTCTTGTCGCGTTCTGGTGGGCGGGTAAACAGGTAGACAGGTACACAGGTACACAGGGAAACAGGGAAACAGGTACACAGGTAGACAAGTACACAAGTACACAGGTAGACACGTACACAAGTACACAAGTAGACACGTACACAGGTACACAAGTAGACACGAACACAGGTACACAAGTAGACACGTACACAGGTACACAAGTAGACACGAACACAGGTACACAAGTAGACACGTACACAGGTACACAAGTAGACACGAACACATCGCAACCCGCAACCCCTAACCTGCATCACGCAATACGCAACACGCAACACGCAACACGCAACATTGTATTTATCCTCCTCGGCTACCTCCTCCTCCTCTCCCCCTGGTACGCGCGCAACCTGTCCGTCTTCGGCTCCCTCATGGCGCCGGGCGGAAGCCGCGTCCTCTGGCTGACGAACTACGACGACACCTTCGCCTATCCCGCTTCGCAATTGACCATGCAGCGCTGGCTGGCTTCGGGCTGGGACGCCATCCTGACGGCGCGTTTTTCCGCCATGCGATTTAACCTGCTCAACGCCTTTGCCGCGCAGGGAGGTATCTTCCTCTTCCCGTTTATTCTGATTGGATTGTGGCAACTCCGTAAGGACGCGCGCATCCGTTTTGCCGCGCTGGCGTGGATCTTGCTCCTCGCCGCAATGACTATTGTCTTCCCGTTCGCGGGAGAGCGCGGCGCGTTCTTCCATGCAGGCGCGGCGCTTCAACCTGTCTGGTGGGCGCTTGCGCCCATTGGTCTGGATGCGGTGATCGCCTCGGCGCGGCGGCGCGGCTGGTTCGATGAGCGCGCCTTCGTCGTCTTTCGCGGCGCGCTGGTCGGCATCGCCGTCCTGGTGACGGCGTTCCTCTTTGTTTTACGCGTCCTGCCCGGCTGGGAGCGCGAGGACGGTATCTACGTGGGTTTGAAGGAACTACTCGCGCAGGCAGGCGCGCCATCGGATGCTATTGTCATTGTCCGAAACCCACCTGGCTTTTACCTCATTACAGATTACCGTGCGATCACTTTACCGAACGGAGATCTCGACACCATTCTCGAAGTAGCCCGGCGATACAATGCCCGCTATCTTGTGGCCGAGCCAACTCGCGTAACGGGTGTCTTGTCTGACTACAGGCTTAATCAGGCCCCCTTCCGCTACCTCGGAGAATCCAATGGCAACCGCCTCTATGAAATCCTCCGCTGACCTCGACCGCCGCGCCCTGCTTATTCTCGCGGCCGCCTCCGCGTTCAGCCTCGGCCTCTATCTCGCGGCCAGTGCGTTCACCTTGCGCCATCTCGACAGGCTCGATGTACCACTCGGCTTTCCCCTCGACGACTCGTGGATCCACCTGACCTACGCCCGCAACCTGGCCCTGCGCGGCGAGTGGGCCTTCCTGCCGGGCGTCCCCTCCGCAGGCTCCACCGCGCCGCTTTGGTCGGCCCTGCTCGCCATCGGTTTCCTCATCCGCCTCGCGCCCTACGCCTGGACGTATTTCCTCGGCGGCCTGCTGCTCTTCGCCCTCGCCACCCTCGCGGAAATTTCGGCGCGCCGCCTGCTGGCCTCCTACCGTCCGCGCGTTCCGCTCATCGGACTTTTCTTCGCCTTTGAATGGCACCTGGTTTGGTCGGCGGGATCGGGGATGGAGACCCTGCTCCACGCTTCGCTCGTGACGATGGTCCTGGTCCTGCTGACCGATCCCTCGCCTCGCCCCCTGACCCTCGGCCTGCTGGCCGCGTTATCGGTCTGGGCGCGCCCCGACGGTTTGACCCTGCTCGGCCCCGCGCTGTTGACCCTGTCCCTGCGCGAACGGCGCGTCTCCTCACTGACGCGTTTCTTCATCGGCTTCGGGTTTTTATTTGGGCTGTACCTGCTGTTCAATTTGACGCTTTCTGGTCATCCGTTCCCGAACACGTTCTATGCCAAGCAGGCCGAGTACGCCGCCTGGCAGGCGAAACCGTTGCTCGAAAAACTTGGCCTGACTTCCCTGCAAATTTTCACCGGCCCGTCGCTGGTGTTGTTGCCGGGCGTAATTATTTGGCTGGTGAAATCCGTCCGCGAGCGCGCTTGGGGTACGCTGGCGGGGATGCTCTGGTTCGCGGGTTACGTTCTCCTCTACGCGCTGCGCCTGCCGCCGTATCAGCACGGACGTTATCTCATGCCTGCCATGCCGATGCTCTTGTTGTGGGGACTGCTCGGGGCGGCGCGAACCTTCGAGAAAACCGCGACCCGCCCGATGGTCAGGTTGATGCGAGTGGCCTGGGCGGCGGTCATCGTCTGCGTGTCCGTCGGCTTCGTCGGGCTGGGGGCAAAGTCCTACGCGCAGGATGTGGCGCTGATCGAATCGGAGATGGTGGCGACCGCGAAGTGGGTGGACGCCAATCTTCCGCCCGACGCGCTGGTGGCCGCGCACGATATCGGCGCGTTGGGGTATTTTGATCATCACCCGTTGATTGACCTGGCGGGGCTGGTCTCGCCGGAGGTCATCCCGTTTTTGCGCGACGAGGCGCGCATCGCCGATTATCTCGACCGGCGCGGCGCAGAGTATTTCGTCGCGTTCCCGAGTCTGTATCCTGAATTGGCGGCGCGCTCGGAATTGGTTTTTTCAACGGGCGGACAGGTTTCGCCAACATTGGGCGGGGAAAATTTGTCGGTGTATCGCTGGGTTTCTAATGCTCCATGAAAAACAAATCAACCTCCCAACTATCCAGCATTGACTTGCTTTGGCTGAGTCTCGTCTTACTCATCCTGTTGAGTCTCGCGCTCTTGCTACCGCTTACCCCGCAGGATTACTGGTGGTATCTGCGTCTCGGACAGGATATTGCGAATACGGGTTCCGTCCCAGCAGTTGATACTTATAGTTACACGCGAGCAGGCACACCGTTTTTCTATCAATCCTGGCTGGCAGCTTTGATGCTCTGGAAGGTTTACTCGGCCGGCGGATTGACCCTCACATTTTTCCTGCGCGCCCTCATCGTTGCAACGACTTATGCCTGGCTTTGGCTTTTGGTAAAAAATGCAGGCGCAGGGACGCGCTTGGCGAGTTTGTTGATCTTGCTGGCGGCATTGGCGGGCAGCAGTAACTGGTCATTTCGTCCGCAATTATTTACGTATCCGCTTTTTGTTTTGGCTTTGTATATTTTATGGAGTTGGAATCAAGGCAGGCAACGCGCTTTATGGCTCCTGCCTTTCATCTCCATTTTGTGGGTTAACCTGCACGGATCATTCCCACTATTTTTCATACTCGGATTATTTTTCTTCCTCTTTGGCCGCGGCAATAAAAAACGACTTGCTCTTTTCCTTACTGTTTCATTTATTGGGCTTTTGATCAATCCGCATGGGATGAAGGTTTTTGGATATGTTCTGAACATGCTCGGTTCGCCGTCAAATCAACTTTATAGCATTGAGTGGCTTCCGATGGTCAATCGTGGCTGGCAGGCGAACTTATTTTTTGCGTGGTTGCTGGTTTTCGCTCCGCTGGCGGCCATGTCGCCTCGCAAATTATGCTTGCTCGAATGGGTTCTCTTTCTTTGCTTCGGCTGGATGGCGCTCGTTGGAGAGCGCTACGTGATTTGGTTCATTTTTATCCTGGTTTTTGCCACCGCCGCGCTTCTCGCTGAATGGGACGCGCGCTTTATCGAAGGTCCGCTCCAAAACGAGAGACCAGTCATCAATATTTTTGCGGCATGTCTCTTGCTTTTATTGCCCTTCGCGCTTTTGCCGGGCTTTCGCGATTCTTGGTGGCCGGGTGCGCCGCAGCCTTATAGTGAAGCCAACCCGATCAAAGCAACCAAATGGCTCGCTGCGCATCCCGAATTGGAAGGCCCACTTTGGAGCGACTTTAGCGCTTCGAGTTACCTCATCTTTGCCTTGCCCTCCCGCCCCGTGTGGATTGATACGCGCTTCGAACTTTATCCGCCCGAACAATGGGATGAATATGTCGCCATTTCGAGCGCCTCCCCAAATTGGCAAATGCTCCTTGATAAAGAAGGCATCCAACTCGCCATGTTGTCCACTCGCGCGCAAGCACAATTAATATTGGCCATGCAAAATTCGGGCCAATGGCGCAATGGCTATCGAGATGAAGATGTCGTCATCTTTTACAAGTATCCATGAAATGTTTTGGGTGTAATTTTGAAACTGTAAGAACGAATGTTTGGCTCATATAAAAAGGAGAATTCATGAATCTCTACAAGAAACACCCGTTGTTTATTTTAAGCATCGCACTTGTTGGCCTCTCACTCATTATTCGATTTCAACTTAAAGAATTCACAAACCGCGATATGTTGATCTTTGAAAAATGGTACGCTCATTTATACAATTACGGCTGGGCAGGGCTGGCAGATGGGGATTTTTCAAATTATCCGCCCGCATATCTTTATTTGCTCTGGCTCTCAACCTTATTATCGGGTTGGATGGGACGCGTCTACGCGATCAAACTCATCCCAACGCTCTTTGACTTGCTATCGGCTTTCATTATTTTTCGTATGGCGCGCTTGCGCTATGATGACGACACCTCTTTTTTTAGCGCGGCTAACTTCTTCATCCTGCCAACAATCATGTTCAATAGCACAGGTTGGGGACAGATAGACAGTTTATACACATCATTCCTTTTGGTTTGTGTCTATCTTTTATTAAATGAAAAACCTTTTTGGGCAATGGCCGCATTCGGTATGGCATTCTCGTTCAAATCGCAATCCATTTTTCTTTTACCCTTTCTTGGAATATTGTTCTTAAAAGGCAAAATCCGCTGGAGTCACTTTTTATTGATCCCTGTAGTTTATGTAATTATGGGCATACCCACCGCGTGGATCGGCAGAAGCTGGGCAAGCATTCTTTCCATTTATGTTGAACAGGCGGGTCAATTTCGCGTTCTTTCCTTCAACGCTCCAAACCTGTATATCTTCATCCCTAGTGAATTTTACGAAACAGGCACGGCGGTCGGTCTCATCATCTTTTTTTTCGGCATGGCGGTATGGGGATGGAATAACTGGAGCGCAAATTTCCCATTAACACATCGCAATATTATTCTCACGGCTTTCACCTCGCTTGCGCTTGTCCCGTTCTTGCTTCCTAAAATGCACGAACGTTATTTTTACCCCGCGGATGTTTTTTCACTGGTTGCAGCGTTTTTCATTCCAGAAATATGGTTTGTGCCAATTGCATATCAGGTAATTTCATTGCTTTCCTACACTCCCTTTTTATTGGGCGCGAATTCACAAAAGGTTATTCCAATTGCGGCGCTAATGAACACGCTGACAATTGGATTCCTACTATGGAAGCAGTGGAAGATAGCCCAGGAGAAAACAACATGAAAACATTTATAAAGATCGCGGGGATTCTGCTTACCATCGCCTTGCTGGGCGCCATGATCCATCTGCGCGCGCTAAAAAACCTCCATCTTAAGGATCAGTACCACGGATCGAATTTCTTCACATTTTGGCTCTCCGGTTATATGGTACTAAAAGGGGAAAATCCATACGACCAGACCCAATACCTTGCCGGGCATGACGCCTTCGGCGTCACATGGAAGCCAAATAAGATATTCCCTTATCCATTACCCCTGTCGCTTTTTATGGTTCCACTGGGATTGCTCCCCTTTTCCAAATCTTATTATCTCTGGCAAATTATTTCTCAAATCATTATCGCAATCACTGTGTTTGTACTTTTGGAGCATTGGAAAGAACCCGCGCACAGCCGTTTGTTTGCGCCGCTGATGGTCTTTTTTCTATTCTTTGTACCCGTGTATCTAACCTTGCAAGTTGGCTCCATTGGAGCGTTTACCTTGCTGGTTATGCTAATTTTCCTGCTCTTATTTGAAAAAGGAAGATCATTATTTGCGGGAATTGTCCTTTCATTGACCATCCTAAAACCACCACAAGGGCTCACAATACTTTTACTCGCGGGAATTTGGTTCTTAGCGCGCAAAGATTGGAAAGCGATTCAAGGTGTAACTTATGGCGGACTCGCAATACTCATCAGTGGCATGATCGAAGACCCGCTATGGATTGTCAAGTTTCGCGAAGCAAGTCAAGCCGTAATGAATCGCTCTTTGGGAATTCATTCGAATGTTTGGTCGTATTCATACCTGATATGCAGCGGAAGTTCGCCATGCGCAACGATACTCGGCGGCATGGGCGCGTTGACCCTGCTCGGACTGGGTGGGTATTTTCTTTGGCGGAATCACGCTCAACTATCTGTATGGGAAGCGTTTAACATTATTATCCCCATCGGCTTCGTATCCACGATCTATCTGTGGGTTTACGACCAAATCTTATACGTCATCCCAATTGTGTGGATCGTCAGCACACTTGTAGAGAGAAAGAAAAGTTACATTCAAGCATTTATATTTTTAATCGTACTCGGCCTCGTCTCATTGACCGCGACGATACTTCACGCATATACGCTAAAAGATATTTGGAATCTGGGAACTACGATCATTGTGCTTGGGATGGTTTTGCAACTTCACCATTTGAAACAAAAGTATCCCATTGACAAAGGCATGGCATGAACACAAAAAATACACCATTCACCATTTTTTCTTGCTTTACTGCCCGCCTGTAATCTTCCTTCCACGCCCACGCCTGTTGAATCGAAACCAACGACGCTGACCCCAATTGTGGAAATTGCGTCCGCGCTCAATTCAGTAACTTATGTTCCAGCCGCCGTCCTCGGTGCAAGGAGCAACTTGCCTGACATGTTTTGCGTGCGCACTACTATAAACCGCTTGCGCTCAATTCTGTGTTAAAATTCAACAGGAACAAGACCAAAGCGGGTTTCCGATGAAAAAAATTTCTCTCCTCATTGTGGATGATCATCCCCTGTTTCGTCAGGGCGTTGCGGATTCCCTGGCGCTTGAAGCGGATATGTTGGTAGTGGGGCAGGCGGCCAGCGGGGAGGAAGGGCTGGATTTGATTCGCGCCCTCAAGCCTCAGATCGCGTTGATGGACATCAACCTGCCAGGCATGAACGGGCAACAGATCACCCACCTGGTTGCGCAGGAAAAACTACCCACCCGGGTTTTGTTGCTGACGGGGTATGATGAAATGGAGCAGGCTGTCCACGCGGCGTTGGCGGGCGCGGCCGGTTATCTGGCCAAGGAGATTGAGCCGGAAAACCTGGTGAAGGCGATCCGCGATGTGGCGGACGGGCGATTTGTGTTCGGGGCGCGCGTCTTTTCCCGCCGCGAACTGGACGACTGGCTGATCAGCCGCACCGAGGGCGCGCGCCGCTCTTACAGCGAACCCGGCAATCCATTCCATCCGCTATCGGACCGGGAAATGGAAGTGCTGAGGTGCGTGGTGCGCGGCATGAGCAATAAGGAGATTGCCAACCTGTTGGAGATCAGCCACCAGACCGTTAAGAATCATGTCACATCCATCCTGCGAAAATTTGGGGTGGACGACCGGACACAGGCAGTGATTTATTCGCTAAAGCGCGGATGGGTTACTTTAAAAGATACAACAAAAGATCCCACGAAGCAGGAGTGACTGGAATGACAAAGAATGAACTTGAGGCTGTCCCCTCCAGTGGCGCAGGGATGGATTTGCAGGTGGAGCTCGAAGAGACCCAGCGCGCCTTGCGTGAGGTGACTTTAATGATCGAGCAGAGCCAGGGCGAGTTATCGAAACTATCGCAACGCAATGCGGCCATCACCGCCCACCTGCAACAAGCACAGGGGCAGGTCAATAAGTTGCCGCCGGAAGAATTGCGTATGGCCTATGATTCTGCCCTGAACGCGCAACAGCGCCTGCTGGTGATGCGCGGCCAGCTGGAAAAATTGAAGAATGACAAGAACCACCTCGAAAAATACAAGGCAGTTTTGGAGCGCATTAATTCGCAAGGCAGCGAGGCGGCCTCGAACGTGTCGGCGGGTAAGGGCAAGATGGCCAGTGTGGAGATGTTGGTCAACGCGCAAGAGTCTGAACGCCAGCGTTTATCCCGTCAGATGCACGACGGGCCCGCCCAGGCGCTCTCCAATTTTATTTTACAGACTGAGATTGCCATGCGCTTACTGGAGGTGGATCCGGCGCAAGCGCGTGAGGAACTCGGCAATCTCAAGGTCTCGGCCATGGGAACCTTTCAAAAGGTGCGTAACTTTATTTTTGAACTTCGCCCCATGATGCTGGACGATCTTGGCCTGGCGCCGACCATCCGCAAATACACGGAAGCATTCCGCGAGCAGACCAATTTGGAGGTCAGCGTCACGGTCACTGGAACGGAACGCCGCCTGGAACCTTACATCGAGGTGATGATTTTTCGCGCCCTCCAGGAACTCATCGGCAATGCCTCCCGCCATAGCCAGGCGACAACCGTCAAGGTGCTCCTGGACATGGGCGATCAGTTGATTCGGGTTACCGTTGATGATAATGGAAGGGGAGTGGATACGGAAATACTGGAACAGGGCAATAGTCTGGGATTGAAATTGATCAAAGAACGGACCGAAATGCTGGGCGGCGCTTTTGAGATTGATAGCGCGATCGGAAAAGGGACGCGAGTCGGTTTTTCCGTCCCCGCCCGCGCAGTGGCGTAACGCGTATTTTGAGGGTTGTTCTTCGCCGAATCGAGGATTTGCAGGATTTTTGGACTAACATTATTGTTAGTGAAATGCCATCCCTGTGTCTTGCATTTTTGACCATACGGTTTATAATGCAATTAAATCTGAGGCTGGCTCCTCGGAAATCTAAAACGAAAGGAGAAAAATACCATGTTATTCGCCCCTAAAGAAAAAGGCCAGGGACTTGTTGAGTACGCGTTGATCCTTGTTTTGGTCGCTATCGTTGTCATTGCAGTTCTGACGCTTCTCGGCCCGCTCATTGCCAACGTCTTCTCGACCATCAACTCCAGCCTCTAGGATTACCCTGTCCGTTTGATCTAAGTAGGACTCTGTCGAAAGATAGAGTCCTACTTTTTTACCAGATAGGATATTGCAATTTTTCCTGTATAATGCATGTGATATAAACAGTTTGCCGCCTTTCGGCGGTCTAATAAAGAGAGGAGCTCCTATGCGTCGCGGACGAATTTTCATCTTCCTGGCACTTATTCTGCTCATCGGCCTGATTGTGGCCGCGGTGGCTTTGCCGCGAGTATTGCCCTTGTTGCGGCCTGCTACTCCAACGGTTACGGTTTACCGGGTCTATTATGCCTTGCAAAACATTTCGCAGGGTACCCTCATCACCGAGGATCTCCTGGATGTATATACTCTCCCGGAAACATCCATTGCCGACGTGATGTTCACGGAGCAGGAGAAGTCCGGCCTGGTGGGGCAGAAGGCCAAGAATAACATTGACCAGGGTAGTATTATTACAACGGGCGACGTGGTTTCTCCTGAGACCGGCCTGGAAGCAGGGGGCCCGCCTTGGGCGTCCATCATTGCCGCCAGCAAGAATGCCATTACCATCCCCATTTCACGACTGGCCTCCGTAGGCTTTGGCGTCGCGGACGGGGCGCACGTCAATGTGATTGCCTGTATGCTGATGGTGGATGTGGATCCGTCATACCAGGGGATTCTCCCTAATCATGTGGCTGTGGCCCAGGCTCCCGTGAGCGTCCCGCCGGATGCGATGCCCGGCATCTCTCTGGGGGTGAAAACCGAGGGGGATCCGCCTTATCAGGGTCGCACGGAAGTGGAATCTGCTTTCCAACAGCCCATTTATGTCATTCCGTCCGAGCCGCAGCGTCCGCGTCCCGTCTGCCAAATGGTGATGCAGGATGTAGCGGTATTGCGGCTGGGAAATTTTGAATTGAATCCATCCGCCACCGCGGCCAACCAGGCTGTGCCTACTCCGCAACCCGGCCAACAACAGGCCCCCCAGGCTGCCCCGGACATTGTGACGCTCATTGTTTCCCCGCAAGAGGCGGTTATCCTGACTTACATGGTGTACACGAATACTCCGATCTACCTCACGTTGCGGAATAGCGGAGACACGTCGCGCCAGGTGACAGAATCGGCCACCCTGCAATTCCTGCTGAGTCAACTTAATATCACGGTGCCGGTCAAGCTTGCCTATTCCGTGACCCCGCGCGTGGATACGCTGGCCCTGCCCTTCCTGCCCAACGATGTTGTAACCGTCTCGCCTTAGTGACGAATTCTGCCTGAAGAAAGTTAACAGGGATGCTATGACCGGTGAAAAATTTCGGGTTCTCATTGTGGATGATGTGGCCGAAACGCGCGAAAACATTCGGAAACTGCTTCAATTTGAAAGTGACGTGGAGGTGGTTGGGGCGGCGCGTTCCGGCAAGGAAGGAATTCAACTGGCAAAGGAATTGGACCCGGATGTTGTCCTGATGGACATCAATATGCCGGACGTGGACGGTATTACCGCCACCGAAATTATTCGCCAGAAAGCCCCGCACATCAAAGTTGTCATCCTGTCCGTTCAGGGCGACCAGAACTACATGCGACGGGCGATGCTGGCGGGCGCGCGCGACTTTTTGACCAAACCCCCCATGGGGGATGAGTTGATTTCCGCGATTCGCCGCGCCGGGGAGATTGCGCGCACCGAGCGGGCGCAGGCCGCCTCGCTGCGGACGATCCCGGCCGCGATGAATGCCGGCGCATCGCCCGCATCCCCGCTGGGGCTTGGATTGACGCGCGGCAAAGTGGTGTCGGTCTATAGCCCCAAAGGCGGAACGGGATGCACGACGATCGCGGTCAATCTGGCTGTCGCGCTTCACAATGAAGATACCCGCGTCGTCATTGTGGATTCGAACTTGCAATACGGCGATGTGGCCATGTTCTTCAACGAGCAAGGCAAAAACACCATTTCGGACCTGGCTCCCCTGGCCGATGAACTTGACTCGGAGATTGTGGATGGCGTGCTGGTCAAACACGCCGCGACCGGGATTAGTATCCTGGCTTCGCCCTCTCGTCCGGAGCAGGCCGATAAAGTCAACGCGGATCAATTTCTCAAAGTAGTGGATTTTCTGCGGCGAATGTACGCTTATGTTGTCGTGGATACGGCCACCTACTTGAGCGATGTCACCATTGCCGCCATAGATGTTTGCGACGTTCTCGTGCTGGTTACCACCCAGGATATTCCATCCATCAAAAACTCGCGCCTGTTCCTGGATCTGATGCAGACACTAAAGATTGATCGCAGCCGCGTCGTGTTTGTCATGAATAAGTTCGATAAACGGATTGCCATCACGGCCGACCGCGTTAGCGAAAACCTGAAGCAGGAAGTGGCGGCGATCCTCCCGTTGGAAGAGCGCGTGGTCATTCCGGCAGTCAATCGCGGTGTTCCCTTTATGATCGATAACAAGACCCAGCCGATCGCGCGCGGGATTTTTGGCCTGGCAGAAAGTGTTCGGGCGCGCGTGGCCGCTCTCGAACTCGATGCGGACGATCGCTTCGCGAAACGATAAAACAGAAGTTTTAGTTTTGGATATTTACGCAGTACCCTGTAAATTTATTGGATGAAATTGCGAGTGGAACTTTTGAATTCCGGTTTAGTTACGCATGGAACATGCGTGCGGCACTCTGTAGGAGTAGAAGATGTCTCTCTTGAAGCGAATTGAGCAAGGGCAAAGCGGCGCGCAAAACCAGCCTCAGCCACCCTCCGGCGGACAGCCAGCCGCGGCTGGCGGCGGGGGGGATAATTCGCGCCTGTCGGCCATGCAAACGCGGCGCGTGAACGCGCCCATCACTGCGCCCCAGGCGGGCACCTATTTTGACCTGAAGACGCGCGTGCAGAACCGCTTGCTGGCCGAACTCGACCCGTCCATGGATATCTCGCGGCTCGACGAAGTGCGGCGCACCATTCAGGGACTCTTCGAGCAGATCCTGTCCGAGGAGAATATCGTTCTTTCCCGCCCAGAGCGCGCCCGGCTGTTCGAACAGATAGCGGCTGAGATCCTGGGACTTGGCCCGCTCCAACCGCTTTTGGAAGATGAGAGCATCACTGAAATCATGGTTAACGGGGCAAAAAATATCTATATTGAACGTAAAGGCAAACTCCACCGTGTGCCGGTAACTTTCGAAAACAATGAGCATGTTATGCGCATCATTGACCGAATCGTCGCGCCGCTGGGGCGCCGCATTGACGAGGCCAGCCCCTACGTGGATGCCCGCCTGCAGGACGGTTCCCGCGTGAACGCTGTCATTCCGCCGGTTTCGCTGGTCGGTCCGGTGTTGACCATCCGAAAATTTGCAAAAAACCCGATTACCGTTGATCAATTGGTCCAGTTCGGCACGCTCACTGCGGAGGCGTTGCAGTTCCTTAAAGCCTGCGTGGAAGCCCGCCTAAATATTGTTATTTCCGGCGGCACAGGCTCAGGCAAGACCACGCTTTTGAATATCCTTTCGGGTTATATTCCCAATGATGAGCGCATTGTCACGATTGAAAACGCGGCAGAGTTGCAACTCCGCCAGGAGCATGTGGTGACGCTGGAGTCGCGCCCGCCCAACATCGAGGGGCGCGGCGAAATTACCATCCGCCATCTGGTGATGAACTCCTTGCGTATGCGTCCTGACCGGATTATCGTCGGCGAGATCCGTGACGAGGCCGCGTTGGATATGTTGCAGGCCATGAACACCGGTCACGATGGTTCGATGACCACCCTGCACTCCAACGGGCCGCGCGATACCCTCTCCCGCCTCGAAACCATGACCCTGATGGCAGGCATGGACCTGCCTTCGCGCGCCATTCGTGAGCAGGTTTCCTCCACAATTGACGTGGTGGTGCATCAGGATCGCATGCGGGATGGCACGCGTAAAATTGTCAATATCACCGAAGTCAGCGGCATGGAAGGGGACGTGATCACCATGACGGATATCTTTGTTTTTGAGCAGTCCGGAATCGAAAATGGAAAAATTGTCGGGCGCCTGCGGCCCACCGGCCTGCGCCCAAAATTCATGGATCAGATCGAGGCGGCCGGCATCCATTTGCCGCCATCCATCTTCGGAATTGGAGAGCGACGTCGCTATTAACCATGAATGGCCTAACCCTATCCCTCATCATTGGTGGTGTAATCGTTTTTGTCCTGTTCATCGTGGGCATCATCGTGTCCGTTAACAGTGAGCGTTCGCTGGTGGAACGCCGCCTCGGCCAGTATCTGGACGGGGAAAAGACCGAAGAAGACCGCAAGGCTGACCGTTCCGCGCTGACGGATTGGGTCAATAAGCGGGTAGAGAAATCCTCCCAGGGCAACCGCATTGCGCGTCAATTGGCGAGGGCCGACCTGAAATTCCAGGTAGGCGAGTACTTCGCGCTCATTTTCATCTCGGTCATTGGCATGGCTATCATCGCCTGGCTTCTGGCTGGCGGCGGATTTGGCGTGCGCGGCCTGGTTACCGCCCTAATCGGCGGAATCGTCGGTTTCTTTCTGCCTCCCTTTTACGTTCGTACCCAGCAGGGAAGGCGGTTAATGCGGTTTAACGAACAACTGGCCGATATGCTCAACCTGACGGTGAACGGCCTGCGCGCGGGTTATTCAACCATGCAGGCCATGGAATCTGTCAGCAAGGAGTTGCCGTCCCCGATCTCGGATGAGTTCCGCCGCGTGGTTCAGGAAATGCAGTTGGGCATTACCATGGAAACCGCGCTCGAGAATCTCTACCGCCGCATCCCCAGCGACGACCTGGACTTTGTCATCACAGCCATTAATGTCCAGCGCGAAGTGGGCGGCAATCTTTCTGAAATTCTCGACATTATTTCTTTCACCATCCGTGAACGCGTCCGTATCAAGGGCGAGATTCGGGTATTAACTTCACAGGTCCGCACGTCCGGAATCGCGATGGCCCTGATTCCCATTTTCCTAACAGTCTTTTTATGGTTCTTGAACCCGGAATACATGGGGTCGTTTTTTGATAAAGGCCCCTTGTGCGGATTTGGGGCGCTTGGACTGGCGGGCGGGCTGATCGTTTCCGGGTATTTCATTATGATGAAGATCGCAGATATCGAGGTGTAATATGCAATGGCAATGGGTGATTGGAATTATCATTGGCCTTATCCTGATTGGCGGAGCCATCTATATGGTTGTGATCGGCAGCCGCACGATGGCCGACCAGGACGAAAATATAGACCCATTGATGACGCGCCTGGCTGAGTTCAGTGAGCGCGGCGAACTGGCGTCCCTGGAGCAGATTGAACTTTCACAGCCTTTTAGCGAACGCGTCATCGTGCCGATTGTGCGCCGTCTTGGCGAACTCTCGGCTCGCTTCACGCCTCAAAAAGTCCTGCTGGAAACCACGCGCAAACTGGAACTGGCTGGCAACCCGGGGCGGATCGACGCGTCCACATTCCTGGCCACCCGCTTTATCGTCCCGGTGGTGTTCGACGGATTCCTGTTGTTGATCTCTCGCTTCGCCCCGGCCCCCTGGCCGTTTTCCAAATTACTGATTGCCTTATTGGTATTTGGCTTGATCGGCGTTTTCTTTCCCCAACTCTGGCTGACCAGCAAAATCCAGGCGCGGCAAAAGGAAATCCGCAAAGCCATGCCGGACGCGCTCGACTTGCTGACCATCTGCGTGGAAGCCGGGCTTAGTTTTGACTCTGCCATTTCGAAGGTAAGCGAGAAATGGGAAAACCAACTCTCGCTGGCCTTTGCCCGCGTCATCCGCGAAATCCAACTGGGCAAACCCCAGCGGGAAGCCCTGCGTGACATGTCGGATCGCCTCGGCATTGCCGAGATGACCAGTTTCGTGGCGGCCGTGATCCAGAGCCAGCAACTGGGCGTGAGCATGGCCAAGGTCTTGCGTATCCAATCCGAGCAGATGCGCATGAAGCGCCGCCAGCGGGCGGAAGAAGAGGCTCACAAAGCCCCCATCAAAATGATCTTCCCCATGGGTTTGCTCATCTTCCCGTCCATTCTCATTATTCTGTTGACACCCGCTATGATCCAAATCACATCCACCTTTAGCGGCGGGTTGGGAGCTCCTTGATCCGTGACTAAATCTCACTGGTCGTATCCGCTTTACCGATTGGCATGGAGCGGGCTCGACTGGTTGTTTCCGCCGCGCTGTGGCGGATGCGGAAAAGCGGATGCCCGCTGGTGCGGCGACTGCCAGGCAAAAGTCCCGACGCTCGCGGGGACTTTGTGTGAGAAATGCGGTATGCCAGTTGCCCATAGCGGCCTGTGTGACCATTGCCGCGCCAATCCGCCGCCCTTTTGCGCACTGCGCGCCTGGGCGGCTTTTGAATCCCCCGTTCGCCAGGCTTTGCATAAATTGAAATATCGCCGCGATATGGGACTGGGCGACGCGCTGGCCGTCCCCATTGCCATGTTCGCCGACTCCCTTAACTGGCCTTTTGACCTGGTCGTTCCCGTTCCGCTGGGACGGAAGCGCCTTCAGGAACGCGGGTATAATCAAGTTGACTTGATCGCCCGCCCATTGTCGCTCGCGCTTGGCCTGGACTACCGGCCGGGCGCGCTCGAACGGAAACGGGAAACCGCCTCGCAGGTTGGACTCTCCGCGGTGGAACGCCGCGATAATATGCAAAACGCTTTTTCCGCAAATGCCCTGTTCGTGCGGGGGAAAACCGTCCTCGTGATGGACGATGTCGCCACAACGGGATCCACCCTGTCGTCGTGTACCGAAGCGTTGCTCCAGGCGGGCGCAAAAGATGTGTTCGCGTTGACCGTCGCGCGGGCGTTGCCTCACCACGGTCTGCATCAAGTCTAATCCACCCAATTTCAAGGAGGTCCCATGTCCCACCCTGCCGTAGACGTCCAGACCCGCAACTTGGAAATGACCGACGCAATACAGGAATATGTTGCCAATAAGGCCGAACGTTTGAGCCGCCATTTGCCGCAGATCGAAGATGTGCGCGTGGATCTGACCTATCTCAAGTCCGCCCGCAGCGCCGCGGACCGCTTCAACGCCGAGATCACTGTGCGCGGCAAAAACCTGCTCTTGCGCGCCGAGGAACGCGCCGACGACCTGCACGCCGCCTTCGACATCACCCTCGACAAAATGGACCGCCAGATCGAGCGCTACAAGGGCAAGCGCCATCGCGGCCGCGGCGACGGGCGTTCCGCCGCCGAAGTCGCCGAACAGATCCTGGATGAAGAGACCGGCGAACTCACCCCGCTGGTGGCGAAGCGCAAGAAGTTTACGATGATCCCGATGAACGAAGAGGAAGCCATCATCCAGATGCGCGACCTCGGCCACGACAACTTCTTTGTCTTTTATAATGCCGTGACCAGCAAAATCAACGTGCTTTACCGACGCCGCAACGGGAGTTACGGCCTGATCGAGCCGGAACTCGGCTGAGCGATTGCCGAACACACTGCTGACCCGGGCATCGCCTGGGCCAGTTTTATCAGGAACACAGCATGGAACTACTGGATTTTGACGACGACCTGACAGACGACCAACTTGCCGCAAGCCAGATAGACGGCCCCCAGGCCGAAGAATCCATCGCCCACCTGTTGAAAGCCCTGGGCGAAAATCCCGAGCGGGATGGACTCAAGAACACGCCGCGCCGCGTGGCGCGCATGTACAGCGAACTGCTGGCTGGCTACCACATGGACCCCGTCGCCATGATCAACGGCGCGCTCTTCGAGGTCAAATATGACGAGATGGTGATCGTGCGCGACATCGAATTCTACAGCCTGTGCGAGCATCACATGCTCCCGTTCATGGGGCGCGTCCACGTGGCTTACATCCCCGACGGCAAAGTGCTGGGCATCTCCAAAATCCCGCGCGTCGTGGACATGTACGCCCGCCGCTTGCAAGTGCAGGAACGCATGACCCGCCAGATCGCCGACTTCCTGCACGACCTGCTCAAGCCGCAGGGCGTGGCTGTCGTCGTCGAAGCCCTGCACCTGTGCATGATGATGCGCGGCGTCAAAAAGCACGACGCCCGCATGACCACCTCGGCCATGCACGGCGCCTTCCGCGCCAACCTGGCCACGCGCGAAGAATTTTTGGCGAACATCTCGCGCGGCGCCGCGCCTTTGCGAGTTTAATTCGTACACGGATTACGCGGATTTGACGGATTTACGCGGAAAATTTAAAAAAAAATCCGTGAAAGTCCGTGCGCTCCGTGTAATCCGTGTACAAGAATGAGTTTACTTTTTCTTCCTGGCCTGCCGCGCGCGTTCGAGCTCCACTCCCACTGACGCGGCCTCCGGCACCGCCCCGGGCTTATCCACCCGCACGACGACCTTCCGCACCTTCGGCTCTTGCAGACATATTTCCGCCAGGTCGTTTGCCAGCGCCTCGACCGTCATCCGCGCCGCGCTCTCCGCGTGGGCGCGGATCTTTTTTGCCATCGCGCTGTAATCCACGCAATCGGCAATATCATCCGTGCGCGCCGCCCGCCGCGTATCCGCGTAGAGAGTGACATTGATGACGATCTCGCGCGGCGTCACGCGCTCCCACTCATGAATGCCGAGAATTCCCTGAACGCGTAAATCCTTGATGAATACTTTATCCATTTGCCTGTTGCCCGGATGTAGATCAAATTGCCAATTTCAGTAAATCACGGTTTGCTTCAATCCATCGTTGGCATCCGTCATTCCCGAAAGAGCATCGGGACTATGTGCGAGCGTTCTGTGCGAAGCAATCTCCTCGTGGAATCGGAGATTGCTTCGTCGGGAAGAACACCCTCCTCGCAACACTTGCACCGCACTGCGTTTGGTGCAGTGCAGGTGTGACGGTGGAATCTGTGATTTACTGAATTTGATCTATGCTTGCTCGTTGACAACCATCCCAGATTGTAACCTCTCCACCCCAACCAACGCGGCCGCGAGAACGATCCATGCAAAGATCTGTCCCAGCCGCAGGCCGCCGAAGATGAGCGTGCTGTCCCCGCGGAAGGCTTCGAGGAAGAGACTCGCTCCCGCCGTCCACGCGAGGAAGGCGAGGAATTGCACGCCCGCCGCGGAGAACGGCTTTCGCAATCCAATCAGGTTCAAGATAAACAGCGCGGTTGCAATTTCGTAAACCTGACTTGGATGTCGCACTGCTCCGAATAATTCAATTCCCCAGGGCAGGGAAGTCTCCTTGCCGAACGCGTCACCCGAAGCCAGGTGTGACGCGCCGAGGCCGACCATCATGGTCGCGAAAAACGGGGTCAGCGCGTCCAGCGTGGGCCAGAACGCGAGTCCCTTGCGCTGGCCGTAAACCAGCGCAACGATGAAGCCCGCGGCGAGTCCGCCTGTCAGATCGAAGAGGGAGGTGTTGAGCGAGAAGATGTCGAGCGGGGAGGCGCGGAGGCTGTCGAAGTGCAGGGCGGCGTAGGCCAGCCGTCCGCCCGCGAGAAGGCCGAATAACGAGAGCAGGATCAGGCTGTCGAGGGAATCGGATTTGAGTCCGCTATGGGCGGCGCGCTTTTCCGTCAGCGTCATCCCGATCCAGATGGAGGCGAGCAGGAATAGTCCCGCGCTTTGAATCGCGAGCGGACCGAGTTGAATGACGGGGAACATCAGGGCGTCTCCTCGGCCAGCAGGGACTCGATCTCCGCGCGCAGGGTGGATTCTGCCAGCGGGCCGCCGATCACCGCGCGGCGGATCACGCCGTCCCGTCCGACGAAGAACGTGGTGGGCAGGGCGCTCAATTTGTACAGGCGCGCGACCGTCCCGTCGTAGTCCATCAACACGGTGAACGGCAATTGAAACTCGGCGACGAAGGCCTCCACCGCGGAGGGCGTGTCCTGTGAGGTGGAGTTGACCGCTAAAATGACGAGGCCGCGGTCTTTGTATTCCTCGTAAATATTTTTGAACGCGGGCATCTCCAACCGGCAGGGGCCGCACCACGATGCCCACAGGTTGACCACCACCACCTGCCCGCGCAAATCGGAGAGAGTCACCTTCTGCCCGCTCATGGTTTCGAGCGTGAAATCGGGGGCCAGGAATCCTTTTTGAGGCGCGGGGGTCAGGCCATTGGTTGATTCACCGAGGCGGTCGGCGCTCAGTCCGATCCAAACCAGGCCAAGCACGAGAATCCCCGCGAACCAAATTCTTCGAGTTGATTGCATAAAAATCCTTTTTGGGCTACACTTTCGATGCGCGGAGTCCAACGTCTCCTGACGTTGGCGAAGTCTGGAGACTTCGGACTCCGAAGTCGTTATCGCGCGATAAAGTTGCGACGCCTCTTCCAAAACCCATCTTACCATGCTCTTCACACACACCGCTTACATCGGCATTGACCCAACCGCCGGGCGCAGTCCCTTCACCTACGCCGCGCTGGACGACGAGCGTAACCTGCTGGCGCTGGCGGACGGCGAACTGGAGGATGTGCTGACCTTTGTCGGTAACTTCCCCGCCGCGACTGCCGCCGTCAACGCGCCCTCGCGCGTCAACGCGGGACTGGTGCGGAAGCGCCTCGAAAAACAGACGCTGACCCCGCACTCGCTGCGCGGCCTGGACCTGCGGGTGGCCGAGCACGATCTGCGCGAGCGCGGCATCTCGGTCTCCGCCACGCCCTCCCGCGAGGAGACTTGCGCGGGCTGGGTGCAGTTGGGATTTTCGCTGTACAAGCGACTGGCGAAGATGGGATTTAAGCAATTCCCCCACGAAGGCGCGGAACACCTCTGGCTGGAGACTCATCCGCACGCGTGTTTCTGCGCCCTGCTTGGACAAGTCCCCCTGCCGAAGCCCACGCTCGAAGGTCGCCTGCAACGTCAGATCGTCCTTCACGATGCGGGCTTGCGGATCAAAGACCCGATGGGATTTTTCGAGGAGATCACCCGTCACCGCCTGCGCCTGGGCGTGATGCCAATGGAATTGATCTACCATCCCGAACAACTGGACGCGCTGGCCGCCGCGTACACGGCCTGGATGACCGCAAAACATCCAGCCGAGACAATGCAATTGGGCGCGAAGGAGGATGGATTTATGGTTTTGCCAGTGGGGGAGTTGAAGGAAGGGTATTGAATCTCGCTATTTTGACTTGTTGGGACGGTTGACGCGAAGTAATAGGTTGGCAAAATCATTTTGGTTTATCAAGGTTTGATGAACTCGCTCTGCTTGCCCGCTATAGTCCAGATCTTGCGTGCAAATAACGATACCTGGGTGTCCCCGTGTTTTCTTGTGTAACGCAATGAAATGACGCCGGTTTATAGTGAGGAGGATTCGATTCTGTTTTGTCGCGAAAGCCAATACATCCTCGTCAGGGACGGATTGGTTTGCCTGTTTTGCTTCTTGGCTGGTCAAAACATCATGACCTAATTCTCTTAATCTCTTGACCACCTTGAGGGGAAAGTTTTCGTTGGAGTATAGACGCGCCATTTCAAGCCTCTTCATTTTCCTGAATGGCTTTATCAATTTCCTTTTTGTGCGCTTCCGCGTATGCCCAAGCATTGACTAGATCGGCCGCGCGTAATGATGGGTAGTTTTCCAAAATTTCCGCCTCAGTTGCTCCAAGATGCCGGTAATTTTCCAACGCCCAAACCGGAATGCGTGTTCTGACAATGCATGCGTCACCGCCAACCACACCCGGAATTCTTTCAATGCCGGGGAAGACATTGGTAATATCCTGCGCCAACCTGCGAACCACTTCCGCTTTTTCAGCAGGGCGCAATTTGTTGAGTTTTGGGGTCAATTCTTGAATGCTCATGGTTGCCTCGCAGTCATTATACCAATGTTATTCTGCCAGTTGATTGCTTGCTGATTGGCGACCTCTTCGCCACGTACTCCTCCAACACCTCCGGCATGATGGTGGGGACTTTGTATTCCACCTGCTCATCGGGGATGGCGAGATAGCCGACCCAAGTCGAGGATACCACCAATCTCATTCCCGTTGGATGGTAAAATTAGAAAAATCCCAAAGCGAGAAAACCACATGACACACCTCCAATCCCGCGCAATTAATACCCTCCGATTTTTATCCGCCGACGGAGTCCAGCAGGCCAACTCGGGTCATCCCGGACTTCCAATGGGCGCCGCCGCAATGGCCTTTACCATCTGGACGCGTCACCTGCGCCACAACCCGCGCAACCCCAAGTGGATGGGACGCGACCGCTTCCTGCTTTCGGGCGGACACGGCTCGATGTTGCTCTACTCCCTCCTGCATTTAACAGGCTACGATCTCTCGCTCGACGAACTGAAGAATTTTCGCCAGTGGGAAAGCCGCACGCCCGGCCATCCCGAATACGGACTCACCCCCGGCGTGGAGATGACCACCGGTCCGCTTGGGCAGGGATTTGCGACAGGCGTGGGCATGGCCATCGCCGCGACGCACCTCGCCGCGGTGTATTCGCAGGAATTGTTCGACGGTTATATTTACGCCATCGTCACGGACGGCGACTTGATGGAGGGGATCTCCTCCGAAGCCGCCTCGCTGGCGGGGCATTTAAGTCTCGGCAAGTTGATCTATCTCTACGACGACAATCACATCTCGATTGACGGTCCCACCGACCTGGCCTTCACCGAAGACCGCGCCGCGCGTTTCGCCGCGTATAACTGGCACGTCCAAAAAGTGGACAACGGTAACGGTGTGGACGCGATTGACGCCGCGATCCAGGCCGCCAAATCCGACCCGCGTCCGTCCATCATCATGTGCCGCACCATCATTGGTTTCGGCGCTCCACACCGGCAGGGCACATCCAAGGCGCACGGCGAACCGCTCGGTGACGAGGAACTGAACGCCGCCAAGGATCATCTCGGCTGGCCGAAGGAACCGCGCTTCTTTATCCCCGAAGACGTGCTGGCATTTTACCGGGAGGCGCTGGATCGTGGACAGAAAACCGAGCAGGCGTGGAAACAGAAGTTTGCCGAATATAAAAACGCCGATCCAGAAAAAGGCGCGGAATTGGAACGCCGCTTGAGCGGAAAATTCCCGAAAGGCTGGGAGAAAAGCCTGCCCGTCTTCCCCGCGGACGCGAAAGGCATGGCGACGCGCGCCGCTTCGGGCAAGGCCATCAATGCGCTGGCCGCGAAATTGCCCGAACTCATGGGCGGCTCCGCGGATTTAGCGCCCTCGAACAACACCA
>Ga0210051_1001532_pt1 | contig 23222 bp, 25 predicted proteins | sample CryGey092014_all_FD_185464 | JGI IMG/M metagenome (GOLD analysis project Ga0210051, IMG submission 185464) | Groundwater microbial communities from aquifer - Crystal Geyser CG23_combo_of_CG06-09_8/20/14_all (SPAdes) (version 2) | ecosystem: Environmental > Aquatic > Deep subsurface > Groundwater... | reverse complement strand
ATTTGCTTTACAAACTATTTTTAACGTTTCAGCTTAAAAATTGAAGAAAAATTTGAGAGAAAAACCAGAGTTGACACCAATTTGCACACCAATTTGCAAGCGGTTGACTTTTTTATTTAAAATATGTATAATTTTTTTAGTTACTGAGAATATTCTCAGTTTAAAAATTTAAAATATTGAAAGGAGACTGAATATGTTGAAAGAATGTATTTATCCGATAGCGGTAGCTTACGGCAGTTCTAGCAAATCAGGTTTCTCTTTTCTGCTTCCTGGGAGAGAAGTAATCATCCAGGGCGCCAAAAAAATCATTCCCATGGTTCTGCAGCAATGCAACGGCTATAAAACGACAGAAGAGATTATCTCATCGGTATCTCAAACGAGAGATTGCCGCAGCGAAGACGTACGTAGGCTAATAAAAATCATGCTTGCGCGTGAGATAATAATTGATGTGCGCAATTATTATCGTCTCTTCCACGAATTTTCCGTAAATCCTTCGTTATTCTTTAATGATGTTTTGGAGGAAGAACTCGCCGATTGGCTGGGTTGTTTCACAATCCAGCCATATTATTTTAATATAAAGCAATGCGCAAGAATATAACGTTTAAAAATAAAAAAATAGGTGAGGTGATTTCGTATTTGGAAATAGGACAGTATCGGAAAAAAGATTTATATCAAGCGAAAAAAGATTTCGTCGATTTTTTAATAAAAGAAATATCCTCGGTTTCAAACGATTGCGCCGGGTTTCAGACAAAGAAACGATTGAAAGATTCTATAACTGGCGGTATTTTTGATTTCCAAAAATCAAAAGATGCAAAAGAAAATTATTATAATCGATTTCCTGTAAAGGACATTCTATTATCTATAAAAAATTCCTTATGTAGGGCGTATTCTGCATTGCCTTCGAATAAACCTGTAAAAATTTTCTTATTTCCGACGTTGCAATCATTTGTGAAGAATAAGATGTCCGACTCCAGCGGCTATACTCCAAACGGAGAGTCAATCTATGTTTATTTATCTGTTAATCCTGTGAATCGAAAGCAAATGATTAACGCTGTCAAGAAAACCCTAACTCATGAATATAACCATGCAGTTAGATTCCAATATTTCCCAAATTCATCTTCGATGACTTTACTGGAAACACTTATTTTCGAGGGATTAGCAGAGAATTTTACAACTGAAATAGCGGATAAAAATCTATCACCTTGGGCAAGTTCTCTTACCGATCAAGCTGCCGCCGAAATATTTAAAAAAATAAAATCAATTTTAAGTTCAACCAACAGGAAAGCATATTATTCGGTTTTTTTTGAAAATAAAAAATTTCCACTATGGGCGGGGTATGCAATAGGGTATCGCCTAGTAAAAAAGTTTAGAAAAATAAACAGAGATGTTAAGTGGTTGAAAATTATTCAAATGAGCTATACTGAAATTTTCGAAAGGACAGAATGGTAGAGCGTTTGAAAATCACTAACAAACATCATTTATTATTGAAATGAAAAAATATCCAAATGTTACCGTAAAAGTTATATTTCGATATAAGAATGAAATACTGCTTTTGGGACATAAAAATGGCGTGTTTAGTTTTCCCGGGGGAAGAATGAAATGGGGAGAATTAATTTCCGGTGCGTTAAATAGGGAATTAAAAGAAGAATTAAATTATTCGTTGAAAATTGAGCCAGAATTATTCGATGTTTGGAATTATATCTCCAAAAACAAAAGGCGCCACAGCGTAATGGTTTATTTTATTCAGAAATTGTCTAAAAAACCTCGGTTTTTTTCGCCAGAAAAACTTAAAATTTTATGGTTTACTAAAAAGGACATTATATCAAAAAACATAATTAAAGATAAAAAATTTCTAGATAAAATATTTCGTTGGAAGAAAATATAGAATTTCTAATATAAAAACCCTAAAAATATGAAAATTTTAATTGCAGGGGGGGGCTGGTTTCGGCGGAAGTGGCTTAGCAAAAGAGTTATTGAAAAGAGGGCATTGGGTAACAGTTTTAGATTTGATTGCGCCAAATCATGCGGAAAATTTAAATGAAGTTATGGACCATCCATAAGCCGGGAGCTTTGAAAGCTTTTAAAGCAATCTAGCCCCTGGCTTATTAAATTACAATTTAAAAAGTTTTAGAGAGTTTTTAAAAAGCAACGCGTTTTTTTCCTCTTTTTTGAGGCCCAAAGAGTTAATTAAATCCAAATGTTTTTTTACGTTACCCATTGGCCAGTCGGTGCCGAAAATTACGCTGTTAATTCGGCGCTTTATTGTTTTAATTAAAATCTCTTTTATTTTTTTGATGCCACCGCTTGTTTTAATTACTTCCGAATCGGCTAAAGCCGACGTGTCAAAATAAATATTATTGATACCATTGGTTATTGAAAAACAATAATCTAATTTTGGCCAAAAGTAATGGGCAATAATAATTTTAAGTTTAGGAAACATTTCGGCAATCTTAATAATGTGTTTCGGGTCATTGTACCTAGCGCATTTTCTGTTATCGCTATTTATGCCGGTATGGATAATTAATGGAAAATCATATTTAATGCATAATTTATAAACAGGATGCCATCGTTTATCCGTAGGATAAAAGGGGTCATGCCCGGGAAAAATCTTAAAACCCCTAATGACTCTTTTTTGGAATAGTTTATCCATTCTGGCTAGATTTATTTTATTAATCTCAGTTATTTTTATAGTTCCAACTGCATGTAACTTCGGTTCATTTTTTATTATGGCTGCAATCGTTTCGAGATCAGCACACCGAGAATTCGATACATTATCAGGAATTATAATAGAATAATCAATCTCATTTCTTTTCATATTCAATAACAACTCATCTTTTACTTGAGATATTTCCCCCTCTTTTTTTAAACAAGAAATGTGGACATGGCTATCTATTATCATATTAAGTTTAATATAACAAAAAATCGTTCTTTTAACAAAACATCAAAATCATATTTTATATTAATAGAATTGTCAGTATTTACTTTACAAAATATTTTTAACATTTTAGCTTAAAAATTGAAGAAAAAACAAATTTGAGATAAAATAAAGACGTTATATGCTAAAGATACCTTTTTGTTTATTTACTCCTCCTAAAAAAGGAAAAAAGATAGTCTGGGAAATAACCTCACAATGTAACATGCAATGCAAACACTGCTGCTCTAATGCTTCTAATTCTCAAATTGCCTCTTTGAATGAGTTTATCTTTTTAAATCGGGAATTACTTGAAAGAAGAATAAATGAAATGATTTCTTTTGGTATTAAAGAATTTTACATCAGCGGAGGAGAACCTTTTTTAACTAAAAATATTTTTGAGCTTTTAGAATATTTGAAAAGAAAAAATGCAAAAGTGAGTATTGCTTCAAATGGATATTTCATTAATGAAAACGTTGCCAAAAGACTATCTAAGATTAAAATTAATCTTTTACATATAAGCTTAGATGGTTATCTTGATAAAATTCATAACTCTCTTCGGGGTGGGAACTTTTTTAATAAGGTAGTGAAAAATATAAAAATGATGAGAAAATACAAAATCCCGATAAGAATCGGTTGTATTATTTGGCGACAAAATGAAAATTTTCTAGAGGAAATGATAAAACTGTGTATAAAGCTAAAAGTAGAGGAGTTAAGGTTTAGTTGGTTAATAAAGGTGGGGAGATTCAAAGATAATCCCAACATTTATCCAAAAAGAACCTTTGTTTCTGTAATAAATGAAATAGATGTCCTAAAAGAAAAGTATAAAAATAAAATAAAAATAACCATTCATAGAAATTTTAAAACAAAAGATAGTAGAAGTTCTCAAATTTGTCCCGGCGGAGAAAGTTTATTTTTCTTAAATCCAACTGGACAACTTTCGCCTTGCTCTTGGATTGCTAAAATAGATCCAGATTTCATAACAAAGAAAACCTTAAAAAATACAAGGTTTCAGAAATTAATTGAAGAAAAAGAAATGATATCTTTTAGGAAATTAATTAAAAAGAGAGGAAATAAAAACTTTAAGGGGTGTCCATTTATAGCAATGTATCAACATAATTCATATCATTCAAATGATAGTATTATAAACTTATGAAATTATTCTTAATAAGACACGGCGAGGTCAAATGGAAAAAAATAGGGTTTCTAAGTTATACGGATTTAGAATTAACAAAAAAAGGCATTTTTCAATCTCGAAAACTTGCTCTTCACTTAAAAAAAGAAAAAATAGACGAAATTTATTCAAGTCCTCTGAAAAGATGTATTCAGACCGCTAAAGAAATAGGAAAATATCTAAATCTCAGTGTCTGTTTAAATCATAATTTACAAGAAGTAAATTTTGGCATTTTCGAAAGATTAAGCATTAAAGAGGCAGAAAGAAAATATCCTGAAATGTTTAAAAAAAGACAATTGGATAAATGGAATTTTAGAATTCCGGAAGGAGAAAGTTATAAAGACGCTGCCAAAAGATTACTCCCCTTTATTAAGAAATTGGCAAAAAAGAAAGATAAAAATATAGTTATTGTCACTCATGTTACGATTATAAAAATTCTCCTTAAAGTCTTGACTAATTTGCCAATGGAAGAAATAGATCAAATTTATTTTCTTTCAACATCCATTACCAACTTTGGATTCCAAGATAAAAAATTTAAGGTGATAAAGGTTAATGATTTTTCACATTTAAAGAAATGATTCCCTTAAAGATAAAAGAGTATATCGAAGGCAAAACAATTCTTTCTTCCATCCCTAAAGTTTTGAATTTAGAGGTAACAAATTTTTGTAATTTAAATTGTCCTATTTGTGTAGTAAAAAATACTAGAGAACAAGGATTTTTAGACCTTTCGTTATTAAAAAAAATTATTGAGGAAAATAAAACAATACTTAAAGACCAATTTATATGGTTACATTTTAATGGAGAACCTCTTTTGCACCCTTATCTTTCTGAAATAATTAAAACTCTCAAAAAAAATGGAATTAAAACTAGGTTTTCTACTAATGCCATGCTTCTCACCGAAGAAAAATCTTTTGAGCTTATGAAGGCGAGGCTAGATTATATTGTTTTTTCGGTCGATGGAAATACCAAAGAAACCTACGAAAAGATTAGAAAGGGGGCTAAATTCGAGGAAGTAGAAAACAATATTTTAAATTTCCTTAAAATAAAAAAAGAAAAGAAATTCAAGACAGAAACTCAAATTCAAATAATTAAAATGAAAGAAAATGAAAGAGAGATAAAACCCTTTATTAAAAAATGGGGGGAAACAGACATTAATTATATAAATATTAAATCTTTCTGTTCAAGGGCTTGGCGGGCTCGAGAAATAAGTAGGTTTGCAGAGACATCAAAATTACAAAAACGAATTGAAAATCGACTACCTTGTTTTTACCCTTGGGAAACTCTCATAATTCTTTGGAACGGGGAAGTAATCGCTTGTTGCCAAGACCTTAAAGGAGAATTGAAAGTAGGAAATCTTAAAGAAGAAAACTTAATGCAAATTTGGAATAACCATAAATTAGTAAATTTAAGAGAACGACAACTTAGTGATGATTTTTCAATGGTCCCTTGTAATCGATGCCCTGACTGGAAAGGTTTCAGCAGAAATTATCCTACCTATTTTTGGCAATCTTTCATTAGATTATTTTCTAAGAAAGTCCTTAATCGCGAACTTAAAGATGAAGGAATTAATATTATTTCTAATCAAAAATGAAAGACTTTCAATTTAGTAAAAAAAGCCAATTATCAAAAAATGTATTTGCTTTTAAGAAAGATGACAAGGTGATTTTATTTAACAGAATAAATTTTCGGCGACTATATCTGGAAAATAACCCTTCCTTAGTTCTATTAAAAAAGAAAGTGAAATCGATAGACGAAAAAACTTCTTTTCCAAGTTTTTATCCTCCACCCTTAAAAAAGATCCGAGTAGAAGTAACTCTTAGATGTAATTGTCGCTGTGATTATTGTCTGGTTTATAAAAACTCTCTTAACCAAATAAATTTGGCAATGGATAAAATTACAGCTAAAAAAATCATTTCTTTTTATAAAGAAAATGTTAAAAACGGGTCCTTAATGCTAATCGGGGCGGAGCCCTTACTCAACTGGCCGATAGTAAAATTATTCATTAAAAATATTAAAGATCCAATTAAGATATTTACCAATGGAACCATTATCAACAAAGATATATTAAACACCTTAAAGAAAAATCAAAATGTCAGGTTGATGATATCTTTGGACGGTAAAAAAGTTGATAACAAAGGAAGAAAGTTTCAAAACGGAAAAGAGATATTCTCCATTGTGATCAAAAATATAAGAATTTTTCAAAAAAACAATTGTAACTTAGGTATCGCTTGCCTTTGTACTAATAAAAATGTGGGGCATTTAATTAAGATTGTCAAATTTTTTGTTGATACCCTCGGGATTAAAAATTTAGGAATTAGCTTCCCTCATTATATCTTCCAAGATCTTAATAAAATTGATTTAAATATGAAAAAATACACAACTGAAATGATGAAAATCTTTGATTTCGCTCTAAAGAAGAAGGTTTATATTGATCAATTAGCCAAACGTTTCTCTCCTTTAGTAAATAAGAAATTTCGTTTCTACGCCTGTAAATTAGTTGGAGAAGAAAAAACTTTTTATCCTGATGGAAGTGAAACTTTTTGTACTAAAATCGATTCTTTAAGTAAACCGGAAAAATATAATTTAGAATATTTTAAAAATGTAATTTCAATTAATAATAAATTCTGCCGAAATTGTCCAGCCATAGGAATCTGTGGAGGAGGCTGTTTCTGGGATGGAATAATGCGATTTAAGAATGGGGTAGATGAAAGAGAATGCGTTTTGAATAATAAATTACTTGAATATTTTTTGTGGCGTATTTACGCTGCGGAAAAAAAGAGAGTTTCCTTAGATAAAGAATTTGAATCCTTAATTATAAAATAAGAAATAATCTATTAATTTTATGGAAATTGATAAAAAGAAGGTTTTTTCAACTTTTTTTGGCAGCTCAGAATTGCCCGAAGGAACTATTGTTATGACCTCTATTGGTAAAATATATAAAAGCATCGGGACGAAATACCCCCCGATTGAAAAAACCAGAGGGTGGTGGGAACGAATGAAGGTAAAAATCAACTCAAGGAAAACGCTAATCCTCAAGGTTCCTCTCGGCTCGCACATGAAAGATTGCCTAGAAGTTTTCAATCCTAGAAGAATTAAAAAAATTATCCTTCTGGGTTTTTGCGGCTCCTTAAACGATAACCTAAAAATTGGCGACATTGTGGTTCCCCAAAAAGAAAAATTCAAAACAGCCAATGTTCCGCAGATGATTTTAGGGAAATCTGTTTTACAGAGATTAAAAAAAAGAGGGGTAGACCTTGTAGATATGGAAACCGGGTTCTTGAACGAGTGGGGGAAACAGAATAATATTCCCGTAGCCTCTTTATTGATTGTGACTGATCTGCCCAATTCCTTACCTTTTTTCTCCTGCACCAAAAGAGAACTGCAAAAAATCGATAAATCAATCAAAGAAGTTATAAATAAACTAGACTACTATTTGACAAAAATAGCTTAAAGGATTATAATAATTTTATGTAAAAAGATCTTTGATAAAGAAAGGAGGCATAAAGAAGATGCAAAGTGAAAGTATTTTCTGCTTTGGAAGACCAATAATTGATATTACGGCTAGTATTGAAGAAAAGTTCCTCCGAGAGATAAATATCGACGAAGAGTCAACGGGTGAAATTCCAATGAACAAAATGGAGCTTTTATTGAAGCAGCTGAGCAGAAGGGCAGATTATGTTTTTATCTCTGCCGGCGGTGTCGAATGTAATGTGGCTATTAATAGCGCTTTGCTGGGAATTCCCAGCAGTCTGGTCGGGACAATTGGCGATGATTATTTCCATCTGATATTCAAAGATAGTTTAGGGTTTATCGAAAGATTAGACCTAAGCTCGATGTCTGTCGCAGTTTCAAACAGTGCTGCAATTATTGTCATCCAGACCATGAACGAAAATGGCGAAAGAAAAAAAATAAAAGTATTCAACTACGGAGTTTCAGAATTCCTCCCTTGGAATACTGAAATAGAAGTCCGCTTAAGAAAAGCCACGATGTTTTTCACAAGTCTCTTCTCAGCCAATACTTCTAGAACCGAACCAATATGGCAAAAAGCCGTTGAGACTGCGAAGGCTTTGGGGAAGAAAGTGATAATTAATCTGGGTGGCATAGATACAATTCCGAAGGAAAGACTGTCTAGAATAATAGGGATTATATCGACCCGTGGGGACATTATCTTCAGCAACGAAATGGAATCTAATTTCCTCCGGCAGAAATACGACCAAGATATTGTTTCGACATTCTCCGAGGTAGAATTCTTAATAGTCACGAAGGAAGCAAAAGGATGCTCCATATTCTGCAAAGGTAATGAAACTCTCATCCGAATCCCTTCAGGTAAAATTCCGAGGCCTGATGAGCAAATCTTCGAGATCGGAGCGGGTGATGCTTTTTGCGCTAGCTATATCTTTGCCATTTTGGCCGGGGCTTCCCCAAAACAAGCAGGCAACTTCGCCACCAGGGTGAGTCTGATAAAAATAAGGTATCCCGAGTCTCACCTGACCAGAGATAACGTGAATGATATAGCCATGATGATTCCTATTAAAAGTTAGGAGGTACAGAATGCATCTAATAAAAGAAATCTTCAAGGAAATAAAGTCTCTCGGTAGAATAGAAGAACTGAAAAGGTTGCCAACAATTCCGGAGAGATACCAGTTGATTGACCAGGCAGTAATGAAGGCCAACATCTCCAAAACCCTTTTGTCCAATTTTTCTTCTGACGAACAATTATACCTTACTCATTTGTTCCAAGAAGAGGGGGTGGATTTAGGGCTATGTCCTCATTTCTACATATTTTTCTCGAAAAGGAACCAAAAGTTCCACCACGTATGTAAGGCCACAGAAGGGAGGAAAAGAACTTATTGTAAGGGAGACGCAAAAAAGTGCGATAAAGGACTTTTCTAAGGGGGCACATTGGTTGAAAAAAGACCAGTGTGCCCCTTAAATATTTAAAAAACCAACAGAGTGAGCTTACGGGAAATTATTGATCATTTATTAAAAAAGTATTACCATGATAATTGATAGTTGTTTCTGCCGCCTCCTCCGGAAACACCAGCAATGTAATCAAAAACGCCGACCAATGTGGCGGCGTTTTTCTTTCTTTGACAATCAACCCATTAAAAAAGCTTCCAGTTTCGTTGAGGAAAAATAGGCGACCTTATCGAAAATAATTAAACTTCCATAAATTGTTTTTTATTTTGTCGGAATTTACTTTACAAAATATTTTTAACGTTTTAGCTTAAAAATTGAGGAAATTTAGGGTTGTGGATAAATTTTGTCAACAATTCTAATGATCTGTTGGGTCATTTTAAGAAAAAGCCACTCGGAAAATTCCCGAATGGCTTTTACTCACGAGATTTTTTTGACCCTAGGGCTATCGACCAAACTGCATTTTCTTGAAACACTCCTTTTGGGTTGATAGATAAAAGGGTACTTTTCGTTTCTTCTTTAAACTTATCCACTTGATCACCAAAAAGATATGGCGCAGCAAAGGAAGTAGAAAAGAGATAACCAATAATACTCTCTATATCCCAATTCCTTACAATTGGCACATCGTGTATCTTAATAAACCTAAATACCGAACGAGCGATTATATTGTCCCATGGCTCCTCTGATTCTTTAAATTTGCCTTTTCCCGCACGCCTTTCTTCACCTAAATATTTCTGGACAATTTTTTTTACTGCCCGCTGCCACTCTTCTTGACCAGTCCAAAGACTTCTATCACTAAAAATTGCTATGCCGCCATCTTTGTTAATTAAATCATCGAGATCGTTTAGCAGTTGTTCTTGATTCATCCAATGGAATCCTCTACAAATTGTGGCGACCTTAAAAGTACCCAGCTTTTTTTTGATTATCCTTAAATCTTCAGCTCTGCAATTAATCCAAGTAAGCTTTATTTTGGAATTTTTGGTTGCTTTTTTAGCCCATTTTAACATTTCTGGATCAGGATCTATGCATACCATCTCTCGGCATTTACCTTCCATAGCAATAGCTACTTGACCAGTACCACAACCAATATCTAGAATTCTATCGCTTGGCTTAATGTCAAAGTGTTTAACGATTATGTCGATTATTTTTCCTGAAATGCTGGGTCGATATTTTGCGTAATACTCATGCGTACCGCTGTATAATTCTGAGTCAAATTTTTTTGTGTTACCTTTCATAGGATCGCCTCCTTTATTAAAGGACTATAATAATACAATACGTTTATCTCGCATATTTGTCAAAAAATCAAAATTTGACATTTTAGGGAAACTTCATTAAAGTAAATTTAGTTGCAGGAGGCAACTATTTGCACCTAAAAACTTAATCAGGTAAAACAATACGGAAAATGAAAGGAGGTGGAAGAAGTGAATCAAAATGAACAGAAGAAAATTATCTCTAGTTATAAATGGATCAGAGATTTACCTTTTGAGGCGGGGGTAATCGGCGGAGGTTATTCGGAAGAATTGGAATACATCAAAACTTACAAAAGAGGTTCTTGCTCAGCAAAACATTATCTTTTGGGTTATGTTTGTGAAGAGCTAGAGATTCCAGTTACATATTTGACATATCCTTTTTACTGGAATGAATTAAATATTGATTACCCCAATTTCATTGGAAAATTAGTGGGGAAAATGCCTCTTCAATATCACCTTGCGATTAAAATAAATACCGATGAAGGAGAGTTCTTCCTCGATGCCACCTGGAATCTTCCTTTAGAAAAAGTAGGATTTCCCGTAAATAAAATTGGAGATAGAATAGCAAATACAAAGAATGCAATAATACCGGCCGGTGAACCTATCGTTCATTCAAATGCTTTAGAAAGAAGTAGGTGGATAAAAGAACTTATAGCTGGAATGGAAAGTACAGGGGTCGAACGTGAATTCTATAATGCACTAAATCAATGGTTAAAGGAGATACGCAAAATGTAACCGAGCAAGTTATTCTTGCTCGGTTTTTTAATAATTAAAAGTTGGTTACGTTAAGAAAAATTTGGTTATTTTTTCTGGGCATAAATACTCAATCTTCTTGAGAATAAATGGTTTGTTTCTAAAATAAAAAAGCCTTCCCTTTTTAGAGTTTTTAACAGATTATATTTTGTAGGATAAAACCAATGTCTACTATCTAAAAAAGCGTAACCCATTCTTAATCTTTCCTTTAAGGATTTTATTTTTATTAAAAAATTAACCTTCGAATCTTTCAGATAGGAGACATATGATTGGAAAAAGCGTATTAGATGTTTTATTGAGAGAAAATTCTGTGCCCCAATATGAAGAATACCGCCTTGTTTTAGAGCTCTATAAAATTTTCGAATTGCTTTTTGCTTTTCTTTGGGAGAAAGGTGAACAATAGCAGCAGCGGTCCATACTCCATCAAAACAATTGTTTTGGAAATTAAGAGATCTCATATCATCAAGAGACAAATTTACTTTCAGGTTTTTACTCTTAGATTTTTCAAAAGCTTTTTTCAACATTCCTTGAGACAAATCTATCCCATAAACATCGTATCCATGAGAAGCAAAATATATACAATCTTTTCCAGTCCCACATCCTGCGTCGAGAATTTTCTTAGGTGAAGGTCCAATCATTTCTTCAAATTTTTTTAAATGTTCCAATTGAGTTTTATCATGTTTTCCTCGCCAATCTCGATCATATTCTTCAGCAATTTCATTATATCTTTCTATAGTTTCTTTTTCCATCTCATTCATGTTTATTTAGGCAAAAACTTTTATTAATAAAATATAAGTCACCAAGAGATTTCTTATCTTCAAATACTAAATTAAATCTATATTTTTTAAAAAATTTTATTATTTCTCTTCTTAATTTTGGGGTATGCCATTCTATAACTATTTTGTGAATTCTTTTCAATAAATTTTTGCTGCTTTTGAAAACTTCCATTTCCATTCCTTGTATATCCAACTTGAGAATGTCAATACTATCTAAATTATAATCCCGGAATAACTCTCCAAGAGTTGTAGTTTCCACTTGCGTTTTCTTAATTAAACTTTTCTTTAGCCAATGTCTTTTTATAATTTGCATATTCTTTCCACCGATAGAACTTACTTGTTCCACAAATTCAAAGGGTATTCTTCCAGCTTCCTTGTCTAACGCTTTATTCACTACAATTATGTTATTTAGATGATTCGATTCTACATTCTTTTTTAAAATTTCATATGGTAAGGGATTCGGTTCTAGCGCAATAATTTTACATGATGGATTATTTTGCTTTATTTTTAATGAATAATGCCCCTCGCATGCGCCACCATCAATTACTATCTTTGCATCTTTTCCGGAGAATTCGGGTAATAAAAAATGACGGTCATACTTAAATATATCTGTATACATATCTAATGAAGAATGCGCGCTACATCTTCTAAGCCATATTTTGTAATCTCCTAATTTAACAGAAAATAATCGTTTACTCTTTCCATATTTACCTTTGTGGGCGTTATTATACCAATTTTTGAGTTTCGAAATGAATTTTCTATTACTCTCGTCTTCCGCTTGATTTTTTAACCAAGTAAAGTCAACAATTTTCTTACCATTATCTAAATTATTTAGAAAAGACTTTTTAAAACGACCGATTAAACAATAATAACTTTCAGGCTCAATCCATAAATCGATAATCTTAAAGTTTTTAAACTCTTTTCTTAAAATCTCTTTATTGAATCGATAATGAGGCATTTCTTTGTCTGAACCACCAAGAATTATATAAGTTCTTGGCGCAATAAATTTTATTCCAAATAATTTTTCCCTTGGTATATATTTTTTGGCCACTTCTTTTCTAACTGTGATAAAGATTAATCCACCTGGTTTAAGAGTTCTTTCCATTTCTTTTATAAGTCTTCTTATGTCTTCTATCTTTCCATGATGTAAAGTTCTTATACTTATTATCGCATCGAAAAAATTATCTTTATAAGGTAATTTCTTATAAATGTCGCCGATCTTCAAATTAGCCCTTAGACCCTCTTCTTTCAACCAATCTTTGGCAATTTTTATTCCATGTTTTGCAATATCAATTCCATAAACATCAAAATCCTGTTTTGCTAAATAAACTAAGTGTCTCCCTGAGCCACAACCTAAATCTAATAATATTTTAACCCCCTGTTTTTTAAAAAATTTAACAATCCTTGCCATATCTTTTTGAGGTTTAGTAAAAATTTTACCCTCCTTTTTAAAAGCTTTATCCCAAGCTAATTTAGTTAATTTCATCATTTATATTTTATTAATTTTACCTTTTTGAAAATAATATACCTTAGAAGGGTTTTGGGTTACAATACCTGTTAAAATAACACCTTTTATAAAAGATCCAAGAAGGGCGGCACAAAATCTAACACCCTCTGACTTATTGGGCTTTATTTTTCGAATTGGTGGCACAAAGTATTGAGAAATATGAGTTAGAATTCCTTTTTCATTAAAAAAATGAAAACCATCATGAAAAGGGTTATTCTTTTGTGAAATTTTTAAGAAGAAGTTAACAGCTGGTGTTCTGTTTATTTTTATCTTTTTTCGATAATGTAATGCCGGCCTTAGATTAAAATGTGGAATTCCAGACAAATATTTAGACTCATACAAAACTAAACCCATACCCGTAAAACTTCTTCGCTGTTTAGATTTCGTTTTCACTTTTTTTAATAAATTAATAAATTCTTCTTCTATTCGGTTTCGATCATTTAATTTATTATCTAACTCTTTCTTTAATTGTTGGAAGGATTTGAAATGTATAGTTTCTATTCCTAATTTTTTCGGATAGGATAAATACTTCTCGTTATCATCAATGATTAAACATTCGTTAGGCTTAGATTTTATTTTTTTCATTGTATAAAGATAAATTTTCTTTTCTGGTTTTCTCATTTTTATTTTATAAGAATAAATTATCACATGAAAAATCTTCTTTAATAATTTTCTAATAGAAGCTTTCTGATAAGAAATAGCATTATTTGAAAGTAAACACAACTTGTATTGTTTTTTAAGTTTCTTTAGCATCGAGATGATATTTTTATCAACCCTTGCATGGTTTTCGAACTCTTTTATCCATATTTGTTTTAATTTTTTATAATTGTCGATGCCAAGGTTCTTAGCAAACTTTTTCCAAAAAGTTTGTTCTGGGATTTGATTCTTTTCTATTGGAATAATAAATTTAAAAAACTCTTTTTTAATTTTAGTAACACTTAGTCCAAACTTCTTTGAGATAGTTTTGTAAATATAGTTACTTGGGTCGTTCCCAATTATATTACCGTAGTCAAAAATTATTGTTTTTATGGTATTCATAAGATTTTTTTAATTAAATTGCGATAAAAAAATTTTAAAGCGCTTAGTTATTTTATCTAATTTTAATACTCTAGGTAAATCTCGACATCCTCCTAACTCAATTTTAACTAAAATAAAAATTGGACCATCGAATCGAGCTAATAAGGATTCTTTAATTATCTTTTCTAATTCTACTTGATTATTAACTTTTTTTACGATGTTGTATCCAACAACTTTTGCGAGTTTATCCAATTTTGCCGTATTCGAAATAGATGGCTCTTCACTACATGATCCGTAAGCTTGGTTATCTAATACCACATGGATTAAATTCTTAAGTTTAAAATGACCAATAGTTGCTAAAGATCCCAAATTCATTAAAAGGCTTCCGTCGCCATCGATAACAACTATTTTTAAATTTGGTTTGTTTATTGCTATCCCAAATCCGATTGATGATGCTAAACCCATTGAACCTGTCATATAAAAATTTTGTGAAGAATCTTTTAAATCAAATAATTCTCTACTAATTAATCCTAATGAAGAGACTACTGCAATATTTTTATTTAGATTTTGAAGAATTGTTTGTATAGCCTCTCTTCTTTTCATTTTAGTATTCCTTTTATTATAAGAATAACTGCTGGCGTTTGTTTTTCTTTTAGCCACGTTTTTGAAGATTGAGCTATCAACTTCATATTTTCTTTTGTTAATATCTGGGCTGATATTCCTATCGTATCGAGGATTCTTATTGTACTTCGTCCATTTATCAAATGCTGAGGAGCATCTTCTCCAGGAGCCCCTCGCAAAGTAACCAATAATAATATCGGAATTTTATAAGGAATTAATAATGAATTAATGTCATTTATTGAGTTCATTAAACCTGAATTTTGCATATATACAATTGGTCTTTCCCCAGATAAAAACGCGCCGGTTGCAATTCCTAAAGCTTCAGATTCTCTAGTAGCGGGTATATGTTTAATTTTTGAGTTATTAGAAAAATTAGCAATAATATATTTTTGAACACCGCAAGGTACGCCGGAAACAAAATTAAATCCGTTCGCTGTCAAGATTTCACAAAATTGGTTCGTCAATTTAATTTCTACATTTTCTTTCATATGTTTTATATTCTAATATTTATTGTTTATTTTTTCATTCCCAAAAGTTAGGTACCATAAACTTCTGTAATTCTCCCAAGGTCGAGGTCTTAAATTAGTGGTTATAAAAATTTTTTCGAGTTCTTTTCTAGCTTTTAAATAATATTCAATATTTTTTGCTTCCGGATTTCTTAACAATTCATGTTCGGGTAAATAATTCTGAAATATATTAATGATAGGAAATTTAGTTAAATACGGTGAAAAATTTTTAATTTTTTTAATAGCAACTCCAAGTGAATCAAGTCCTAAAATATATAATATTCCTGTATTAATCCCTTTATTTATCGCGGATTCGAGTATTTCTTTTGCTTTTGGAAGAGTAATTATGGCTTTAGAATACCGCAATAACTGTTTTCTTCTAGTAAAACATTCTAAAGTAAAATATAAAGTAAACGGTTTCGCAGAATTTTTAAGGATTTCTAAACTTTTCTCAGATGTGATTTGAGACCCAGTATATACTAGTTCTTTATTAAACCCGAAAGCTCTTAACACATCTTTTACCATTAAAATATGTTTTAACGCATTTTTCTCGTTTTCAAAACAACCAGTGCAAATACATACATATATACAATTCGATAAGTCTTTAATAGAATCTTGAGCCAAAATCTCATTGATACGATTAACTAGTCGATCTTCTGTTAATAAATTATTTATATCGTTTGCGTTTTGGCTATACGTTCCACAAAATTTACATCCCCTGCACTTACTTCTGGAATTAGAATTAAGCGTTAAGGCCGTTTTGTTCCTTCTAAAATAAGTCGAATCACAAGTATCATTTTCTCTTTCCGTTATGATTCCTATTGAATTCCCATTTAAAAATAAGTTGTCACCTTTTAAAATAAAAGGTGACGTGTCTGTGTTGGCGCATATTGCTAGATAAAATAACCCGTCGACAGTATTTAATTTTAATTTAAATCTAATTCTCTTCTCAGGAATGTCAGTATAAACTCCAAAACGATTAAGGGCAATTAAGATGATATCTTCTACTGGAATATTATACTTTCTGGAAAGTTCTTGAATTTGGACTATGCTTTTTAGCATAATACTTTTATTCTACCACGCTAATAGGATTTTGTCAAAATTAACTATTTTATAAATAAATCCTTAAAGAGAGTTAATATCTCTTAGTTTATTTTTTAAAAAATGTCGGAATTTACTTTACAAAATATTTTTAACGTTTTAGCTTAAAAATTGAAGAAAAAACGGCTTGTGGATAAATTTTGTCAGCAACTCTTGACAAAATATATGAAATTGATAGTATGCTTATAGCATTAGTAACTTTACAACTACATCTGGATTGTTTGGATGTATTGATATAAACAGTAACGTTTAGGAGGTGCTCATGACTACCGAGGATAGATTCTTTGGATTCAGCAGAGAGAATTTTATTGACTTTTTCAAGATGCCTATACCAGACATTTTCTGGGGCATTGTGATAACAATTTTCTTTTTCTGCTGCTGGGGACTCGACTGGCTGCTCATACAGCTATGTCTGAGAAAGGATAGACCATACATAAACTAACTGGAAGGAGGTAAGTGAAATGACAAAAGTACTGGATATTCCAGTGGGAACGGTAAGATTAAGCAAAGAAGCGATTCAACTACTCGGAGCTCTAAAAAAGGAAAATAACCAACTAAAAGATTTCCTCTTAAAGAGTTATAGAGGGTTATCGGTTTCTCCCGAGATGGAGGAAAAAGCCTATAATTATTTTATCAGTCATAGCGTTATTACTGCGGCAACTGTAGCGAATCGAGGAAGTTCGGTAACTACTGAGTTTCTTTACGATGAGGATGGTTCACGCTTGCCCTCACATATTGACAGATATTTCCTACAAGCTAAGGCTGGCAGAGCGGTTAAGGCACGTTTGGCTGCCATAGAGAAGGAACTGTTTAAGATTATCGAAGAATACCGTAGGAAGAAGGATAATGTCTTGATTGGCAATTTGGGTTCCGGGCCCGGACGAGATGTAATAAATACCCTTTGTCGTTATCGCCATATCTCAAACGTAAAAGCAGTCAATATTGATAAGGATGGGAAGGCTCTGGAAAGAGGAAAAAGGATGGCAATGGCTAAGGGAGTTGACCATCTCATTGAGTTTGTTGAAACGGATTTCTTGAGATACAGACCGGTAAAGAAGTTTGATATTGTGCTTCTTATTGGCGTTCTTTGTCCTTTAGAGATCAAAACCTGCATCATTTATTTGAGAGCGCTTAAAAGATTGCTAGTAGAGGACGGTTGTCTTATTGCCGGCAATGCCTCTAAAAAGATGCTAGAAGAAGACCCATTTACTTGCTATCTCATGGAATGGACTGCGAACTGGAAGTTGGTCTATAAGGACGAAGAAGAAATGAAGCAGCTTTATCGAGAGGCCGGTTATGTTTGGAAAAGGTGTTTCCTAGACTCTTATGGATTCCATATAATGGGCGTAGGAACCCCTACTTGAGTGCCCCGATATAAACATGTTAAAATAAAAAAGGTTTATATCGGGGCTTTAATTTTGCTTTCTTTTATGTTTTTTTATGCCTTAACTGGTCTAATTAATGCGGTTACTAGCACTTTTTTAGGATTTTTTGTTTACCTCAAAAATAGAAAATCAAAGATTAATCAAGTTTTTGTTTTATTTTGTTTAAGTGTAGCGATGTGGAGCTATGCTTATTATTTTTGGCCAGAAGCAGTAGATAAAAAAACTGCTCTTTTGTCTTTTCAATTGTTGCATATTGGCGCCATTTTTATTCCTGTGTGTTATTTACATTTTGTTCTCGTATGGTTAAACCTTTATAAAGAAAAAAAGAGAATTCTTAAATTGGGCTATCTAGCATCTTTTATTCTTTGTTGTTTTGTTTTTACTCCTTTATTTATAAAGGATATGGTACCCAAATTCTCCTTTAAATATTGGGGAGAACCAGGAATTTTATATCACTTCTTTCTTTTCATCTTTTTTTTATATGCCTTTTATGCTTTTTATTTATTATTAAAAGCCTACCAAAAATCCTTAGGAACTCAACGAGAACAAATTAAATATATTTTAATCGGTACAGTAATCGGTTATCTGGGAGGAGCAACAAATTACCCTCTCTGGTACAATATTTCTATCCCTCCAATTGGAAACTGGACCGCTACTCTGTATTTAATAATCGTTGCTTACGCCATTGTTAAATACCGACTAATGGATATTAGATTTGTTTTGGGTAGAGGAGCGGTGTATACCCTCTCTTTGATTACAATTATTACTTTGGCGTTTTTATTGATGTTTTTGAGCAATCAATTTCTCAGCACTGTTTCTTTTAATATTACTGGGCCTTTAATTTTAATTATCTGTATCCTGCTTTTCCAACCGATATTTCGTTTTTTTGAAAAATTTGCTTCAAAATATTTTTATTACGTTTTCTATTCCTATCAAACGGTTTTAACCGATTTGGGGAAAAGATTGACCCAGGTTCTGGATTTAAATAAACTGTCTTCTTTCATTGTCGGTACTTTGATGAACACGATGAAGCTGGACAGAACCGTGATTTTAATAAGAGAGGAGGGGAATGGTGATTATCGAATCCAGAAAAATATCGGGTTTAAGGAAGAGAACGGAATCTCTCTGGTAAAAGACAACTTTTTGACGGTTTATCTGGAGAAAACCCAAATGCCCCTGGTTTATGAAGAATTGTCTTTGATTATCAGGGATACCCCCAGGGGGAGAGAAAAAGAAAGATTAGAAACACTAAGGAGAAATATGAAAACCATTGAAGCCGCTCTCTGTTTGCCATTGTTGATGAAAGAGAAAATTATTGGAATGATTGTTTTGGGGAACAAGGTTTCAGGCGACCCCTATTCCGAGCAGGACATCGAACTTTTAACTACGCTTTCTAACCAGGCGTCAATTGCCCTGCAAAATGCCAAACTCTTTTCCGGAGTCAGAAACTTCAATTTAGAACTGGAAAGACAAGTGGGAAAAAGGACGAAGGAACTGAGCGATGCTTATAACGAACTGAAAAAATTGGATAAGGCGAAATCGGAATTCCTTTCCATCGCTTCCCACCAATTAAGAACCCCTCTGACGGCGATTAAAGGTTACATTTCAATGATCATAGAAAAAACCTACGGCGAGCCGCCGGAAAAAATGAAAACACCCTTGGGAAATATTTATTTATCGAATGAAAGATTAATAAAGTTAGTTAATAGTCTTCTGGATGTTTCCCGGATCGAAGCCGGCAGATTGGAAACAAAATTTGAAAGATTGTCTTTAGCAGACGTAATATCCAGCGTAATAGAAGAATTAAAAAATGTAGCCAGGGAAAAGGGGCTTTATTTAAAATTGGAAAAACCGACGAAACTGATACCTGAAATCTTAATCGACCAGCAAAAAGCGAGACAAATAATCTTAAACCTCATTGAAAATGCCATCCGCTATACGGAAAAAGGCGGTGTTACCATAAAATTAGACGTCGAAAGGTCCAAAATAAAAATAATCGTTTCTGATACCGGCGAGGGCATGACGAAAGAAGAAATCTCCCATCTTTTTGAGAGTTTTTCCAGAGGAAGCGCCGGCGCCAGATTTTGGACGGAAGGAGCTGGCCTTGGCCTTTATGTCGCCAAGAAATTCGTTGAAATACATAAGGGCAAAATCTGGGCTGAAAGTTTGGGAAAAGGGAAAGGGTCAATTTTCTTTGTTGAATTACCCGTAAAATAAGATAACATGAATAACGTGAAAAAAATACTCGTCGTCGAGGACGAAAGAATTCTGGGAGAAATGTACAGGGACAAATTCAGCCAGGCAGGGTTTAAAGTGATACTGATCACCTCGGCGGAAGAGGCGATTAAAGTTGTGCCCGAAGAAAAACCCGATTTGATACTCTTGGATATTCTCCTACCGCGGGAAAACGGCATTGTTTTCCTGAGAAAACTGAGGGAAAACCCGGAATTCTCTTTGATACCCGTAGTGGTATTTTCCAATTTTGATGACCTGGAAACGAAAAAACAGGCTTATCAGTTGGGTGTAAAAGATTATTTAATTAAAACCGGCCATACGCCGCAGGAAATAATAGAAAAAATTAAAGATTATTTAAAATGAAAAGAACTCTTGTAAAAGAAACGTTAAATCATCCGGCTGAAAAAGTGAAAGTTTCCGGCTGGGTTAATACTAGAAGAGACCACGGTGGCATAGTTTTTTTGGATTTGAGAGACAGGAGCGGGATTTTACAGATAGTTTGCAGCCCCAATATAGTGAAAGACGTCCAGGAGGAATGCGTGATAGAGGTGGAAGGCAATGTTCAGGAAAGACCGATTAAGATGGTAAATCCCGAACTGGAAACGGGAAAGATAGAATTAAAAGCTGAAACCGTCAAAATTTTATCCCAAGCAGCCGTTCTTCCCTTTGATTTAAAAGATTTAAAATTATCTTTGCCGAAACTTCTGGATTACCGGCCTTTGGTTTTGAGAAATCCCAGGATTAAAGCAATTTTTAAAATTGAGGAAAAGGTTATAGAAAGTTTCAGGGCTAATTTGAAGAATTCGGGATTTACGGAATTCCAGGCGCCGACAATTGTAGCTTCGGCCACCGAAGGGGGAGCCGAGCTTTTTCCCGTCAAATATTACCAATATGATGCCTATCTGGCACAGAGCCCCCAGCTTTACAAACAAATTTTGGTCAGCGTGTTTGAAAGAGTTTTTACCATTACCAGGGCTTACCGGGCCGAACCGAGCATCACCACGCGCCATCTGTCTGAATATATCAGTCTGGATGCGGAAATGGGTTTTATAGATTCCTGGGAAGAATTAATGGACGCCTGTGAAACGCTGATTTTGAGCATTTTTTCCGATATTCAAAAAAATTGCAGCGAGGAATTAAAAATATTCAAGGCTGCGATTCCCAAAGTCAGTGAAAAAATCCCGCGCTTGAAAATGCGTGAAGCTCAGGAAATTATTTTCCAAAGAACCGGCCGGGATAACAGAAAGGAAATAGATTTGCAGCCGGAAGATGAAAAAGAAATTTGCCTCTGGGCCAGGGAAAAACATGGTTCCGAGCTCATCTTTGTCACGCATTATCCGACCCCAAAAAGGCCATTTTATACTTACGCCGACCCGCAGGACGAAAATTATAGTTTGAGTTTTGATCTTCTCTGCCGGGGTCTGGAAATAGTAACGGGAAGCCAGAGAATAAACAAATACGAAGAATTAATAAAAAATATCAAAAAGTTCGGCTTGGAACCCAAACCCTTTCAATTTTATTTACAGGCCTTCAAATATGGAATGCCTCCCGAAGGAGGGTTTTGCATGGGTGGGGAAAGATTGGTAAAACAAATTTTAAATCTCGAAAACATTCGCGAGGCCAGCCTTTTCCCAAGAGATATGGAACGGATCGACCAAAGATTGTCTCTTTTACAGCCCCGCACCAGAACAAGTTCGGTACGAGGCAAGCCCAAAAAGCAAATTAAACAATGACGAAAAGAATTAGATTTTTATTAATCGCTCTCATCTTGAGCCTGCCTTTCTGGTGGGCGGTGAATGGTTTGGAGAAAAATCTGAATGATATTTTCTTTTGGCAGGAAATCAGCAAAAATTCCCAGGTTTTTACCGCCCAGGCGCTGCTCCAGGAACAATTAAATAATTTAAAACCATTCAGAGACAAAAATGTGGGAGATCTGGAAATTGACGCTAAATCGGCGATTTCGGTTTTAATCGACAGGTGGGGAAAAGAAAAAATTCTTTTTGAGAAAGACTCTGACCTTCAACTTCCCATTGCCAGTTTAACCAAATTAATGACGGCCGAGGTCATTCTGGAAAACTACGACCTGGCAAAAGAAATCACCATTTCAAAAGAGGCGGTAAAACAGGAAGGAAATTTCGGGAAGTTAGAAATCGGAGCAAAGTTGCCGGTAGATTATCTTCTTTATCCTTTATTGCTGGAATCGAGCAACGACGCGGCTTATGCTCTGGCTAATGATTATGATGGCATGACCGAAAGGAAATTCGTTGAATTGATGAGGCAGACAGCCGAAAAATTAGGGCTCCAGGATTCCTTTTTTGACAACCCGACCGGTCTTGACCCGGAAGAATCAAAGACCCAGCTGAACTATTCCACTGCCCAAGACCTGGTAAAACTTACCAAAGTACTCTTGAAACAATCTTTAATCTGGAATATTCTCTCTACCCAGAAATTCGACATTTATGGGCCGGAATTAATCAATTCCAACGAGTTGCTGGAAGAAATGCCGGGAATAATCGGAGGGAAAACCGGTTATACCGAAATGGCCGGCGGCTGCATGATTTTGGTGACAAGAGCGCCGGAAAATTCAGGTAAAATAATAAGCGTAGTTCTGGGAACCGATGAAAACGGCAAGCGGTTCGCTGAAATGAAAAGATTGGTCGATTGGGTGCAGTCTGCTTATAAGTGGTAAAAAGTATCCATGTTTTATCTACCGGAAGCAGCAATTGACGTTATTAAAATTTTTAGCTTGGGAGCCGCCAGTTTCGTGGTGGCGTTTTTATTAACGCCATTTTTAACTAATTTTTTGTATAAACACCGACTCTGGCGGAAAGAAGTCAGGCAGCAGGCAATAGACGGAAAGGGAGTCCCCATCTTCCAGAAATTCCATGCGGAAGGCGAAACCCATATCCCGAGATTCGGCGGTCTCTTAATCTGGGGCACGGCATTAATTTTAATTTTTCTTTTCTGGGGGCTTTCCCAGGTTACGGATATTTGGTGGCTTGATAAATTAAACTTCTTGAGCAGAAATCAAACCTGGCTTCCCTTGCTTACTTTGGTGGCTGCCTCTTT
>Ga0210051_1001521_pt1 | contig 23316 bp, 18 predicted proteins | sample CryGey092014_all_FD_185464 | JGI IMG/M metagenome (GOLD analysis project Ga0210051, IMG submission 185464) | Groundwater microbial communities from aquifer - Crystal Geyser CG23_combo_of_CG06-09_8/20/14_all (SPAdes) (version 2) | ecosystem: Environmental > Aquatic > Deep subsurface > Groundwater... | reverse complement strand
CGCCCCCAGGGGTTGGCCGACGATAACACCTTCATCCTCGACCCCGCGGTCGGAACCGCCACCTTCCTCTATTTCGTGCTGACCCTGATCTTCTCCAAGTTCGCTAGGCAGCGCGGCCAGTGGGACAGCTACGTGGAGAAGCACCTGCTCAACCGGCTGTTCGGCTTTGAAATCCTCATGGCGCCGTATGCCATCGCCCACCTCAAGCTCGGAATGCTATTGGAGGAGACCGGCTACAGCTTCGGTTCTGACCAGCGGCTCGGCATCTTCCTCACCAACACCCTGGAGGAGTCCGCCCGGCGCAGCGATCGGCTTTTCGCGGGCTGGATTTCCGAGGAGGCCAACGCGGCCGCCAACGTCAAGGCCCAGTTGCCGATCATGGTCGTCCTGGGCAATCCGCCCTACGCCAACTTCGGACGCATGAACCGCAACCCATGGATTCTCGGCCTGCTGAACGACTATAAAAAGGACCTGAACGAGAAGAAGCTGAACCTCGACGACGACTTCATCAAGTTCATCCGGTTCGCCCAGTGGCGCATCGAGAAGACGGGTCACGGCATTGTCGGCTTTATCACGAGCAACACCTACCTCGACGGCATCACCCACCGCCGCATGCGGGAATCCTTGATGCAGGCTTTCGACGAGATCTACATCCTCGACCTGCACGGCAGTTCCAAAAAGAAGGAAAGAACGCCGGACGGCGGCAAAGACGAGAACGTCTTCGACATCACGGTGGGCGTGTCCATCCTGCTTGCCGTCAGACTCGCGGAGACAGAACCACCGTCAAGCGGACGGGCGCCCGCCCGCGTCTTCCATGCCGAATTATGGGGTGCGCGAAAGGGCAAATATGACTGGCTCTGGCAGAACGACGCCAGCCAGACTACCTGGACCAAACTCGCGCCGACTGAACCGAACTTCTTCTTCGTTCCCAAGGACGGTGGCGGCCGGAGCGAGTACGAACAGGGATGGTCTATCCGCGACGCCTTCTTAGTTTCTGGAAACGCGGTCAAGACGGAGCGCGACGGTCTTTCCATCCACTTCACGGAAGACGGCATTCGGCGCATGGTCGAGGACTTCCGTACGCTTGACGAGAAGTCCATCCGTGAAAAGTATGCTCTCGAAACGGACAGCCGCGATTGGCAGGTGGCCAAGGCAAAAGCGGATGTAACGGCAAACCGGCAGGATACCTGTTTCCAGTTCATCCTCTACCGCCCTTTTGACATACGGCACACGTGGTATAGCGGTCAGTCACGGGGTTTCATCGGTACGCCCGCATTCCCGCTGATGCGGCATATGACTGCTGGTCGAAACATAGCGCTCACATGTCTGAGGCAAACACGACGCGGAGAAACGGGAACAGTCTTCGTTGGTCGCGGTTTGATTTGCAAAGACATCGTATCTCCCTACGACATCGGTACGGTTTTCCCGATCTACCTCTATCCCGCTGCCGACGAACTGGGCGCTTTCGCTGGCCGCCGTCCGAACATCAACCCCGAGTTCTTGAAGGCGCTGGCGGAAAAGTTGGGACTTTCGCAGGCCGGACCGCACGGGTTGCCGCAAGGCGTCACGCCCGAAGACATCTTCCACTACGCCTACGCCGTTTTTCACTCGCCGACCTATCGCACCCGGTACGCCGAGTTCCTGAAGATTGACTTCCCGCGTCTACCGCTCACGGGCAATCAGGATTTATTCTTCCGTCTGGCCGCCCTAGGCGGGGACCTTGTCGCCCTTCACCTCATGGAATCGCCGAAACTGAATAATCTGATCACCGAGTTTCCGGTGAAGGGAACGGATGCCGTCGAAAAGGTTCAGTACAACGACAAGGACGAGCGCGTCTGGATTAATCCTGATCAATACTTCGGAGGCGTGCCGGCGGCGATCTGGAACTTCCACATCGGCGGCTACCAGGTCTGCGAGAAATGGCTGAAGGACCGCAAAGGCCGAAAACTGACCTACGAAGACACCCGCCACTACCAGAGAATCGTTGTGGCCCTGAATGAGACCATCCGTGACATGACAGAGATCGACGAAGTCATCAGACAACACGGCGATTGGCCAGCCGCGTTTTCCGGGAACAACACATAGGAATGGCGAACAAAATTTGTGTCCCCTCTTCAAGCACTGGAACGGATGGAGGCACTTCATCTTAGCCAGTCTACACTATGTCGCCCCAAAGATGAAGCAATGGAAGACAGAGCCAAAATAATCAAGATCATTTGTGAGGCGCTATCATCTGGGGACACGACAGGCGCCTCAGCAATAGCGCGGCGGCAATATCCGTTTATTGCTCCGCCTGACGCGACTCGTAAATTCACTGAAGCGCAGGCGCTTCGAGTGTTCGTCCGCGATGGTTTCGTTGATCGCTATTCGGGGAATCGTCTCCTATTTCCGCCGGTTCTCCGCCTGCTGTCGCTTATGCTGCCGGACGCCTTCCCATTTCATCGCAACTGGAAAATGAACGAAACCCATCCGGCATATTGGGAACTGTTTCCCACTCTCGACCATATCGTTCCCGTTGCCCGCGGCGGCCCGGACCATGAAGACAACCTCGTATCGACGTCGATGCTACGAAACAGCGCAAAGGCGAATTGGACTTTGGAAGAGCTCGGGTGGTCGATCCATCCCTCCGGCGACATGAACCAATGGGACGGCATGCTGGCATGGTGCATGGAATTTATTAAGAAAGACGATGAAATCATTAAAGACAAGTATATCGGCCGATGGTATCGGGCGGCACTATCATCGAATGGCTGGCCGATGTCGCGGTGACCCGGGCGAGGGAATGGTGTATTTTTTTGTGAGCATTGTACTGCGTAAATAGAATTAAATAGGATACTTGACCGCAATTCATTTCTTGTTGCATTCAATAATGGCGGTCCATTCTATCTGGCCAAAAATATTTCGTCGTGCGCCAGTTTCTACTTTATTGACTCTGCCACCTTTTTCCCGAGGATGACTTCCGAATGTAGTCCAGCACCTCATTGAGGTTTTGAAAAAGCCCGAATCCGTTACCGGCATAAGCCATGTTCCAAGGGAACAACAACCCGGCTCCCAGTGCTCCACTTTCTATCGCTTTTTCAAGCGTCCGTGGCGCATCGTCCACGACGACGTCAGCCTTTGGAAAGAGAACGGTCTTGTCCAGAGAGAGGTGGAGTTCATCGTAGGGAAGCCTGTGCCGCGCGAGCCATCGTTCGGTCGGCTGTCTTGTTGTCGGCATGCGGTGGCTGGCGAGGATGATATGAAAACCATGTTCTTTGAGTGATAACAGGAATTCTTGTGATTCCGGGTAGGGTTTATATCGGTCGCTGTCCTGATTATGGTGAATCGAGTTGATCGCAGCGATAAAATCCACTTCCGTACAGTATCCCTCCCAAATGTCGGAGGTAAACCATTGATCGGGCGTTGGAAAATTCCTGTTGATTTTTTTCAACTCCAGATAGAAAGGGTCGCTGAATTGCCAGAGGGTGTTATCTATATCAATTATCGCTATCTTGCTCACCGTCGTTTTATTCTCCGTATTATTGATATAGCTTCCACCAACTTCAGCTCATCGGGTCCCAGCCATGTGGCCGCGCCACGCCCCTGGACCGGCCCCCATCCGGAAACCACTTTAATGCATTAAAGTGACTTATGATAATGATATTATTAATGCTATAGCGACGCACCCGATCATTTTCACGTCAGCATTTGACCGCCTTGGGCCGCTCGGTCGAGGGCCTCGTCCAAGGTGTTCTTCAGAGAGGTCAATGCCTCTGTGCCGATCTTTTTGGGGAGGCCTTCGCGGCCTCCCCATTCTATCCTATTTGGCTTTTCCTTTCGCTTCCTTCGTCCGGAGCTTCAGATTTTTCTTTCGCCTTCGGCGCTTGCGGTCCAATTCCTTCTTCCGTTCGATCTTCTTGTGCTGGCTCATGATGCCTCCTTTGGTTCAGGATTGTGGTGAGGATTACCATTGAAAATCAGGTCCCTCAAGTTGAAAACCCTTCTCCCGAAATAATCTTAGACAGGCGTCTGCGACAGCATCGTCGTAAAAGATTCCTCTGTTCTTCTCGATTTCTGATAGAGCCAGATCGATACCCAAGCCAGGACGATAGGGTCTGTGTGAGGCCATAGCTTCCACCACATCGGCAACAGCAAGAATGCGGGCCTCGATGAGAATTTCCGTTCTTTTCAGATTTCGTGGATAACCGGAGCCATCCATACGCTCGTGATGCTGGCGGACAATCTCCGCCAGGGGCCAGGGGGATTCCACATTCTTGAGAATTTTGTACCCTTGCCGGGCGTGTTCTTTTATCAGGGAAAACTCGATTTCCGACAGTTTTGTCGGTTTGGACAATATTTCCGCGGGGATCGATAGTTTGCCAATATCATGGATGGAACCGGCCATGCGGATGCCCTCGATCTTATCCTGGGGAAGTCCCATCTCCGTGGCAATGGCTTGAGCGAGGTTTGCTGACCGGAGCTGGTGACCCGCTGTATAGGGATCTCGTGTTTCCACAGCGGATACCATGACCTGAACGGTCGCACTCACCGCCTTCCTGAGACTCTCAAGAGTCTGTTGGAGTTGTTCCTCCGCATGCTCGCGCTCCCTGATATCTGCCTGCAGCAGCTCATTCGCTTTTGCCAACTCAGCCGTTCGCACCCGCACCTGATCATCCAACTCATCGCGGGATTTTTTCAGCGCCGCAAGCGCAGCCTCCTTTTGGGTCTCTGCGCGCTTGCGTTCATCGTTGAGTTTCTTCACTTTCAACAGTATCTTTATTTTCGCGAGCAGTTCCGTCCGGTCAAAAGGCTTTGAAAAATAATCCTCTACCCCGGCCTCGATTCCGCGAACACGGTCTTTCTGGGAGGCCAATCCCGTAACCATGATGATCGGTATGTCACTGAGCTTTTGGTCTTCCTTGATCTGTCGGCATACCTCAAAGCCATCCATCCCCGGCATTCTGATGTCCAGAAGTACGAGGTCAACTGTCTGACTTTTGATTTTCAGCAAAGCGTCTTTCCCGCTTGCGGCGTTGACCGCTTGATAGCCACCGAGAACGAGTATATCTTCGAGCAGATTGAGACTTGCCTCGTCATCGTCAACGCAGAGAATGACCGGATTTTGTGAATTCATGATTACACCCTCAGCGAGAACTGAATCTGTAAACTTTTTATATTACTCATAATTATTCCTACTGGACGGTGTTTCTGGGATACGATCCGCTCCTGGAAAAGGACCCGGAACAAAGCCTGAAGGGTCTTGACGGGCCGCGTACAACCTCCTTCAGGAGCGGATGATGAGAAGTAGTCCGACATGAACATATCCTCCAAATACTGCATATTCTTTGACAACAAGCGTTGTTCGACTCTGCCGGATGTTTCGGCATTTGTCAAGAAGGTTCGTTATCTCTGTCAAGGCGTTATCCATAGCCGCCAGCTTTTTCGCGGAGCGCCGCGGGGCGCCCGTTCGGTTACGGGAGAACCTTCATCGACTTGATGACGGCCAATGTTTCCGGGACGTCCCGGAAACCCTTTTGCGTGCCGGTCTTGACGGCGGCAATCTTGTCCACTACCTCCATCCCCTCAGCATGATTGCCTCTGACACGTTCATGTCAACCGCCGGATAGGGTTTCAATATCGAAAGCAGATCCCGAGAATTGTGACTGCTCGGATCAATCCAGAAATCTTCGAGCTCTTTTTTGGTTCTGTCCTGGAAAGATGTTGCCGCCGGGCTTATATTCGGCGGCGACCTCTCCGATGCGGAACGATTCCACGATTACGGATAAATCGGTCAAGAGGATAAAGCGGCCGCACATGGTTTCCTTGAGAGCGTTGAGATTCGAAGCCTCCCCAATGATCCCGGGCGGCATCGGGCATCTTTGCCTGCGTCTGCTCCGGCGCTTCTACCCGGCTGCTTCCCGGATGCGGAACGACAGGACAGTCCCCGTATGTTCGCAGCGATTCAGGTCTGCGTCGCTGCGATGTCGGCCAGAAGCCGCACCAGGTCCGTCTTTCGGTCCTCGGGAATTGTGCTGGCGGCGGCAAAACGGTGGCAGGCCTCGGCAAAGCCTCCGACCTGATGCACGGCCTGAGGAACCAGCCGCATCAGGTCCGGTCTTTCACCCTTTTCAATGGACCGCTTCAATCCGGGCGTCACACGGAAGGAAACCTTCGCCTCCCTACCGGAAAATTCGCCCAAATATGGATTTTCGCCAGGAAAATGCTGAAAACCGACCACGTAATGATCACCGCCCGTGGCGCCGTCCCGGATGATCGCCTCACAGAACAGGCCGATGGCCTTGAGCCCAAGAGGATCAAAGCGGCCCTCGACATCGGTCCAGACGATCAGGCCGTCCCGGGCAAGGCCCGCCTCGTGAATCCGGGCCATTTCCCGTCCGAAGCGATCCTGCTGAATCCCCGCCATTTCGACGCTGAAGGCCAGCGCCCGGTCATCCGGACCGTTCAGACAGGCCTCAAGCGCCAGATCGGCGCCGTGGAGATAGTAACCATTGACGGCCAGGGCCGTGATCAGACGGTCCGCTTCCCGGAGATTCCGGTCCTGAAAACGGGGAAAGAGCCAGCCGGCGGCCTCATCGGCGCCGTCCGGTCTCAGAGCTCCCTGCCTGACGGCCATTTCGAGCAGGAAACCATTGAGACCGGCAAAGCGGCCCTCCACCATCTGGTGATCGCCCACCGCCCCCAGAACCGCCAGCGCCGCCAGATCTTCATTTTCGCCGCCCAGCGCCAGGGCGAAGAAGCAGGCTGCCGCGGCCGCCGCGCACTCGCTGTCCCCATCGATGCCGAAGCGTTCCGGATTGACCTGGAGGAGACGGGAAAACGAGCCTGCGGCGGGCAGGTGGTGATCGAGGATGATCACCCGGCATCCTTCCGGAATATGGCGACTGATCACATCCGCCACTTGGCCGCCCAGGTCGGCGTAGAGGATGAGCCGCCGACCGGGTGTATGAATAGCCGGCAGAAAGGCGGGGTGGACCCTCTCGATGGGAATGTTCTCCACCGAAAATCCCGCCCGCATCAGGGATTTACGGAGAATGGCGCCGGCCGTGATCCCATCGGTGTCGTTGTGGTGGATCAGGGTGATTCCCCTGCACGGCGCATCGGTCAGCGACGCCGCCGCCGCCTTCATCGCCTCGCGAAACTTTTCCATCCGGATTGCATCCATGTTCATTCCCGCCCGGTATCGATGCGGTCTCCCCCATCACGGTGGAAATAGCTGACCGCCTCGGGGACAAACCTCATGCAGAGATTATCCCCAACATCGGAGGAGGTCTCTCCCATCACGCGAACGTTGAAGATCCGGCCCTTCCGGCGGACCTGGACGATCGTCTCCGATCCCGCCGGGAGGACCGCATAGACTTCCCCCGAAACGGCGTCGCCGTTTTCCCCCGTTTCAATCCGGATCTCCTCCGGGCGGATGGCCGCCGTCACCAGGGCGCCTGCATAGGCCGCAAGCGCCGGCGCGGGAAGCGAGAGCGCCTCCCCCTCGAAGAAAATCCCCTCGTTTTTCCTCACGATCCGCCCAGGGATCAGGTTGATCGTGGGGCTCCCGATGAAATCGGCCACGAAGAGGCAGGCCGGCCTCCGGTAGATCTCCCGGGGCGGGGCGACCTGCACGAGCTTCCCCCCCTCCATGACCGCCACCCGGCTGGAGAGGGTGAGGGCCTCGGTCTGGTCGTGGGTCACGTAAACGGTCGTGGCGTGCGCCTCCCGGTGGAGCCGTTTGATCTCCGCCCGCATCTCGATCCGGAGCTTGGCGTCGAGGTTGGAGAGAGGTTCGTCCATCAGAAAGACCCCGGGGCGGGCGACCAGCATCCGGGCCAGGGCGACGCGCTGCTGCTGGCCGCCGCTCATCTGCTGGGGATAGCGATTTTCCATCTCTTCGAGGTGCATATAGGCGAGCGCTTCGGCGACCTGCCGCTTCATCTTCTCCGGCGCCACCTTCTGGATCTCAAGACTGAAGGCCACGTTCTGATAGACGCTCATGTGGGGCCAGAGGGCGTAGGACTGGAAGACGAGGCCGATCCCCCTCTTTCCCGGGGAGACAAAAAGGCCCCGCTGCGCGGAGAAAACGGTCTTTCCCCCGATCCGGATCTCCCCGGCGTCGGGGACTTCGAGGCCCGCGATCATCCGGAGGACCGTCGTCTTCCCACACCCCGAAGGCCCCAGGAGCGTGAGAAATTCCCCCGCATCCACCGCGAGGCTCAGGTCATCGACGGCGGCGACGCTGCCGAAGTGTTTGGTAAGCCCTTCGATTTCGATCATTGCCATTTCAAATCGTCTCCCTTTTACCGCCGATGCGTCTGGCCAGAAACTCTCCCCCGACGACCAGGATCACGATAAGCAGGATGATGGCGTCGGCAAACTGCGAATACCCCTGTTCCACATACCGGAAGGTCATGGTCGTGAGCGTCCGGGTCTCGGGCGTGATGAGCAGGATGATCAGCGACAGCTCCCGCATCGTGGCGATGAATGCCAGGATAAAACCCGAAAGGGCGCCGGCCATCGTGAGCGGCAGGATGATCCGTCTGAACCGCCGGAACCACGAAGCGCCGGCCATCATCGCCGCCTCCTCCAATTCCGCGGCCACCTGCAGCATGGAGGAGATCCCCGACCGGGCCGAAAAGGGGAGGTTCTTCGCCACGCAGACCATGACAAGCAGGACAAAGGTCCCGTAGAGCGGCGGCAGCGGTCCGATGGACCGGGAGAAGAGCGACAGGTAGATCGCCCCGAAGGCGATGCTGGGAATCAGGTAGGGAAGGAAGGACCCCTGTTCGAGCACGGCAGCAAGCCGGGTCCTTCTCCCCTTGACCACTGCATAGCCGATCAGGATGCCCGCGATCCCCGTGGTCAGGGCGACGATCACGGAGAGGCGGATGCTGTTCCATGCGGCGCCCAGGATCTGGGCGTTCCGGAGGATCCCGCTCTCCCCCTCGGCCAGGGCGGCCTGGCTCTTTCCGATCCAGTAGTGGAGGGTCAGGTTCCCCAGGGAGTAGTCGTTGGGATAGAGCATCAACGTCTGCCAGAGGAGGAGCAGAAGCGGGATGAAGACGGCAAGGCCGATCAGCGAGGCCATGAGGGCCACCGCCGGATAACGCCACCGCCCCAGGGGGGTCTGGCGCCGGCGGAAACCTTTCCCGGCGATGGTGACGAAGCTCTTGTCGCCGATCACCCGCTGGTTCATGATGATAATGAACATGGAGATCAGGATCAGCACCAGGGCGCCGATGTAGGCGACGGCCGGCGTCCGGTTGACAATGCTCGTGAAGATCGTCGTGGCCAGCGTAAAATACCGCACCGGCGCCCCCAGGAAGTAGGGGGTTCCGAAGGTCCCCACGGCGCGGGAAAAGGTGAGGATGAAGGCCGAGATCAGGGCCGGCAGCACCAGGGGAAAGGTAATGCGCCTGAGGATCCGGAACCGCCCCGCCCCGAGAACCTCCCCCGCCTCCTCCAGATTGGAATCCAGCGAGACGAGCGCCCCGGAGACGAGGAGATAGGTGAAGGGGTAGTAGTGGAGCGAAAGTGTGATGACGATGGGAATAAAACCGTAGGCGAGCCAGTCCGGAGGAGAGACGCCGAAGAGGTACGCGCAGATGCCTGCGGCGCCGCCGATCCGCTCGTTCTTGAAGAAGTCAAGCCAGGCCAGGGCCAGGGTGTAGGAGGGCAGGACATAGGGAATGACCGCGAAGATCCCGATCGTTTTCCGAAATGGCATGTCGGTCCGGACGACGAGCCAAGCCATCAGCGTCCCCAGAAGCATCGCCGCGAGTGAGATGGTCAGCGAGGTGGCCAAGGAATGGAGAAGGGGCCGGTAGAAGATATTGACGCTCAGCGGGCTCGCAAAGACCCGCAGATAGTGGAAGAAGGTCCAGCCCCCCGGCTCGGCGGAGCGGATGATGCGGCGGTCCGCCTCCTGCCAGACCGCCGTGTCGTGGACCAGTTGCAGAAAGGGAACCACCACGAATGCCGTAAGGATCGCCACGAGGATCAGCCCCAGGATTACCTGGGGCTGCCTCAGTTTTATGCTTAGACGGTTGATGAATGCCTTTGCCGATGCGCTCATGCCGGAACCGTAAACGGACGGCCGTTATTTCAGATTCGCCAGCCAGAAATCGCGGATCTCCTGGCCGTAATCCCAGACATAGGCCGGATCGGCCATCCAGACGTTCATCTTCGCCAGGGTCCGGGAACCCTTCGGCGCCAACTGATCCGTCCGCACCGGGACATCCCCGAGGACAAAGTATGGCTTGTAGCCTTGACCGCCCTTCTCGTCGCCCATCATCCAGCGGGTCATCAGTTTCGCCGCGTTCGGATGCTTCGCCTGGTTCACGATGGCGATGACCACCTCCGTGGCAATCCCCAGGACCGGCTTTGCGTCATAGGCCACGTCGAAGACCAGCTTCGGATTCTTCTCCTTGTCCCGCAGACGGGAAAAGGCCGTGATTCCCACGGGCGGCTTTTGCTGCCCCGGCTGCCCCACGGCGTTGGAGACGTCGTTGGTCGAACCGGCGATGACGGCATCGTTCTTCAGGACCCGGAGGATCCACTCGTACCCGGCGTTCTTCACCCCTTTGCTCAATTGAATGGGCTTTCCGAAAACACGCTGGTACTCTTTGGCCATCTCGTCCCCATGCTGGACGACGGTAGCGAGGAACTCGATGAACTCCGGCATCTTCACCGGATCGGGAAAGCTGACCCGCGACTTCCACTCGGGCTTAGTCAGGTCCCAGAGACTCTGAACGGGGGCTGTCTTGTTCGCCTCCATATTGTAGATGAGAACATCGAGACTGACGTGGTGGACGAGGAAGGGTTTCTGGAAGCGGTCGGGGAGGACGGATTTCAGGTCCGGGGGAACATAGGTGAAGGCCAGCCCTTTCTGGAGCAACTCGTGGTGAACGGTGGAAGGATCCTTCAGGAAGATGACGTCGGCCGCAAAGTTCCCCGCCTTCTGCTCGGCCAGGACCTTCGTCACGATCTCTGTGGAATCCATGTCGAAGCCTTTCACCCTGATGCCGGGATACTGCTGCTCGAATGTCTTTCCAAACTGGTGGACGCGCGACGAATAGGAATAGACGGACACCTCCTTCTCCAGCTTGGCCTTCTCGTAGAGCTGCTTTTCGTCATAACCTCGGGTTTCGTAAGGACCAAGCTCCGACTTTTTCAGCCACTCCTCGGTTTCTTTGGAAAACTTCCCCTGCCCCCACAGAATGCCGGTGGCCAGGGTGGACAAAAAGACGATTGCGCATGCGAGAATCAAGGATCTTTTCATGATATGACCTCCTTTAATCTGTTCTGTGAACTTCATCTGAGCGGTTGTCAACTCTTGTGTGTGTATCGGTGCTTTTTTATGAACCGGAAGGATAAGAATTCCCCTTCGGGCGAAGCGACTATAAGAAAGTCCCCTTTTTGTGTCAACGGTTTTCTAAATGGATGACATACCCCATGCGGGGTCAGCGCATCATCACGCAGCGCATATGGAGGCGGGAGGCCACATCCGCCTTCGTCAATGGAACCTGGAAGATCTCTTTGATCTCCCGGCACGGGGCCTCGTCATTGCGGTAGATAACCCCGATCGGGATCTTCTCCCCCCAGAGATCGGCCGTCCGGATCGCCTCGTAACGGTCAGTCAGGGGCCTTTCCAGCTTGAAGACCCGCTCCCGGTACCAGGCGTAGGTGTTGATCTTGTTGAAGCTGACGCAGGGCTGGAGGATGTCCACGACGGCCGTTCCCTTGAAGAGGATCGCCTCCCGAATGAGCGCCTTCAGGTGTTCCTTGTCGCCGGCAAAACCGCGGGCCACGAAGGGGGCGCCCATCGTGACGGCGAGGGCAAGCGGATTCAAGGGGAGGTTCGGATTTCCGCCGGGGCTCAGGTCGTTTTTCACGGCAAGGGCCGTCGTGGGGGAGCTCTGGCCTTTTGTCAGGCCGTACACCTGATTTTCGGAGACCAGGATCGTGATGTCCAGCCGCCGGCGGAGGGTCTGGATGAAGTGGTTCCCCCCTTCGCCGTACATGCAGCCGTCTCCGGAATAGGCGATGACGGTCAGGTCGGGACGGGCGAGCTTGATCCCGACGGCGGGCGGCAGGGAGCGGCCGTGGAGGCCGTTGAAATAGTTCACGTCTAGATACTGGGGCATCTTGGCGGCCTGGCCGATCCCCGACGTCAGGACGATCTTGTTCCGCAAAATGGGCAGATCCGCAAAGACCTTCTCCAGAACGTCGCGGATCGCGAAATTGCCGCAGCCGGGGCACCAGCCGGTTTCGATTTTCGGTTCCATCTCTCCCCTCCTCAGGTCAGCAGGCCTTTCAGTGTCCGATAGAGCTCCAGGACGGTGAAGCAGTCGCCGTCGCATTTCAGCACTTTGTGATCGACGGCGAGGCCGAGCTCCCGCTTCAGCAATCCGGTAAACTGGCCCGTTGCGTTGTTCTCCACGCAGATCCGCTTCTTCGCCTCCAGACGGTAAGGGGCGATCATCGCGGGCGTCAGCGGATAGACCTGCCCGAAGTGGAGCGCGCAAACCGAAAGGCCGGCGGCGTTGAGCCGCTCCACGGCCTCCTTCACGATCAGACGGTTCGACCCCCAGCAGAGGACAACGGCGGCGGCGTCCATTGCGCCGCAGAACGTCGGCAAAACGGCCTCCTGTTTCAGAAGCCCCATCTTCTTCAGGCGCTTGTCCATCATCCGTTTCCGCAGCTCCGGATCTTCGGTGATCTTCCCCTCTTCGTCGTGCTCGTCCGAATCGAGCTTGACCAGCGCGTCGGAGAGCCCCGGGAAGGTCAACGGAGAGATTCCGTTCCCCGTCAGGCGGTACCGTTTGTAGGTTTCGTCGAAGACCGGGCATTCGCGAGCGATAACATCCAGCGGGATCTCCTCCTCTTCGATGACATGGACGGAGTCGGCGAAATACTGGTCCGTCAGCAGAAAGACGGGAATCTGATAGCGATCGGAAAGATCGAACGCCTTTCGGGCCAGTTCAATCGTCTCGACAATGGAGCCGGGGGCGAAGAGGACCCGTGGGAATTCCCCGTGGCCGGCATGGAGGATGAAGTTCAGATCCCCCTGTTCGGTCCGGGTGGGAAGCCCGGTGGCCGGACCGGGCCGCTGGGCGACGGCGATCACAATCGGCGTTTCCGTCATCCCCGCGAGCGACACCCCCTCCTGCATGAGCGCGAAGCCGCCGCCGGAGGTGGCCGCCATCGACCGGACGCCGGCGTAGGAGGCGCCCAGGGCCATGTTGATCGCGGCGATTTCGTCCTCCGCCTGCTCGAAATGAACAGGAAGGTCCTCTGCGGCCTCGGAGAAGTAGTGCAGGATGGAGGTGGCCGGCGTCATCGGGTAGCCGGCCAGGAACCGGCAGCCGCCCAAGAGCGCCCCGAAGGCCAAGGCCTGGTTGCCGTCGAATTTGGCCGGGCAGACGGCGGCCGCGGAAACGGGGAACGCCCCGGCGATACCCCACCGCACAGCGAAATCACCGCTCTTCTTCAGCCACTCCGCTTTCCCCGGTTCGGCCGCCTCCGCCATTTTTTCCGGCGTTACGCCGATCACGGTTAGAATGATTCCGACCAAAGCCGTGTTGGCGGCTCGGATCTCCCCGAAGAGCTTCTTGCTCTCGGCGCCGATCTCTTTCGTCCTCTCCCGCGAAAGGAAGATGCCGTCCTCGCGGAGGTCCGGTTTGTGGAGTGCCTCCGTTTCATCGTCGAGGGCGGCGATCATCTCCCATTTCCCCCCGTTCAGCGCATGGACCGGATGATCGGCGATACGGACCATGTGGAAGTTGTGACCGCCCCGGATGCGGGACATGTAGTGCTTCGTGGCGAAAAAGTGATAATTGAGCCTCGTCAGGATTTCCGTCAGCTCCAGTTCGACGGAAAAAGCGCCCTGCCCTCCCTCTCCGCCGATCAGGACGTTGAATTCCATGCTTCCCCCTCCTGGTGCGAACCAAAAATGTTCATCCCCTTCATCTTTTAGATATTCGGACGACAGTTGTGCCATTCCGTCGCTTGTTCAAAGGCGTGACCCGCCTGCAACGCTTTTGCTTCTCCCCAATGCCTTGAGATAATCTGCAACCCGATGGGCAAATTCCCGCCTGTAAACCCGCACGGGACTGACAACGCCGGGAGACCGGCCAGGTTGAAGGGCGCGGTAAAGCGCGTCAACTGGCGGGCGGCTTCGATGGCTTGAGTCCCCTCGATGGGCGGCGCGGGGATGGGGGTGGTTGGCAGCACTAAAATATCAAATTTTTCAAAGAACATCTCGAAGCGGCGGCGACCTTCAGTCTGCGTCCGCCGCGCAAGCGCATACTCGCTGGAAGTTAACGCAGCGCCGGTCTCCAGCCGCTGACGGACATCCGCACCGAACCAGTCGGGGCGCTCCGCCAGCCGCTCGCGGTGAAAAGCCGCCCCATCGGCCTGGGTCATGCGGCCATTCGCCAGTGCCAGATCCGCGAGCCAGGACATGTCCACCTTCTCCACCTGCGCGCCCAAATCGATGAAAACTTGCGCGGCTTCGGACACGCCTCCCAGCACTTGCGGGTCGGATGCTTCGACGTACTCCCCTGCCGCCAGCGCCACGCGCCAACCCCTGACGCCGTCTTCGAGATGGACGAGATAATCTTCCACGGGAATATCCGCCGAAGCAGGATCATGCGGGTCAAACCCGGCCATCGCCGCAAGCATCATCGCCGCGTCCCGCGCTGTGCGCGTCAGCGGGCCAACATGGTCAAGGTTCCATGAGAGCGGGACTACCCCACGGGTGCTAACCCGTCCATAAGTCGGTTTGAGTCCGACCACACCGCACAAAGAAGCCGGGATGCGGATCGAGCCGCCCGTATCGGTGCCGAGGGCAGTTAGACACATCCCCGTCGCCACCGCCGCCGCCGACCCGGACGAGGAGCCGCCGGTCACACGCTTTAAATCCCAGGGATTCTTAACCGCCCCGTAATGCGGGTTGACACCCGTCACACCCAGGGCGATTTCGTGCATGTTGGCTTTTCCTAAAACCACCCCGCCGGAGAGTTTGAGTTTCAGCACCACCTGTGCATCTTCCCTAGGGATGTGATCGGCAAAAAACTTCGAGCCGGCTGTGGTACGGATGCCCGCCGTCTCGAAAAGGTCTTTCAGAGCAATGGGCATTCCCAGCAATGCAAATTGCTCCAGGTTGGACGGTTGGACCGTAAGCAGTGCGCCGGCCTGCAAGGCCCCCAGGCGGGCTAATTCGGGCGTCGGGGTGATAAAGGCGTTGATTGTCGGGTTGAGGCGCTCAATTTGACGGAGACAGGCTTCGGTCAATTCGAGCGCGGAAAACTCCCGGCGGCAAAGTTGCTCAAGAGCGGTAAACAGGTTGATGGTAGAAAGGTCCGGTTTCATGTTCCCTATTCTCCCTTCGCCCGATTCGGGGCCGTGGGCGGCTCTTTTCCTTTTCCCAGCATATAGGCGTCGATCACGGAAAAGAGCCAGCAAACGACGATCATCGGCACGATGAGGGGGGAATACCAGTCACCGGATGCGGAAGAGGCCGCCGCACGATTGGCAACGGCGTTCAGATCCACGAGACCGCCCTGGCTCTGCATTTTATCGAGCTCCTGAAGAGCGCCGACCGTCGCCTGCACAATCAGAACGCCCATGCCGGTCAGGGTGAGAACCATCGGGATAAGCCCCCGCACATACCGCTTGAGGTACATCTGTCCCGTACCTGGAAAAACCAGGGCCGACAACAGCGCGGCTTTGATTGCCGTTTTCATGACCCACCTCCCGCCAATGATGATGCCCTGGTAGCCGCCGATGGTATAGTTCCACACCGTTTCGGGAACGTTCCGCCAGAATGCGACGTTGTTGAGGAAGATGTCGTCCCGGCGGATCAGCTTCCCCTTGCCCGGCATGGTCACGCCATCCATTGTGCAGACAGTAGCACCAAACCAGGGTGATTTCAAATCATCTTTGACCGCCGAATTGCCTCAAAAAATGTTATAGAGCGGCGGGAGGTAGATGGAAAATCATCCGAAAAGCTGCGGCAATGAATCAATTTTCAATAATTTTGTCAATGACTTTAGGAGGGATGTCATTTTTTCCGATACTTTTTTCTTGACAACCCGGGAAAGCTGTGTTTCTATTCCACCCCAGTTCACAGGAAGCATCTAAGGCGGGCAGAAAAGAGATGGCAACAAAAATTTTATCCAACAACGGGTACTGGTTTTATTACTTTTATGCATCGGTCTGCCCGCTGCTTAGGAGGACGTAAGGGAAACCCCACAATGTAGTTAAACTAAGCCATGGACAGACCTTAAAAACGCTGCCCATGGCTTTTTTGTTTTTTGGCCGTGGCGGCGCCGAGATAACCACGGCCTTTTGATTCAAGCGAGGTGGAAGATGATTATTCTGATGAAAAAAAATGCGACGGAAGAACAGATCAACCATGTAACCGAATGGATCGCGTCGGTGGGGTACCAGACCCACCTTTCCCAAGGCGTGGAGCGGACGATCATCGGCGCCATCGGGGACGACCGGGACCGAATCCATCTGAAATCGGCGGCCTTCCTCCCCGGCGTGGAAAAGGTCATGCCGATCCTGAAACCCTACAAGCTTGCCGGACGGGAGTTCCAGGAGAAGGACACGGTCATCCAGGTCGGCGAGGTCCGGATCGGCGCTCCCGAGTTCACCGTCATGGCCGGCCCCTGCTCGGTCGAAAGCGAAGAGCAGATGATGGAATGCGGCTACGTCGCCAAAAAGGCGGGGGCGAAGATCCTCCGCGGCGGCGCTTTCAAGCCGCGAACGTCGCCCTACAGCTTCCAGGGGATGGAGGAGGAGGGGCTGAAGATCCTCAAGAAGGTCGGGGAAAAAACGGGGATGCCCGTCGTGACGGAGGTGATGAACACGACGGACGTGGATATGATCGAGGAGTACAGCGACATCCTTCAGATCGGCGCCCGCAACGTCCAGAATTTTGCGCTGCTCAAGAAGGTCGGCCGCAGCCATCGGCCGATCCTCCTCAAACGGGGGATGATGACGACGATCGAGGAGCTTCTCATGTCGGCGGAATACATCCTCTCCTCGGGAAACGGGCAGGTCATCCTCTGCGAACGGGGGATCCGCACCTTCGAGACGGCGACCCGGAACACGCTCGACATCAGCGCCGTTCCCGTGCTCAAGGAGCTGACCCACCTGCCGGTCATCATCGATCCGAGCCACGCCTCCGGCCATGCGAAATACATCATCCCCTTGACACGGGCGGCCGTGGCCGTGGGAGCGGACGGCGTCATCGTCGAGATCCATCCGGAGCCGGAAAAGGCATTCTCGGACGGCGCCCAGTCGCTGAGACCGGAACAGTTCTATCGGCTCATGGACGAGGTCAACATCCTGGAAGCCGCGATGCGGGATGGAATCGGAGGACTCCAATGAATCAGATGAACGTGAATATCGGCGGGAAGGCCGACCGTTCTTACGAAATATACATCGGCGAGGAGATCCTGGACCGCGTGGGAATGATCCTGGCCAGGGACGGCCGGGCGCAGCGCTATGTCATCGTCACGGATACCCACATCGACGCCCTTCATGGGGCGCGGGTGCAGGCCGCGCTCGAAAAGCTGGATCTCCGGGTTGACCGGATCACGGTGCCGCCGGGTGAAGAGGCCAAGGGAATCGAGACCGTGCTGACCGTCACCGAGCGCCTGACCGCCCTCGGAGCGGACCGGCAAACCGTCCTGATCGCGCTGGGCGGCGGCGTCGTCGGCGACCTGACCGGTTTCGCCGCCTCAATCTACCTGCGGGGAATCCCCGTGATCCAGCTCCCGACGACCCTCCTCGCCCAGGTGGACAGCAGCATCGGCGGCAAGACCGGGGTGGACACCGCCGCCGGAAAGAACCTCCTCGGGACGTTCAACCAGCCCAAGGGGGTCTTTATCGACATCGCCTTTCTCAAGACGCTGCCCGACGAACAGATCCGGAGCGGCCTCGCCGAGGTGATCAAATACGGGATCATCGAATCGCCCGAACTGTTGGACGACCTGGAAGGGGCGGTGGCAAAGGGCAACCTGCGGGAGACCGCCTTCCTTGAACGGATCATCGCGGCGGCCTGCCGGATCAAGAAGGGAATCGTAGAGCTTGACGAACGGGACCGGGGGCTCCGGCGGATTCTGAACTTCGGCCACACGGTCGGTCACGCCGTCGAGGCGGCCTCCGGCTATGCGCTTTCCCACGGCGAGTCCGTGGCCATCGGAATGGTTGCGGCGGCGCGCCTCTCCGAGAGGCTTCATGGCCTGCCGGCGGGCGACGCAGCGCGAATCTCCGCGATCATCCGGTCCGTCGGACTACCCGACCGCATCCCCGCGGAGATGGATCTGGAAGACATTTTCTCGCGGCTATCCGTGGATAAGAAGAAGGAGGGTGGAATGATCCACTTCGTCATGATCCGGAAACTGGGAACCCCCTTTGTGAACGGGGGCATCCCGGAGGGAATCCTGCGGGATGCGCTGAAAGGACTGAAACCATGAGCCAGGACCCCCTGCAGGAACTCAGAGAGAAGATCGAACAAACGGACCGGGAGATCGTCCGCCTCCTCAACGAGCGGGCGGCCGTCTCGGTCGAGATCGGAAAGGCCAAGCGCACGGAAGGCCGGGAGGTGTACGACCCCTCCCGGGAGGCGATGGTCTATCGGCATCTGGAAACACTCAACGACGGCATCCTTTCCGAGGCGGCCCTCCGGGGGGTTTTCCGGGAGATCCTCTCCGCCTCCCGCTTCCTCCAGACGCCGACCACCGTCGCCTTCTTGGGGCCGGAGGCCTCTTTCAGCCACCAGGCCGCCCTGGCCCACTTCGGCGGCGGGATCGCCGCCATACCCACGGCGACGATCCCGGAAGTGTTCGACGAGGTGGAGCGTGGAAAACAACGGTGGGGGATCGTTCCCATCGAAAACTCCGCCGAGGGTTCGGTCAAAACCACCTTAGACAAGCTGATCTCGACGCCGCTGACCATCCGGGCGGAGGTGTACCTTCGGGTCCGCCACTGCCTCCTCGCCGGCAGCGACGACATGGATGCGCTCCGGAAGATCTACTCCCACCCCCAGGCCCTCGCCCAGTGCCAGGTGTGGCTGCGAACCCACCTGCCCGGCGTCCCCTTGATCGAGGTGGAAAGCACGGCGGGGGCGGCCCGCCGGGTGCGGGAGGACAAGCGGGGGGCCGCCGTCGCGAGCATTCTTGCGGCCGAGGTGTACAGCCTCAATATCCTTGCCGAGGGGATCGAGGACAATCCCGCCAACACGACCCGCTTTCTCGTCATCGGACCGAAGCCGGGGAAAGCGGGCGGCGGGATCACCGGACAGGACAAGACCTCCATCCTCTTCGGAACGCCCCATGTCCCGGGCGCCCTCCAGCGGGCCTTGACCCCTTTCGCCGATGCGGGACTCAACCTGATGCGGATAGAGTCTTTCCCGATGCGGGATCGGATGTGGGAATATCTCTTCTTTGCCGACTTCGCCGGTCATATCGAAGAGGAAAAAACGCGGCAATGTTTGCATGAGCTGGAAGGCCAAACGGCCTTCCTGAAGATCCTGGGTTCTTACCCCCGGGGAATGGAAGAAAACCCCCTCCGGGGGGAAACCCTTGCGGAGCGGCCCGTGGAAAGCGGGAAGGGAAAGGATCGAAACGGATGATGGCAATCCGACCGCTCGGGGGACTGGACGCCGTCGTCCGGATGCCGGGCTCGAAAAGTTACACGCAGCGGGCGATGGTGATCGCCGCGCTGGCGGAGGGAGAATCGCTGCTGCGAGACCCCCTGCTCTCCGAAGACACGCTTGGCCTCGCCGGGGCGCTTCGCCTCCTCGGGGCGGATGTGCGGACGACGGACGCGGAGATGATCATCCGCGGCGCCGGCGGTAAGATCGCCCGCCCGCCGCACGAGCTCCAGTTGGGAAACAACGGCACGGCGATCCGCCTGCTTGCGGGGATGGTCTCCCTCGGCGAGGGGCCGTTCGTGCTGACGGGGAACCGGCGTCTGTGCGAAAGACCGATGAAACCCCTTCTGGACGCCCTTGCGGACCTCGGGGCCGCCATCCATACGGACGGAGAGATGGGCTACCCCCCGGTCACGATCCGGGGCGGTCGTCTCCGGGGCGGCGAAGTCACGCTCCGGGACATCGGCAGCAGCCAGTACGTCTCATCGCTGCTGATCGCCGCCCCATTCGCCGCCACGGAGACCGTAATTGTGCTGGAGGGCGGGATCCCCTCCCTCCCCTACATCGCGCTCACTCTCGAAACGATGGCGGCCTTCGGCGTGAAGGTCCGGACGGAAGGCGCCGGCCGTTACGCGATTCCCTGCGGGCAACGTTACCAGGCCCGTGAATACCGCGTCGAGGGGGACGCATCGAGCGCCTCTTATTTCTTTCTTGCCGCGGCCCTGCTCCCGGGCCGGATCCGGGTGGAGAATGTTGATCCGCGCACCCGTCAGGGGGACATCGGTTTCCTCGCGATCCTGGAGCGGCTGGGCGGCACGATTCTCCGGGGGGAGCGCTATGTGGAGGTCCGGGGGGGCGAACTGCCCGCGGGGGAGATGGACTTCGATCTCGGGGAGATGCCGGACATCGTGCCGACGCTTGCGGTCCTCTCAGCGCTGCGGCCCGGACGGAGCGTCATCCGGAACGTCGCCCATCTCCGGCTGAAGGAAAGCGACCGCCTAAGCGCGCTGGCAACAGAACTGCGCAAGACCGGAATCGCGGTGGAAGAGGTCGCGGACGGCTTGGTCATCCATGGAGGAACCCCCAGCGGCGCAAGGATCGAGACCTACAACGACCACCGGATCGCCATGGTTTTCGCGATCCTGGGTCTGGCCGTGCCGGGAATGGAAATCGAAGGCGAGGCCTGCGTCGGGAAATCCTTCCCCGGCTTCTGGAAAACACTGGCAGGGCTTTATGGATAGGAAACGCCGATCATGAACATCATCCTCATGGGATACCGCTGCACCGGCAAGACATCCGCCGGCAAACGGCTGGCAGAGCGCCTTGGACGTTCCTTTTACGATACGGATGAGATGGTGGAGCGGCAAACGGGCCTCCCGATCCCAAGGATCGTCGCCGAACAGGGGTGGGACGCCTTCCGCCAGGCGGAGGGGGCGGCGATCCGGGAACTCTCCTGCGTAGATTGCTGCGTCATCGCCCTAGGGGGGGGCGCGGTCCTCGATTCCCGAAACGTCGAAAACTTGAAAAGGAACGGGGTTTTTGTCTGGTTGATGGCCTCCGCAAAGACCATCGCCGCAAGGATGGGAAACGATGAGGCCGGCGGGAGTGAACGGCCTTCTTTGACGCAAGCGTCCAGCATCGGTGAAATCGATCCGGTGCTCTCCGAACGGGAACCGCTTTACCGTCGCCTCGCCGACCTTGCTGTCGATACGACGGAAATCGATGCGGACCGGGTCGCGGAGACGATCTGCACCGGCCTGCGGAAACAGTTTCCGCAGACGGAGGGGATCAATTGACGGCTTCGGCTTTTTTACGAGTCCGTCATCATTGAATCGAAGGAGAATGAACCATGTCCGGAAACACCATCGGCACACTGTTTCGGGTCACCACGTGGGGGGAGTCCCACGGTCCGGCGGTCGGGGCGGTCATCGACGGCTGTCCGCCGCGGCTTGATCTCTCCGCCGCGGATATTCAGAAAGAACTCGACCGGCGCAGGCCGGGCGGTCTGCCGTCGGCGAGTCCCCGCCGGGAGGAAGACCGGGTCGAGATCCTCTCCGGCGTCTTCGAGGGAAAGACGACGGGGACGCCCATTTCGCTTCTGATTCGCAACCGGGATGCGGACGGAAGCGCCTACGACGGCCTCCGCAATCTCTTCCGGCCCGGCCACGGCGACTTCAGCTACCAGGCGAAGTACGGAATCCGCGACCACCGGGGCGGCGGCCGCGCCTCGGGCCGGGAGACCGCCGGACGGGTGGCCGCCGGGGCCATCGCCCGAAAGATCATCGCGGAGGCGGGGATCACCGTTTCGGCCTGGACACGAGAACTGGGCGGCATCATCGCCCGCCCCCTCTCCCTGGCCACGGCGGAGACAAGCCCCCTTTGCTGCCCCAATCCGGAGGCGGAGGAGAGGATGGTGAAACGGCTGGCGGAGGCCCGGACCGCGGGGGATACGCTCGGCGGAATCGTGGAGATCGTCGTTCGGGGATGCCCACCGGGTCTCGGCGAACCGGTCTTCAGCAAAATGGACGCCGATCTGGCGGCCGCCCTCATGGGAATCGGAACCGTCAAGGGGGTGGAGATCGGTGCCGGCTTCGCGGCGTCCAGAATGACCGGGTCCGCCTGCAACGACCCCATCACTCCGAAAGGTTTTCGGACCAACCACGCCGGGGGGATCCTGGCGGGAATCACAAACGGCAGCGAGATCGTTATCCGGGCGGCGTGCAAACCGATTCCCTCCATCGCGCGCCCCCAGGAGACCATTGACCTGCAGGGGCGTCCCGCCGTCGTGACCATCGGAGGGAGGCACGACGCGTCGGTGATCCCGCGGATCATTCCGGTCTGCGAGGCGATGGTCGCGATCGTCTTGGCTGACCATCTCCTCCGTCAACGGGCGATCGGCCGATAGAGGGCATTGAAAAAGTCTTATGACTCCGGCAAGAAACCATGTCAAAGGTTGTCATGCCGGACCCCGGATCGAGTCCGGGGCAGGCCCGATCCGGAATCCAGCCCTGTCCTGGATTCCCGCTGGAGTTTACCCTCACGAAAACGGGGGCGGGAATGACAGTATGGACATTTATTGTTGCCGGAGTCATCAATAGAGGATCGGAATGAAAGATCTCACCATCGGCATCATCGGCGGGAGAGGCGGAATCGGAAAATGGTTCGCCGATTTCTTCGCCGGAGAAGGACATACCGTCCATGTCACGGGGAGGAGTACCGGCATGTCCCTTCCGGAGCTGGCGGCCACATGCCGCATCGTGATCGTCTCCGTCCCGATCGCGTCCACGATCGACGTCATCCGCGATATCGGCCCGCTTCTCCCGGAAGAGACGCTGCTGATGGACCTGACATCGCTGAAGGAGGAACCGGTCCGGGCGATGCTCGCCGCCTCCCGGGCGGAGGTGATCGGCTGCCACCCCCTCTTTGGACTGGACGCCCTGTCCCTGGCCGGCCAGAACATCGTCCTCTGCCCCGCGCGCGGGGATCGCTGGCTCGACTTCATAGAAGGGATCTTCGCGAAGAACGGCGCCCGTATCACGCTAACGACGCCCGCGGAGCATGACCGGATGATGGCCCTGATCCAGGGGCTGACCCATCTGGACACGCTCCTCATGGGACTCGTGCTCAGGGATTCCGGCATGGAACCGTCGGAACTGGCC
>Ga0210051_1001519_pt1 | contig 23327 bp, 20 predicted proteins | sample CryGey092014_all_FD_185464 | JGI IMG/M metagenome (GOLD analysis project Ga0210051, IMG submission 185464) | Groundwater microbial communities from aquifer - Crystal Geyser CG23_combo_of_CG06-09_8/20/14_all (SPAdes) (version 2) | ecosystem: Environmental > Aquatic > Deep subsurface > Groundwater... | reverse complement strand
GCAGCCACCAGGCCTTGCTGCCGCCGCATCGAGGACAACGGAACCCATCCGGCCACCGAAGCTGCCAGAGATACTCGCGACACGATGCCTCCGAGTGGAATCGCTCCTCGAAGTCCAGGATCGTCCGCGGGTAGTCCTCCATGAACCACTACTCTACATATAGCGTGTACGAGAGTCAACTGCATACCCCCATCGTGCGATTGCCCTGGACAGCGGACCCGGCCGCAGGCTGGAGGGGAGCCTGCAACGCCGCCGAGTCAGGCTGTCAAGACCGAAGAAACCGGTTACCCTTCGATTTGAGAAGTTCGCCACCGATTGCAAGGAGATGCCCACATGGAGTCTGTCGCCGGTCACACCATGAGAGGCGCGATTCTGCCCGGCAACAGCACCGTCGAGATTCGCGAGTTCCCTGTGCCGAAGCCCGGTCCCGGGCAGGTGCTGATCAAGGTGCGGGCTTCCAGCATTTGCGGCAGCGACATCCGCTGCATCTACCGCGAGCACCTGGGCAAGGGACCCGAAGGGTACCAACCGGGTACCATCGCCGGTCATGAGCCGGCAGGCGAGATCGTGGAAGTCGGTCCCGGGGTGAAACAACGCAAAGTCGGCGACCGCGTGATTGTCTACCACATCACCGGCTGCGGCAACTGCTGGGACTGCCGGGAGGGCTACCTGATCTCCTGCACCAGCTCGAAGCACCGCGCAGCCCACGGCTGGCAGCGCGCCGGCGGCCACGCCCCCTACCTGGTCACCGAAGAGAATGTCTGTGTCCCGCTGGCAGACAGCTTGACGTTCATCGATGGTGCGTTCTGTGCCTGCGGATTCGGCACGGCGTGGGAAGCCCTCACCCGGATGGGCATCGACGGGAGCACGAACCTGCTGATCACTGGTCTCGGGCCGGTGGGGCTGGCAGCGGCGATGCTGGGAAAAGCCTTGGGGGCGCCGCTGGTCATCGGCACCGACCTGTCGGAAGCCCGACTGCGCCGCGCCCGCGCCAAGGGGCTCGTCGATCACGCTTTCAATGTGAAGAAGCTGCGGGAAGAAGAGATCCTCAGCGCGATCTGCGACCTGACGGGCGGGCACAAATGCGAGCGCTCCATCGACTGCTCGGCGGCGCCCAGCGCGCGGGTGCTGGCACTCAAAGGCACGCGCCGGTGGGGCCGGTGCGCCTTCGTCGGGGAAGGCAACAACGTGGACTTCCAGGTGTCCGAGGTGCTGATCCACAACCAACTGACACTGTACGGCTCGTGGGTGACCAGTACGCGGCATCTCGAAGACTTGGTCGAGTTCCTCGACCGACACCGCCTCCATCCCGAGGCGACCTCCGACCCCGAGTTCTTCTTCCCGCTCGACCAAATTGCCCGCGCCTACGAGTTGGCCGCCGCCGGAGACTGCGGCAAGTGCTGTATTGTCTTCGGAGATTGACCGGCACGGCGGTCCGCTGGGGTGGCGTTCGCGGCTGCGAGAGGCTTCCGTGTCCAAAGGAGCAACGATCGTGAAACACCTCTGGCTCATCCTCGCACTGCTGGTCCCTGCCACCGGCAGCGCGGACCTCGTATCCTCTCTGCGAGACACGGGCGTGCCCGGCGGACTGGTGGTCCACCTCGAGTGCGGCGACGGAACGGACACCGCGAAGCTGCGGTTGAGCGACAGCTTCCTGGCCCAAGGTCTCGCCACGAATGAAGCCGAAGTTCGGAGCGCCCGGGAGAACCTGCGCGCCCGCGGCATCTATGGACCGGTCTCGGTCCGGCAGTTCAACGGACAGAACCTGCCCTACGTCGACAATTTGGTGAACGTGATTGTGTCAGCCGGACCGACGACAGTGCCCGAGCGCGAGCTGATGCGGGTGCTGTGCCCGTTGGGCGTGGCGCTCATCAACGGGCAGACGCTGATCAAGCCGTGGCCGGCAGCGATCGACGAGTGGCGACACTTCCTGCACGGCCCCGACAACAACGCGGTCGCGCGGGACGCAGTGATCGACCAGCCGCGCTCGATTCAGTGGATCGCCGAGCCGCGGTGGGGGCGCAGCCATGAAGAGCTGGCCAGCATGAGCGCCTGCGTGACGGCCAAAGGCAAGCTGTTCTACATTGTTGACGAGGCGCCGCTGGTCTCCATCCGGTTTCTCGGTCAATGGAAGCTCCGCGCCCAGGACGCCTTCAACGGCATGCCGCTCTGGGAGCGAAGCATCCCGCTGTGGAGCGACCATCTCCGGCACTTTCGAGCTGGGCCGGTCCATCTGCCGCGCCGGTTGGCGACGGACGGGGACCGCGTGTACGTCACGCTTGGGTTGGACGCGCCGGTAACGGCGCTGTCAGCAACGACGGGGGAAACGATTCACACCTATGCCGGCACGAAACGAACAGAGGAGATCCTGGTCGATAACGGCCGGCTCTACCTCGCTATCGGCACCTCCGAAGCCAACCGCCTCGGCGGCGGTCTGTCGGCACGCAACGAGCCGGCGCCGACCGACTTCCAGGCGATTGCCGTGCTTGACGCTGCGACCGGCCGCGAACTGTGGAGCCAGCGCTTCCCCAAAGCCGAGTTTCTCCTCCCGCTGACGTTGGCGGCGAAGGGCGACAACCTCTTCTGCCAGACGACGGTCGGCGTGCACTGCTTCGACGCCCGGACCGGTCGAGAGCGTTGGCGGACGCCCCGTCCCACGCCGGCCAAGCGCATGTCGTTCTCGGCCCCGACCCTGGTGGCGACCGACGAGGTGGTGCTCTGTGCCGACCGCGTCGTCGACGAACGGGACCCTGCCCAAGGCAGCGCCCGGGACGGTTCCGTGACTTGGGCGGTCCATGGCTGGGAGGAACCGGGCTTCGCGCGGAAGCCGAAGAACGAACTGGTTGCCTATTCCGCGCAAACCGGCAGGCCGCTCTGGACCGTGCCGTGCAGCGAAGGCTACAACTCGCCGGTGGATGTGTTCGTGGTGGGCGACACGGTATGGGTCGGCAGCGACTTCACGGGCTACGACCTCCAGACCGGTGCGTTGCGGACGGCACTCGTCTGGAAGGGCGCCCCGGTAGCCATGGCCCACCATCGCTGCTACCGTGACAAAGCCACCGAGAAGTTCCTGCTGACCGGCCGGTCAGGGATCGAGCTCGTGAGCTTCCAGGACGGTTGGCTGGGCAACAACAGTTGGGTGCGAGGTACGTGCCAGTACGGGATCATGCCGAGCAATGGGTTGCTGTACGCGCCGCCCAACGCGTGTGCCTGCTTCAACAAGGTGAAGCTACAGGGATTCCTGGCGCTGGCGCCGCAGCGGGGGAGCAAGCCGCAGATGACCTTCGCGCCTGCGCCCGCTCTGACTCGCGGCCCGGCGTGGGGGACAGCCGACTTGTCGCAAGCCGCAGCGCCAACTCCGGCCGACTGGCCCGCCTACCGCCACGACGCCGCCCGCAGTGGAACGGCGGCCACGAACCTGCCGACCTCGCTGAGGCGGAGTTGGACGGCGACCCTCGGCGGGAAGCTGACCCAGCCGGTGGTCAGCGGCGAAACCACCGTGGTTGCCGCAACAGACACCCACACCGTCTACGCCCTGGAGACCGCCACAGGCAAGGAACGCTGGCACTACACGGCTTCGGGCCGCATCGACAGCGCGCCGACGATCTACCAGGGGCGGGTACTCTTCGGTACCGGCGACGGCTTTGTGTACTGCCTCCGCGCCACAGACGGCGCTCTGGTCTGGCGCTTCCGGGCGGCGCCACAGGAGCAGTTGGCGAACGTCTACGGTCAACTGGAGTCGCTGTGGCCGGTGTCTGGCGCAGTCCTGGTTCAGAACGACGTCCTCTACGTCCTCGCCGGCCGCTCCAGCTACGTCGATGGCGGTCTCGTTCTCTATCGCCTGAACCCGCTCACCGGCGCGGAGCTTGGGCGAACCTCCCTCTATCACCTCGACCCGGAAACCGGGAAGCAGCTCGGCAAGGAAGGGCCGAAAGGCTTCGACATGGAGGGTACACTTGCCGACGTTCTCTCCGGTGACGGCGAGTCGGTGTTCCTGAAGCATGTCCGTTTCGATGCTTCCGGTCAGCAGGCGGCGCCCACCGTGCCACACCTTTTCTCCATCGGCGGGTTCCTTGGGGAAGAGTGGTTCGTTCGCTCCTACTGGTTGATCGGCACGGACGTCGCCACCGGCTGGGGTGGCTGGGCGAATGCTGCGGCAAACGCGCCGTTCGGCCGCATTCTCAGCTTCGACGACAGCCGCGTCTGCGGCTACGGCCGGATCACCATCAGCAGTGGCGCCACCGGGCACAAAGCCGACGCCTATCACCTCTTTGCGAGGAACCGAGACAGCGCCGGCCCAACCCCCGCGGAGCAACGGCGCGGACAACCCGGCAAGCAGCCGGGGAAGGCGTTCCTCTGGTCGAACCCCGATTCCCTGATCGTCCGCGCACTGGTCCTGACACCCGATCAGCTCGCAGTGGCCGGACCGCCCGACCTCGGCAAAAAGGACACGGCGAGGCTCAGCTTCACCAATGAGAGCGAAGCGCTCGCCGGCTTCACCGGCGCAGCCGGCTGTTTCCTGCGGCTGGTGTCGGCCGCCTCGGGCACGACGCTGAGCGAGTACCCGCTGTCTGCACGACCGGTCTTCGACGGCATGTCCGTTGCCGAGAGTCGGCTCTTCATCGCGCTTCAGGACGGAACCGTCGAGTGCTGGGGAGGCGGCTGAGCGATTGCCGGGCGCTGGCTCCCAACCGCACGCCCGCGCCAGGCGCCGCGATCCAGAGCCAAGCATCCTCGATGCCCCCGGGAGTTTCCATGTCCACCCACCTCGACCTGAAGACGCTCTGCCTCCACGTCCTCGACCCGCAGCAACAAGCGCCCACGCTGTCCGAGGCGCCGCTGCCGCTGGCGGAGCTGCGGGGCGAGCTGATTGACTTCGTGAAGCGGCACGTCGGTCAGCTGTTGCGGCCGACGGAAACCCGGCGCACGCGGGCGGCAAATCTGTTGGCGGATTCGCCCCTGCCGAAGTGGCGGGAACGCGCTCTGGGTGACGACGCCTCGTGTTTCGCAGTATCGTGTGAAATGGCCACAGCCCTCCACGCCGAGTCGCCGGTCATTGCGTCGACGGGGGTGTTCGCTGTCACGGTGTTCCGCGACCGGGAGAGCGAGCGGCAGTATTTCGCAGCGTTCAAATTCCGGCCGGCAGAAGCGTACAAGGTTCAGCTCACCACCTCCCGCGCAAGCTTCGGCATCGACATTCGGGCGTTGGACAACTGCCTCCCGGAGCCCGGGGAAGAGCGCCTCTACAAGTCCGCTCTGATGCCGCACCCCGACCGGCCCGATGTGGCGCTCAAGGTTCACGATGATCAAACCCGGCCGGAGCCGGCACAGTACTTCACCCGGTTCCTGGGCTGCGCGCGCTTGGAAACCGAGACGGCCCAAGTACGGGGCGTGTTCGAAGCCTTGGGACGCTACGCCGGCGGCGAGGGCGACACAGTCGACGAGGCGCCGCCCTTCACCTTGAACCAGGACCTGCTTGGCAAGGTACCCGACCTGTTCGACCGGCTCCTGAACGAAGGTCAGCCGGTGACCTATACCCGCGAAGGTTAAGAACACACCGAAGTGGAAGTTCGCGGAACTTCCCCGGCAGGCGTGCAGCAGACGTAGGACAGAGGGTATTCTCCCAGACGGAGCCGAAGTCGCACCGGGACTTCGGTGTGTTCTTAACCTTCGCGGGTATACCTGCTCTTCAGCAATGACGGGGTCGCGCGCTACCGCCTTTCGCGCAACCCATTGGGGCCGTGGCAGCGGCCCGCCGTGGACGTGCTCGATGGGCCGCAGGCGCGAGTGATGAAGACAGCGGCCTTCTCCGGCGGGCGACGCCTCGGGGCGGCATTCCTTGCGGATGGCGGCTACGGGGGCAACGTCGTCTTCCGGGAAGTCACGCAGAACGCCGAGGGATCGCTGGCGACCAAGTTCCCGGCGGAGATGGTCCCCACAGCGGGGGCGCCTGCACGGCTTCAGTCGCGAGCGCTCACGCCGGGCGCCGAGGTGGCCGGTGACGGCATTCGCCTGACCGCCCCGGGAGGGCTGGCCGTGGCGGTCCTCGACGGCGTGCCGACCGACTACCGGCTTTCCTTCCGCGCCGTTCCCGACCTGGGCGCGTCGTTCTTCAGCGTCTGCGTGCGCGGCTCCAGCGCCGGTACGACCGGTCAGGAGCTACGCTTCGAGCCGTTGCGCCAGCAGGTCTGCTGGCGCCGGCCAGACAGCAACTCCGTGGAACAGAACGAAGGCGCGTCCCTCTACAACGTCGAAGGCCTGGATCGCCCCTTCGACGTGGAGCTGATTGCGAAGGGCGACATCCTGGACGTGTGCATAGACAACCGGCGAACCCTCGTCATGCGGGCGCCGCGGGACCTCGACGGTGACCGGCTGTTCTTCTCGGCTCAGAACGCCAGCGTCCGGTTCGAGGGCCTCGCTGTGCGCCCGTTGCTGCAACTCGAGAGAAAGGAACAACACCGATGACGCCTCGCGAGATCATCCTCCACCAGATCCACCACCGCGAAACGCCGGTCGTCCCCTACACCTTGCCCATCGAGCCGGAGGTGGCGACGCGCCTTGATGACCACTACGGCGGGACCGACTGGCGCCAGCGGCTGACAGCATACATGGCCGGCGTGGCCCCCGTTGAGACGAGGCGTCGGGAGGCACTCGACGGCGGACTCGCTCGTGATCCGTACGGGGCGGTGCGGCGAGAGGATCGGCGGCCGTTCCATCTGGAAGAGCCACCGCTGCGGGGACCGACGCTCGATGGCTACGCGTTTCCCGAGCCCGCGGTGTTCTTCCGGCCGGATGCCAAAGAGCAGGCGCGACAGACTTGCAGAGAGCACAGCGACAAGTTCCTCATTGGTCACCTCGGCTGGGGGCTGTTTGAGTTGAGCTGGAACCTGCGTGGCTTTCAGAACGTGCTGACTGACGCCATGCGGGTATCATCCCCGACGTTATCGAGATTGGGCTGGACGTGCTCGAGAGCGTGCAACCGGAAGCCGCCGGCATGAACCCCTACGAACTGAAACGCCTGTGGGGCGACAGACTGGCATTCTGGGGCGGGCTCGGCAGCCAGAGCATGATCCCCCACGGCACGCCCGAGCAGATCCGCGACGAGGTCCGCCGCCTCCGCACCGAGATGGCGGCGGGCGGAGGCTACATTCTCGCACCCGCGAAACCGCTTCAGCCGGAGACGCCGACGGAGAATGCCGTGGCCCTCGTGGAAGCGTTTGCAGAGGAGGCGTCGTCATGAGGAAACTGCTTGCTCCGCTCTGCCTGTGCCTTGTGCTCCTCCCCGGCCTCGCCCGTGCCGAGACGGCGGCGACCATGGATCCGTTCATGGGTGACTGGCAAGGCATGTTGAAGGCCGCCGACGGCGCCGATAGGCCGCTCTGCGCACAGGTGATCTGCTGGGGGAAAGAAGGCTACCAGGCGAACCTGCTCGACGCGTTCGATCGGCGCTTTGAGCCCGTCGCCGTTCTCAAGGGCACCCGCACAGACGGCGGCGTGACCTTCGACGACGCGGCGCGCATTGGGCAGGGCGAGTTCGCCGGCAAGCTGACCGGCAAGCGCGAGGGTGCGTTCTCGCTGAGGCACGTGGTGAGGCTGTCGCCCACTCTTGGCGCCAAGCCGCCTGCCGGCGCGGTTGTGCTGTTCGATAGCACCAGCCTGGATGGGTGGCAGAGCCAGGGCACCGAGCCTTTCCTCCTCAACCTCAGCAGGCTCGTGCGCGGCGAGGACCGCGTGGTCTATCTGCGCAGCCGCGTCTGGTCACCGAGAGCGCAGCCTGCGCGCCTGGAGTTGGGCAGCGACGACGGCGTGAAGGTGCGGCTCAATGGAGCGATCGTGCACGGGGTCAACAGGAATCGTGCGCTCAAGCCCTGGGAAGACCGCGTGGACGTCGAACTCCGCGAAGGCTGGAACGAGTTGACGCTCAAGGTCTGCCAGGGCAACGGTGGATGGGGCGCCTGCTGCCGCGTTCGCGGCCGCGATGGGAAGGACCTCGACGGGCTGAAGTTCGAGCCGCTGCCGGAACCGCAGGAGGGGCATGCCCTCCGCGACTACCAGGGAGACAGCGCCGGGACCATCGTCGCGTGGGAGCTGTCCGGGCCCTACTTCGTGAAGGGGAAGGCTGGAGCCGACCTGTTCGACGAGCCCTTTGCGCCCGAGACCGCAGACGCTGCCGCGGCCAAGTGGAGGGTCATCAACGGCAGACCCATCATGCCTGGGAGCTGGAGCCTGATCGATGGAGCCGTGGAGGTCACCCCCGGCGCGGGCTCCCTGGTCTTCGCCCAGCAGTTCGCCGACCACCGGATCCACCTCGAGTTCCGCTCACCGTTCATGCCCGACGCTCGCGGGCAGGGCCGCGGCAACAGCGGCGTCTACGTGCAGGGCCGGTACGAAGTGCAAGTGCTGGACAGCTACGGACTCGCTGGCGAAGACCACGAATGCGGCGGGATCTACAAGGTAGCCAAGCCCTTGGTGAACATGTGCGCGCCGCCGCTTCAGTGGCAGACCTACGAGATCGAGTTCCGCGCCCCGCGGTACAACGACCAGACGAAGAAGACCGACGACGCGGTGCTGACCGTCCACCACAACGGCGTCCTGATCCAGGACCGAGTCCGGCTGCCTGCCCGCGGCACCAGCGGTTCCGGTTCAGTCCAGACAGGCCCAATCCTGTTCCAGGACCACGGCAACCGCGTACAATACCGGAATGTCTGGGTGGAGGAACTGAAGCCCGAGCAGTGAATCCATGGGCGACACAGCCGCCGAACGCCACATTCGAGGATGGGAACGTAGCCCGAGGCGCCAAGCCGAGGGACGCTGCGCCGGGCGTCCACTCGCTTGGCGCTCGTGGCTACGGGATAGCGTCGTTCACGAAGGAGTCGAGCAATGAACACCACTACCGGACGAGCAACCACGTACTTCGTACTTCTACTGGGTGCCGCTGGCCTGCCGGCTGAGGAGACGGGCTTCGTTCCGCTCTTCGACGGCAAGACCCTGAACGGCTGGCAGGCCTTGCCCGGCGGCAAGTGGGAAGTGAAGGACGGCGCCATTCTCGGCACCAGTGGCAAGGCCGAGCCGCGGCACGGGCTGCTGCTGAGCGACAAGCCCTACCGCGACTTCACTGTGCGGCTCAAGTTCAAGGTGACCACCGGCAACAGCGGCTTCTACTTCCGCAGCGAGAAGGTGGACAACGCCGTGGGCGTCAACGGCTTCCAGGCTGAGGTGGCCAACGACCCGACCGTCGGCGGCTTGTACGAGACCGGCGGGCGCGCCTGGGTGGTCCAGCCGAACCCGGAGCTGACCAAGAAGTGCTACAAGCCCGGCGAGTGGAACGAGTTGATCGTTGAGGCCAAGGGCCGCAACGTTATCGTGCACCTGAACGGCGAGAAGACGGCCGAGCTGAAGGACGACCCGGGTCGGCTCGAAGGCTACTTCGCCCTGCAGTTGCACGGGGGGCAGGACATGGAAGTCAGGTTCAAGGATCTCGAACTGCGAGCGCGGTAGAGCGGCGGCAAGCTGCTCCCGAAGCCGTCATGCTCCGGCTCTCGGATCCACGGCCCGAGATACGAGCGGCGGCCGCGCCCATGCTCGACCGTCTCAAGCTGGCCGGCAAGCTGTACGAAGTAACCCGCCGCTCCGGCGACAACCGAAAGCCGAGCGGGAAGGTGTCTGAGCCAGCCCGGCGAATTGGGGGGACGAGCATCGCCTGACCGACCGACGAAGGGAGCTGGACTATGGCAGACACACCCAGACTGGAAGAAGCCGTCGAGTTCGCCGACAACCCGGAACCGAGGTGTCCGTGCGTGCTGTTGCTGGATACCTCCGGGTCGATGCAGGGCGCGCCGATCAGGGAGGGCAAGGAACGCCTATCGGCGGGCGTGTCCGCAGGAGTTGCGGGGCTCGCCTCCGACATGCTCGACCGGCGCAAGGCCCGGCGCCGCACCAACCCCAAGGACGGAGCCGCGATGCTCTACATCCCCGCCGGCGAGTTCACCATGGGCAGCAACGAGAACGACGACGAGAAGCCCCAGCGCAAGGTCAATCTTGATGGCTACTGGATCTACAAGCGCGAAGTCACCGTCGCCCAGTACCGCAAGTTCTGCCGGGCGACCAACCGGCAGATGCCGGAAGCGCCCTCCTGGGGCTGGAAGGACGACCATCCCATCGTCAACGTCTCCTGGGACGACGCCAAGGCGTACGCTGACTGGGCCGGCGTCGCCCTGCCCACCGAGGCCCAGTGGGAAAAGGCGGCCCGTGGCACCGACGGAAGGGAATACCCGTGGGGAAACGAATGGGATAGCAGCAAGTACGCCAACTCAGATGGAACCAGGGTGTCGAGCACCAAGCCCGTAGGTAGCTACACAGTGGACGACTCGCCATACGGCGCGGTGGACTGGCTGGCAACGTCTGGGAGTGGCGCGCTGACTGGTATGGCGACAACTACTACGCCAATGCGCCCAAGGACAATCCAACCGGGCCCGCGAATGGCAGTGACCGCGTGTTGCGGGGCGGTACGTGGAACTTCGTCTTCGTTCCCACGTACTTCCGCTGCGCCGTCCGGAGCAGCTTCGATCCTGTCAGCAGCCTCGTGAACCTCGGGTTCCGGTGTGCGTTGTCTCGCTCGGACTCCGGTTAGGCTTTGCCCTTTGGCCCTTTTACCCTTTGCCCTGCTGCAAATGCCGGAGGTGGGAGGGCGAAGCTCCTCGAACCCCCGGGGTTCGGGCTGAGCCAATGTCAACGCCGCAGCGTCGGTTCGGCGGGAGCCTCACCCTCCCGTGGGGCGCCGGTGTGGAGGGATCTCGACATGAGAGCGCGGGAAGAGCTGCCTGCCATCGCCAAAACCTACGACTTGGTGTTGTGGTTGCTGCCCTACGGGGTGACGGGGCGGCGAGAGGTGAGCGACGGCCAGAGCTGAGACCCGTCGACGGGCTCGGGACAGGCCTCATCAGGCGGGGTCTGGTCGCGGAACAGAGGGCTTGGCAGACCTCCGCCAAGCGCACATACTCAATGCCATGCGGTGCGCTGAGGAACACCCAGCTCTGGAAACTGCGCGAGATGACTTCGACCACCCGTGGAAGGAGATCACCGAGCTGTTCTTCAGTGGTTTCATGGCGTTTTTCTTCCCGGAGGCCCACGCAGACATCGACTGGGAGCGTGGCGCCGAGTTCCTGGACAAGGAGCTTCAGTACGCCATCGGCGTCGCCGGCGGTGGCAGTCCCTCCGTCGACAAGCTGGTGAAGGTGTGGCGGAGGAACGGCGCCGAGACGTGGTTGCTTGCCCACGTGGAGGTGCAGAACCAAGCGCTTGCCGACTTCCCGTGGCGCGTGCACGTCTACCACTCGGCGATCTTCGCGCACTTCCGCTGCTGTGTGGTCACCCTGGTGATCCTGGGAGATGCGCGACGAGGCTGGCGACCGCACTCTTCGGAGTACGGCGCCTGGGGAGGCCGCAGCCTGCTTGAGTTCCCCATCGCGAAACTGCTGGACTACGAGGACCGGTGGGAAGAGCTGGAGGCGAGCGGGAACCCCTTCGCCCCGGTGGTGATGGCGCACCTCAAGACGATCGCCACGCAAGGCGACCCGCAGTCGCGCTATGAATGGAAGATCCGCATTCTGCGCTGGCTCCACCGCGAGGGACTGGATCTCCAGGACTTCCGGAATCTGTTCCGCTTCATCGACTGGCTCATGCGACTGCCCGTTGAGCTGGACGAGCGATGCATCGCCGACATCCGCCGATACGAGGAGGAGACCAACATGCCCTGGATGTCTCCGTTCGAGCAGAGGACGTTCGACAGAGGGATTGCGCACGGGTCGCTACAAGCGGCTCGCGAAGCCGTGATCGAAGCAGTGCACCTGCGGTTCCCAAACGCTGCCGCGACCTTAGACGAGGCGGTGATGGAACTGGATGATGCCGCGCTGCTCAGAGAACTGCTTCGCAAGGCAATCACGGCAACGTCGCTGGAGGAGTTCGAGCAGGCGCTGCCCAGCCTATCCGTGGTTCGGTAGCGTAGCTGCCCGCGCACAGCCGGCGGATCTGCGCGCCATGCCGATGCGCTGGGAGCTGCGACGCGCCTTGCTCAGCAAGGCCGCGTTCAGTCGGGTGCAGGTCCGCGAGACCGCGTGTTGCGGGGCGGTTCGTGGAACAACAACAATCCCACGAGCTTCCGCTGCGCCAACCGGAACAACAACGTCGAACTCTGTGAGTTCGCGCTGACAACAGGAACGACAACAACGGGTTCCGGTGTGCGTTGTCTCGTCCGGACCCCTCACCGGGTGGGCGAGGTTCCTATTGAGTTCGCGGGAGGGTGAGGGTCCTCCCGAACCGGCTCGGCAGGAGCCTCGCCCTCCCCTGCCGGAGTCCCGTCCACCACGGTGAGCGGGAGCGTGCGCGAGGAGTCCCTTCGAGCCTGAGTCCGGGCTGCGGGCGTGGAACGCCGCGCGTTCCCACGCAGCCGAATACACAACTGCCCGGCGGCGGCTGGTAGGCGGCAACGCTTCGCGTTGCTTGGACCGACGGTCGCCGCCGGGTTCTCTTGGCCTGACCGAAGAGCGGCTTCGCCAGGGCGAAGAGCGGCTTCGCCAGGGCGAAGAGCGGCTTCGCCAGCACGAGGCTCGTGTCCGACCGGCCGAACTGTGCCTCGCCCCGGCCGAAGGACCGTTCTGCGCGCGGACGAACGGCGTCCGTTCGCGGAGGCAGGGCTCGGCCAAGCCGAAGCGCGGTTCTGCGTGGCTGAACGCCGGTTTCCCAGCGCCGAAGCGACCTTCGGCCGAGCGGCGAGGCGGTTCGCTTCGGCCGCGAGGCGGCTCGGCCGTGCGGCGGACCAGGCGGGAAGCTGAACCGCGAAGCAGGAACGTCCAGACCCTTGGCGAAGCAGAACGGCGACGTGCGTACGCACCGAGTGTGTTCGGCGCGCGGACCCAGTCAGGCAATATCGGAAAGGATGATAGCAGTGGCTTACACAGTCGATGATCTCGTGAACGTGGCGGGCCAGATTGAGGCCCACTGGCAGAACCGAATCCCTGCCGACTTCAAGGTTGGGACGACCAACCTGGCGGAGCTCCAGGCCAGGCGCGCGGCGGTGGTAGCGGCGGACGCCGCAGTGGAGGCCGCCCGCGCGGTGCTGGAAGGGAAGTCCTCGCCGGAGTACGCCGACGTGCCCAAGCTCTACCGACGCCGCGGGTCGGCAGCCGCCGGCACCGGCCAAGCCTCGCCGGGAGCGGCGTAACCACGCTCGTCACGAACTGATCGCGGGAGACGAAGACGCCGCCGGTCAGCAGTACGGGGCCAGGCGTCGCCGTTCGCCATGTACCGCACGCGAGACCCCGAGTTCCTGCTGATGCCGTTCTACGGATTCCTGCACCTGTTCGTCGTGCTGCCGGTTCGGGTTCTGGCCCTGTTCAGCTTGTGGGACAACCGCTGGGGTACGCGGTGAGGACGGACAACCATGCAATTCGTGCTGTGCAACCGTTGGTTTCTGAGAGGATCCGTCGGGACGATGGCTTCCGCAATCCCCTGCGTCTATGCAGCGCTCTTCCTGAGCTGTTTCGCAGCTCCGGTGCGAGCAGGCGGGGTGGACACGAGCGGAGGGAGGGTGGCGGCGGTGCCGACGCCGGGGGCTGTCAAGGTGGATGGCGACCTGAGGGAGTGGGACCTTTCCGGATTGGAAGAGGTGACGCTGGACGTCAAAGACGCCAACGCGCTTCAGGCTGCCTACGCTGTGATGCACGATCAGGAGCGGCTCTACCTGGCCGTGAAGGTGACCGACCCAACTCCGCTTCGGAATCTCTACACACCGCTGGAGCCCTTCTGGCGCGGCGACGCGGTGCAGTTCCGCATCGGCGTCGACCCCTCACTGCCACGTCCGCTGCCACCGAGAGGGGAAGGGCTTTCGCCGGAGTTCCGACCACGGGTAGCCTGGATTTCCGCCTGGCGCAACCACGTCGAGGGCAAAGACTACCTACACGTCTACCGCGGCGATGCGACTCCGACCGCGGTGAATCCGCCGGGATCGGCGGTGGCATTCCAGACGTGGGCGGACGGAAAGGGATATACGCTGGAGTGGGCGCTGCCGTGGACGGCCATGGGCGTCGAGACCGCGCCTGCGACGGGGAGTGTGCTGCCGGGCTTGTTGGAGGTGCTGTGGGCGGATAGCGAGGGAGGCGAGCCGTCGTTGCGCGCGGTGGCGGTCTACCAGGCGCACCCGGGGATGTTCGGCTTCTCGAACTGGCACCAGTGGGGAGACGTGGCTCTTCGCCCGTCGGGCCGAATCACGCGGCCGGAGCACCGGTCGTTGGCACAGCTTCGTGCCGCGCAGGAGGCGACGGTCATCCCTATCCGCCTGAAACTGAAGCGACCGGCGGCAGTGAGTGTGAACCTCTACAACGCGGCCGGTCAGATCATCCGTGAGATCCTTCGCGAAACGCCGCAGCCCGCAGGACAGCTCACGCTGTCGTGGGAGGGACGCGACTTCGCGGGACACCTCGTGACGCCGGGAACCTACCGCTGGAAGGCGATCGCTTTCTCGCCGCCGCGCGCTCGCTACATTGGAGGTGTGGGCAGCTCCGGAGATCCGCCCTACGACACGCCGGACGGCCGCGGCGCCTGGGGATCCGATCACTGCGATCCTCTCGACGTGGTCGCGGACGAGACGGGAATGTATTTCCTCTGGTATCTGGCGGAATGGGGTCGCTCACTGGTGAAGACCGACCTGGAGGGTCACACGTTGTGGCGCAAGAGCCCGGCAGCGCGCAACCACTGGGGAGACTTCACCAGCGTCGCTGCCGAGGATGGGCGCGTCTACGTGCTGGCCGGTGATCGGTTGGAGCCCGAGCTTCTCCGGCTGAAAGCCTCGGACGGCGGCTACCTGCCCTACTCCGCCTCACGCTTGGGCGCCAGCATCGCTGCTGCGAAAGCCTCTGAGGGATCAACGGTTCCAGCCGCCTCGGGTCTGGCCGTGCGCAGCGGCAAAGGCTATGTGAGTCTCTACTACGAGAACCGCCTCGCCATTGTGAACCTGGACGACGGTGCGGAGGTGGGCAGACTGGAAGTGCCTCGACCGCGAGGCCTCTGCTTCGACAATCAGGGAAACCTCTTCGTCCTCTCGTGCGCGGAGGGACAGCCGACGGCAAAGGTCCTCCAATTCACGCAAGCCCAAGGGGAGCCTGTTGAGGTGGTGCGATCCGACCTACGCGATCCGGTTGACGTGGCCGTTCTCAATAACGGTGACCTCGTGGTGACCGACGCCGGCCCGGAGAGCAACCAGGTGAAGCGCTTCAGCCCGGAAGGCCGCTTGCTGGCGGCGAGGGGTAAGGCTGGCGGAAGGCCGTGGTCTGGCGCTTACGAGGCTGAGAACTTCCTCCGACCCTGGGGAGTCGGCGCGCGCCCTGACGGTGGCTTCGTGGTTGCGGAGAACTCGCCGCCGCGAGTCATCACGTGGTTCGCCCCCGATGGCAAGGTGGTGAAACGCTGGTTCGGTCCGGGAACATACGGGACGACCGTCTGGCCCGATCCTGCCGATCCCTTCACGCTCTACTGGACTGTCCGCGACGCGGCACGTCCGCAGAATGACGGCAGCGCCATTGCGCGCGCCACCATTGACCCGAAGACCGAAGACTGGAGTGGGCCGCTGGCCTATTGGTGTTTCAGGAAGTCGGATTATCCCGCTCCCTTCGGAACGTTCGGCAACACCAGTGCGAGCGTGCCGGACATCGTGTCGGTCGGCGGGCGCCGGTTCCTGTATTCGCCGTTTCCGACGTTCTCGATCCTGCGCATTGAGGGCGACCGAATGATACCGGTTGCCGCTCTGGAAGTTGTGGAGGCAAAGCAGCAACCTCGGCAGGCCCGGCTGGTGCGTTACGCAGGCATGGAAGCGGCGCCGCGCGACTATCCGTTACTGCCAGCGCCCACCACGCTCTTCGGTTTTGGTGTTGACGACCACCTGAATCTCTACTACGAGTCCGCACGCCGCATTGTGAAGGTTCCGTGCCTGGGCGTGGACCCGGCTGGGATTCCGCAATGGGACGAGCGCAACTTCCGTGTCGTGGTGGACAACTACTGTCCCGGCATCGCCGACCGCGATCTGGCGAACGAGTGGCGGCGCTGCCTTCGGGGAATCAGAACGGACAGCAAGGGCAACCTCTATGTCGCCTGGTGCGCCGGCCCGGAGTCGAGCGGGCCCCACTGGTCAGCTCACATCACCTGGGCACGCGTGGCGAAGTATACGCCGGAGGGGAAGCTAATCTGGGTCGCGGGCAACAAGGCCATGGCGCCCCGACGGGAAGGTGAGATCTACAACATCTGGGTGCTGGCCGGCGTGCTGCACGACCGCTATGTCGCCCTCGGGGACGAGACGGGTCTCATCCATTTCTACACCAGCGACGGCTTCTATTGCGGGCGCCTCTTCAACGACCTGGCGCAGAACCCGCCGCCGGGGCCGGAGACTTTCAGCGGGGAGACGTTTTCCGGGCGAGTGCTCTACGAGGCTCGCACGCGGAAATACTATGCCTACCAGGGCGCGACAGCGGGGTTGATGTTCGAGGTGGAGGGACTGGGCAAGGAGGAGTCGCTTGGCGAGGGAACCGTCCGGGTCTCTCCAGAGAACGTCGCGCAGCAGATCCCGGACGCAGCCGCAGCCACGGCGGGCGCGATCAGCGAAGTGGCGTCCGGCTTTTGGATTGACGCCCCGGCGGAGCAGTGGGGCGCGTTGCACCCATTCACTCTTCTTCAGGGAGGACGGGCCCTTGCGACCGTGTGGACCGCCTACAACGACGAAGCCCTCTTTGCGCGATTCGATGTCACCGACGAGACGCCGCTTCTCAACTCCGCCGACGATCCGGAAACCGGTTTCATCGGTGGAGACGCGGTGAGTCTGTACCTTGGCCCGCCCGGGGCGCGTACTCTACCGACGACGGGAGATCTCCGGATTTTGGTGGTTCCCGGCCGAACCAAAGGCGCTGTGACGCTCATCGGTATGAAGCCGAAGACCGGCGGTGACAAACGACCCCGCACCTATCGCTCTCCGGGTCAGAGCGCGGCGTTCGAGTGGGTGGGCGCCGTCCCCGGTGCGACGGCGCGCGCGGAGTCGTTCGCGGGTGGCTACCGGATTGTGTTCTCGATTCCCCGTCGTTTCCTGGAGGGGCTGAAGCTTGCCCCTGGCGAAAAGGTGCGTTTCGAGGCGGAGGTGATGTTCTCCGATGCGGCAGGCACGAAGACCTCGAGCCGCTACTTCCTCTTCGGCCGGGGTTCGCGCGTCTCCATGGTCAACGATGTGCCCACTCAAGCGCAGCTCTATCCCGAGCTGTGGCAGGAAGTCGAGTTGCGACAGAACCCCGCGAAGTCGGCTGCGCTGACGGACTATCATCCGTTCACCCATGCGTCCGTGGAGGAGCATTTCGACAACGCGGCGGCGATCTTTCTCGAAGCGGAGGCAGCGGAGTATCGCTCGCGCGGACTCTGGGTGCATCGCTGGGCGGGACAACCCGCGATTCTTATTGACAACGCGGGGCTCGACGAACCCGTGGAAGCGGCCTGGAAGCTGCCACCTCCGGTGCGGGCCGGCAGCTACCGATGCTACGTTTCGTGGTCGCAGGGCGGACATAGCTCGGGGGCGCACGCTCTGCTCCTCGGTCCGGATCGCGACCACTTCCGTGCGGCCGGTCGCGCCGCGGGCCGCAACCGGAGCTACCAACTTACGTGGCAAAGGAGCGCCGCGCCGCTGGAAGTTCTTGCTGGGGACTCCTGGCTCGGCGTGCGCTTCGAACCCGGCCACCGCGCACCGAACCATGACTACCGGCTGGACGCCGTGGCGCTGCTGCCCCAATGAGGGGCGGTCAAGCGGATGGCAGATGGCGGATGGCGGATGGCGGGGGCGCCCTCTGGGCCCGGCGGGGTGGCCCAGCGGGCACCCCAGACCCGCGCCGAGCACGGAAACGGAGCGGCGAGCGAGCCGCGCTTGAGGAGGACCCTCATGAATACCAGACGAACGTTCGGACTGGCCCTTTCGGCGACGCTGCTGGGGGCACGCGGCTCGGCTGCGGAACCGGCCTACCCGGTCCGCGTGAGCGAAAACGGGAGGTACTTCATCGACCAGAACGGCCAGCCCGTCTTCTGGCTCGGCACGACCCAGTGGCAGCTCTTCCGCGACTACGCCCTGGAGGACGCCCTGTTGGTCCTGGAATCGCCCGCCGAGCGGTGAGGCTCGGAATCGCCCCGGTGAGCTAAACTGCTGCTGTCGTGACAGCACCCACCCGGACCACGGCAGGTCGTAGATCCGGCTACAAGTTGCGCCTACGTAGACCGCAAGAAGGTGAACCTATGAGGCGTCCGTTCGCCCGCAGAAGGCGCCTGCTCTTCTCTCCGATGCTCTCTCTGGTCCTCACCGGGATGGTGTGGTCACTTCCGTCGGCCGCTGCGGACGGGGACCCTGGAGGCAATCCGCACCCGGCACCTACCCATGGTCACGCGATTCCCGCGGACAGACGGGTGGCGGCATTCAGCGGTTCAGGATACCGGCTCGACTACGATCTGGCCGCCGGCACGGCGGACGTCGCCTTCGGCGGCTCGGCGAGAATCCGCGGCATGTATAGCCAGGTCAGGACCGACCGGACGATCACCACCAGGGACTATGCCGAGCGGAGCTGCTCAGTGGTCCGCATCCACGACCGCTTCGGGGCTGGAAGCAGGATCACGGTAACCCACCGCGGCAGAGGTCTGCCGGCCATGAAGCAGATGTTCTACGTGTACGACCACTGTGGCTACTTCCTCACGGAGGCGGTTCTTGAGAGCCTTCACGGCGTGACCTCCAACCTGATGGCACCCGTGGTAGTGACCGGAACGGGAGCCGTGGACCTCGGGACCGGCGGCAGCAACCGCATGATCCTCATGCCGTACGACAATGACTCCTGGGACGACTTGCTTACCGACGGCAGCGTGAACGGAGAGGGCACCAGCTACGAGGTCACGGCGATGTACGACAACCAGAGCAGGAGTGGATTTGTTTTCGGCTCGGTGACTCATGAGTTCTGGAAGACCGGGATCAGCTTCCAGGGATCGGGCAACCGACTCGACACGCTGCGCATCTTCGGCGGGGCGAACTCCGAACGCGACACCCGCGATCTCTGCCCCCATGGTGCTCGGGTGGGAACGGTCATCCACTCGCCCTTGATCTTCCTGGGTCGTTTTGCGGACTGGCGCCGGGGACACGAACTGCGCGCGAGGGAGGGCGTAGGGGAGGATCTCCGTCCCTACTACCGTCCCGTCCTCGCAAGTCCCTGAGGTTCGGCCTCGCACGGCGTGTTGCACGAGGGCGCGCACCCGGTGCGCGAGGGCGCGGGGGGCGTTGCGTTCCATGGATAGGACCCTTTGGACCTATTGGACCTAGCGGGCTTACCCGACCCATCCAACCGCCCCCTACTCCGCCTCGTAGTGCACCCACCGCGGCGCCAGCTTGAGCTGGAACAGGGTCAGGGCCAGGATCACCAGGAATAGGATCCAGGCCATCGCCGAGGCTTCGCCCATGCGGAAGTACTTGAAGGCGTAGTTGAACAGGTTGTAAACGTAAAACAGCGTCGAGTCCACCGGGCCGCCCTGGGTGATGATGTACGCCTGGGTGAAGATCTGCAGCGTCCCGATGATGCCCATGATCAGGTTGAAGAAGATGTAGGGCGACAGCATCGGCAGCGTCACGTGCAGGAAGCGCGACCACCAGCCGGCGCCGTCAATGGTGGCGGCTTCGTAGAGGTGCTGGGGAATCCCCTGCAAACCGGCCAGCCAGATGATCATCCCGGAGCCGGCCCCCCACAGTCCCATCAGAATGATCGACGGCTTCGCCCATGCTGGGTCGGTAAGCCAGGGCGGCTGCCCCAGCCCGAGCGGCTTCAGGATCACGTTGATCAGTCCGTTGGTGGGGTTCAGCACCCAGAGCCAGAGGATGCTGCTGGCGACAGCGGGGACGATGGCCGGCAGGTAGTAGATCGTCCGGTAGACGGTCATGCCCTTGACCTTTGTGTTCAGCAGCATGGCGACGCCCAGGCCCACGGCCATGCCCAATGGGACGCCCACCATCATGTACAGCGTGTTCCAGAGCGACCGCCAGAAGAGCGGCTGCGTTGCTTTGAGGCTCCACTGCCACGGCAGCCAGCTTCCGTCGCGGGCAACGTGCACTTTGAGCATGCCGATGTAGTTGGCGAGCCCGACATAGCGCGGCGCATGCAGCACGTCGTAGTCGCACAGGCTGAAGACGATGGACACGAAGATTGGCCCCACGGTAAGCAGCAGGAACCCGAAGAGCCATGGGCTGATGAACAGCAGTCCCGCCAGGCCTTCACCCCTGAAGAGGCTCTGCCGCGCCACCCGTTGCGCGCGCACGACAAACACCAGCCCAGGCACGAGAAGCAACAGCGCGAAGAGCACGGCTGGCAGCGTCCAGTGGAGGGGCGGCGCGGGCTGCTTGTCCTGAAGGCGGTCCAGCTCCTTCTGCACCTCGGCCGTGCACCGATCCAGTGCCTCCTGCGGCGGGTAGACCTGGTGCACCGCCAGCTCGAAGGCTCGCGCGTGTTGGTCCCAGAGCTCCTGGCCGACCGCCGTCACCGGCCGGAACCTCGCCACCGGCAGCAGTTCCATGAACTGCTTGTAGCCGGACTTGATCGTCGGCGGCAGGTCTTCGTTCTCCAAAATCAGCTTCCGGTAGGCTTGCTCGGTCAACACCCGGTTGGCGTTGAGGAACGGCACGTACGGGGCGCCGCGGCTCTCTGAGTAGCGCCGCTCGACGTCGTACATCATCATCCCGATGTCGGGCCGCGACACAAACTCGATGAACCGCCACGCTTCGTCGGGATGCTTCGCACCCGAGGGAATCGCCCACGCAAAGCCGCCGCACCAGGTGATGAATGGCTTCCCCTTCGGGACGGGCGCTGGCGCCACCCCGAAGTTCATGTTGGTGAAGTAGGTTGCCAGGTTGTCCAAGTGCCACGACCCGGTGATCACCATCGAGATCTTGCCGATGCCAAACGGGTCGTGCTCGCCCGCTTCAAAGCCGGAGCTGAACTTGTCCACTTGCTCGACGCCGCCCAGGGCGTCGTAGGTGTCGACCATGAACTGCAGCGCTTCGGCAATGCGCGGCTCGTTGAGGGTGACCTTCGTCCGGTCCTCGCTCATGAACGCCCCGCCGTTCTGCCAGCCGTAGAAGTACAGCCAGGAGTTGCCGAAGTTGGGGATGAAGCCGAGTCGCCGGATCGACTTGTCGGGGTCGTGCTGGCTGAGCTTCAGAGCGTCGGCTTTCAGTTGGTCCCACGTCTGTGGCGGCTTTGCCTCGCCGTGCTCGTCGACCAACCCGGCGGCCTTGAGGTGATCGCGGTTGTAGTACAGCGCCCGGTCGTCCGTCCCGATGGGAATGGCGTAGACCTTCCCCTTGTAGCAGGCCTCATCCCAGGCAGCCGGATAGAAGTCTTCCTTCCGGATCACGCTGGACTTCGCCAGGTACGGGTCCAACGGCAGGAACGCGTCGCGGGCCGCCCAGCCGCCCACCGCAAACCGGTCCTGGTAGATGACATCCGGCGGGCTCCCGCCGGCAATCCCGCACATGAGCTTCTGCGGGTCCATGTTCGTCCCATAGACCGAAGCGACGACCTTGAGGCCCGACTCACCCTCAAACCGCTTCATCGCCGCCTTCCAGCCGGGGCGCATACCGAGGACCCAGACGGTGAGCTCGGGGCGGTCGTCCGCGAGAGACGCGAAGGGGACACGAAGGAAGAGCAGGATGGCGGTGAGAGCCAGACCGGTGCGCTTGGGGATCTCCATCACAGGTCGTTGAACTCATCCACGTGCAGTGCCATGAGAAGCCCGCCGTCGTCGGCCGACTCACTGGCGGGAATCGGTTCGCCCCGTTCGAGCAACAGCTCGTCGAACCCTTCCGCCAGGAAACGCAAGTTGCTGAGCGCCTCCTCCGCTGTGTCCCCGAAATCCGACGTGTGGTTCAGCGTCGGCAGCGTGGCGGACACCTGTCGGGTGAGGGGGTCGGTCTCAAGGCTCGACTCGGTACGAACGACGCATCGGGATCACCCTCCTGTCACGGCGTCACCGTGGCGCCCGCTGCGATTGCCGTCCTCTGGGGCACGGCTTCGCTCTGCTTGGCGGTCCAGCGCTGGACCAGTGCGCGATGCCGGCGGGTGCCGTCCGTTCCCAGCTCGAGCGCAAGCTCGTGCGTCGCCCACCAGTATCGTTCCTCGTCTTCGGAGGCGAACTCGGGCACATCGTCGAGCGAAGTCACCAAGATTCGCTCCTCCTGAGCCTCGTGTCTCATGGTCTCACTTCCTAAGGTAGCGGCGTCGTTCTGAAGCAGTCATCTGGACGGCGCTGATAGGTCGAACGCGTTCGCTGCCCGAGCTATCCGGCCGCAACGTGTAGACTACACGCAGGTACTTGCCGGTGGTCGAGCACCGGCCCAACAGGACGGAGCGTAGCTCTCGGCGAACTCACTGGTGATCAACGACTCGGGCGCCAAGGTCGAGGCAGGCTTCCTCGATCTCCCAGTCATGGACGCCGTGCACCAGGTTCTTGTTCGCGTTACCGGCGTCCCAGTCAAACATCGGGGCAGCTCCATGCAGACGCGTTGTTGGCCCCATTGTACCCAGTGCGCGCCCCCCTGTGGCTCCCGGAGCTGGACGCGGGTTCGCTCGCTCGGACCACCGGGCAGCAGCTTACCTGTCAGGTACCCACCGGCCGAGGTAGCCGCAAGGGTGAAGTGGAGTCAGCTTTCACAGGTGGAAACCAGCCCGCATATTCTGCCAGAGCCGGAGGCGTCCGGCAAGCGAAAGAAGCAACCACCGTTCGGCGGCCCCTCGCCGCAGACTGCCGGTCGCCAGAGCGCGGCCGGGAGCGCCGTTCGAACACCAGATGATCGGCCCTTGACTCGTTGGCGATACTGTGCAATCCTATTAGCAGCGGAACTGACTTGGACTGTCGCCTCGCGCTTCGCGAGAGGCACTTGTGTGCGAGAGGTGGCAGCCCCACAGGAGGTGAGAGAAGGTCCGAGACCACGCGGACAGGTCAGAGCGGGGCACCCAACGTGCCAGGAGGTATCCAACGTGAGAACGAGAAAAGCATTCACCCTGATCGAGCTGCTGGTCGTGATAGCTATCATCGCGATCCTCGCAGCAATCCTGTTCCCCGTGTTCGCCAAGGCGCGCGAGAAGGCCCGCCAGGCGAGCTGCCAGAGCAACCTGAAGCAGATCTCTCTCGGTTGCATCATGTACGCTTCCGACTACGACCAGAGGACGGTGGTGAACTCGTGGCAGAACGGCTCCTGGGGCCCCCTGCCCGTTCAACAGATGGACGCG
>Ga0210051_1001518_pt1 | contig 23348 bp, 21 predicted proteins | sample CryGey092014_all_FD_185464 | JGI IMG/M metagenome (GOLD analysis project Ga0210051, IMG submission 185464) | Groundwater microbial communities from aquifer - Crystal Geyser CG23_combo_of_CG06-09_8/20/14_all (SPAdes) (version 2) | ecosystem: Environmental > Aquatic > Deep subsurface > Groundwater... | reverse complement strand
TTAAAAAATCCTGCCCTCGCGGCAGGATTGAGGAAGAATTATATCATATAACCGCATGCTATACTGGAACAAAATGAAACATATTCTAATTATTTTGGTGATTGGGTTTTTGGTTTATGTCAATACCTTGCCTAATCAATTTGTTTGGGATGATGAAGAGCAAATTGTCAAAAACCCGTTGGTCCAAAATCTTTCCAATCTGCCTTTGATTTTTAAATCAAGTACCTTTTACGGTGGAGGAGGAGCACCAACCGGTTGGTTTTATCGACCAATGATGACCTTGTCTTACTTGTTGAATTATTGGGCTTGGGGTGGTAGACCTTTTGGTTTTCATCTTTTTCAAGTAATTATTCATCTTTTAAATAGTGTCTTTATATTTTTAATTTTTTCCAGGATTTTTTCCCGAGAGAAAATCTCAAACTCAAGATTGATAAGTTTTTTAATGGCTTTAGTTTTTGTGGTTCATCCTGCCAATGTTGAGGCTGTTTCTTATATTGCTGCTCTCCAAGAAAGCCTTTATACTCTTTTTGGTTTAGTTGTTCTTTTTATTCTGACCAGAGTTAAAGATTTACAATTAAAGAATTATTTCTTGCTTGGTATTTTAGTTTTGCTTTCTTTACTTTCAAAAGAATCAGCGGTTTTTATTATTCCTTTAATTTTTGTTTTTTTGATCCTTTATCAAAAAGAAAAAGTTGGTTATTGGCTTGGTTTTTCGGTGACGGCGGCTTTAGTTTATCTTTTTCTAAGGTTAGGGATTGCCAAAATTCCCCTTTTTGCTCCAAATGTTGGTCCGGTGGCAGAATCGAGTCTTATCCAGAGATTAATTACTATTCCTTACGAGATTGTTTCTTATTTACGGATAATTTTCTTTCCCAAGGACTTATTTATCTGTCAGCATGCTCTAATTTCTAATATTTCTGATTTTCGTTTTTGGGGCTATTTGGCGCTGTTAGGGATGTTGGGGATGTTGGGAGTTTGTTGGGGAATTAGACTAAAATCGAAAGCATTTTTCTTTTTTGTCTTCTGGTTTTTTGGCGCGCTTTTTCTTGTTTTAAATATTATTCCTTTAGATATGACGGTGGCGGAAAGATGGTTATATTTTCCTTTCATTGGGTTTTTGGGAATGGTGGGAATAATTTTAGGGGAAGTTATTAGGGCTTTTCCTAAAGTATTCTTATCAAATCTTTTTCTGTTTTGTCTTGTTGTTTTATTTTCTTGCTTAAGCTTAAGAACAATTATTAGAAATAGTAGCTGGCATGATGGTTTGACTCTTTATGGGCATGATGTTCTGTTGAATCCTAATGCTTTTGATCTTCAGAATAATTATGGGGTGGAGTTGTTTAGGGCTGGGCGTCTGGAAGAAGCAAAAATTCATTTTGAACGCTCAATTGAACTTTATCCTCGATGGTGGTTTGCTTATAATAATTTAGGGGTAGTCTATGAGAGAAAAGGAGATTTAGCTCAGGCAAGAAGACTCTACGAACAAACAATCAAAATTTCTGATTATTATCTAGCCTATGAGAATTTGGCTTTTTTGATGTTAAAAACTGAACCCTTGCCAGAAACAATTAAATTTGTTGAAGAAGGTTTGGAAAAGCTGCCTTTAAATACTAGATTAAGAACTGTCTTAGTGGTCGCTTATTATCGAGACAATCGTTATGACCAGGCTTTAATTGAGGCAAAAAGACTTTTCCAATTGAACCCAACCCTTCAAAACCAACAGCTTCTGGAGGCAATTATCCGCCGGGAAAAAATTTGAGCCCTCCTAATCTTAGCACTCGCCTTTTCAATACTATCCGTATACGGCTCGTGCTGCGATTTTAGGAGGGCAAGCCTACTCTGAGCTGGGATCGGGATTTGAACCCGAAACCTACTGTTTATCCCAGAAATTTCTGCCGACTTTTCTTTGAGCCGACTGTCGGATTCGAACCGACGGCCTACTGTTTACAAAACAGTTGCTCTACCGCTGAGCTAAGTCGGCTTGAAATTTCGGGATCCCGAAACTCCGCACTTCGCTTCGCGAAGCAGGAGGTTTCTGGGACAAAACACTTGCTCTAACCACTGAGCTACGTCGGCACTTCGCCAAGCTAAGCTTGACTCAGTGTAAACTTCTTTAAATTTTAACAAAAAATTGGGGGAAAATCTAGGAGAACGTCAATCCTGCCAAGTAGGTTCACCGTAAATTGTTTTCCTGTATGTGTAGCAGGTGGGTATCCTCACCCCAAACCCCACGAGGCTTGGGGAATTTGAATTCCCAATAAATCTCAGAGGAAAAAGCTTTTACGGCTTCTCTTCCTCGGCAGGACAATTCTACAATACCACTTCGTTAGCCTTAAGTCAAGAGAACAAAGTACAAATTTATGTATCAACTCAGAAGCCCAGGAGCCTCATCCAGACGGAAACGAAACCGAAGATAAGATTGCCGAGGCTAAAACCGCCAATGGGGAAAAGGAGAAGGAAGAAAAGAATAAAAAGTCCAAAAGGTTCCAAAGAATCCAAAACTCCAGCCACCTCCCCAGGGGCAATGGCCGCTAAAATGCGTGAACCGTCAAGTGGGGGAATGGGAATGAGGTTCAAAGCGGCAAGGATAAGGTTGATTTTGGTGGTGATGACAAGAATCGGAAGAAAAAACGAAAGACTATTTGGGGATAGAAAGAGAAGTATTTTAAAAAGTAAAGCTGCAAAAACCGCAATTAGTAAGTTAGTTCCTGGTCCAGCCAAACCAACCAAGCCAATATCTTTGCGGCCTTCGCGGAAATTAAAAGGATCAATCGGGACCGGTCTTGCCGCCCCAAAAACAACTGGCGAGCCTGAAAAAATCAGAAGCAGAGGTAAAAACAGGCTCATTAAAGGGTCAATGTGCGGAATTGGATTTAAAGTTAAACGGCCAGAGAGCCTGGCGGTTGGATCACCCAGACGATCAGCCATAAAGCCATGAGCGATTTCGTGAAGGATGACCGAATAGATAAGAATAGGAAAAACGATTAAAAAATCAAGCATCTTGTAAAAAAAATTAATCTTTGTTAAAGTATACCATATGGCTATGCGTTGTGACATTTGTGGTAAGGGAGTTTTGGTTGGGCGGTACGTCTCCCATTCAAGACAAAGAACCCGAAAACTAAGCCTGCCGAATCTTCATTCTTTTCGGGGAATTTTGAATGGGAAAAAGGGAAAATGGAAATTATGTACAAAGTGCTTGCGGAAAGTCAAAAAACTGATAAAAGCAGATGTCAAAGCAGATGAAAGTAAAGAAGCTGATATAAGCAGAATAGAGTAAAAACAGATGAGAGCAGATGAAGAGGAGGATTTTCCTCATAAAGAGTTGACCCACAAAATTATTGGTGCGTGTCTTAAAATCCACAATCTTCTAGGGTCCGCTTACCAGGAAAAGCATTATCAGCGTGTTTTAGAAATAGAAGCCAGAGATAATTTAAAACTTCCTTATGAAAGAGAAAAAGAAATAAATTTAAGCTTTGAGGGTAAAATTTTCGGAAAATATTTTATTGATTTTATTTTTGATAATAAGGTTCCCGTAGAGATTAAAAGAGTAAAGACACTGCATCCTAAGTGGATGATACAGATGTTGCGATATTTGAACGCTTTACAGATGAAGGTTGGTCTGATTATTAATTTTGGAGGCGAGAAGTTAGAAGTTAAGCGAATAATTTTGCCTGAGAAATATTTGCTTAAATCTGCTTGATAATCTGCTTAAATCAGTTTTATACTGGGATAGCCTTCTTGAAATTGCTTAAAGGAGACTGGTTTTTTGCCCTCGAGCTGAACCAAATCAGGTATCAGGTGACAGGTATCAGGTGACAGGTTTTCAATGTGAGCTTTTAAGATTTTAAGTCTCTTTTCTGTTATCTGTCTTCTGTCATCTGTCATCTGGACCTCAGTCCAGGCACCGGGCCAGGGATGCATTGCCCGAACGTGGCGCTCGATTTTTTCCGGACTCCACTTCCAATCAATTTTTCCATCATCACGGGTGAGTTTTTTAGTATAAGTAGATTGAGAATCATTTTGTTGGCGAAGTTCGATTTGGTCCTTAAGATAAGCAGGTAAGATAGTTAAAAGAACTTCAGCGCCGCTGGTAAAAAGGTGTTGATATAAAGACTCGGCAGTATCGGTGAGGAGAATTTTCTCAGCGAATTGGGCAACAATTGGTCCGTGGTCAACTTTTTCATCCATTTTAATAATCGAGACGCCAGTCTCTTTGTCGCCGGCTAAAATGGCTGCTTGGACCGGGGAAGCCCCTCGGTATTTAGGCAGAAGCGATGGGTGAATATTTAAAATGCCATATTTGGGAATGGCTAAAATTTCCGAGGGCAAAATTTTGCCATAAGAAGCTAAAACACCAACGTCAGGTTTGTCCTTAAGGTTCTTGACAATCTGAAAACGCCTGTCTTTCTCCAAAGCTTTAAGGACGATTTGCGAATATTTATCTGAACCAAAAAAGATTATTTTTGGTTTCATTTTGAGTTCACGAAAAACAAGGTTCTTGCCGAAGGCAAGGTTCTTATTTAAACTCTACCTCGACAAAAACATCTTTGCCTTCTTTGTCTTTCTCAAGTTTGTAGAGTCTTCCTTTCTGTTCCAAAATCCGGTCGATGAACAAAATTCCCTCAAGATGGTCAATTTCGTGTTGGATAACGACCCCAGTCAAACCTCTAAACTTTCGGATTGCTAGCTGATTGGCGGGCGTTTGATACAGAACTTTAATTACTGAATGACGCCTGACTTTTCCCCAAATATTTGGGACAGATAAACAACCCTCGTATGGATTTTTGCTTTCCGAGATTCCTAGCCGGGTGCGTTTTGATTTCCAAATAATTTTCGGATTAATCATTGGCAGGAATCGACGAGAAGATTTGGACCAAACAACAATAATTCTTAAAAGTTTGCCTATTTGGGGAGCAGATAAACCAAGTCCCATTTGTTTTCCCTCCGCTCCGGTTTTTAGAAATTGAACCGCCCGGGCAACCAGATTTTTAATCTCAGGATCAATTTTTTTAACCGAGACGGATTTTTGCCGCAAAATCGGATTGGGAACGGTTAAGATTTTTTGAATTGCCATGGGGTCATTATATCAACATTGAGCGTGTTTTTCAGCGTGGCGAGTGACGGTAAAGATATGAAGGACTACTTTTTCTTCTGGATGGATGCCAGCTTTATAACAACAAATCCGAAATTGTTCTTCTGGAGTATTTACTCCGGGAATATCAGGCAATAAAAGTCCGCGTCGACCATCTGGGGTGGAGACAATTAAACCGTAGTTCTTGGGGTCTAGTGTGTAGCGTTTAGCGTCTAGTTTTTTTGGTTCAGAAAGAATGTCAACAGAATAAACAAGGTCTGGTAATTCTTCTTCCGAAACTGGAGGAAAGCGGGGATCGTGAACAGCTGAAGAAATGGCATTAGCAATAATCTCTTGAGCAATGCTCGGCTTTGTGGGAAGAAACGTTCCGATACAGCCGCGTAAAGTGCCATCTTGTTTATTATGTAAAGAAACAAAAACTCCGGCCCGCTTGGAAAGCATCTCTTTAGGAAGATTAGTTGGGGTTTCCAAAACCCTACCTGTTCTAAGGTAATGTTCGATAGCTTGTTGGGCTAATCTGATATATGGATTATCCATAGAGTTTTGCTACTAAATAGCCGACCCCAAACGGTCCTTCATAAGAGAGAATTTCTGGTTTCCAGGAAACTTTTGCCCCCTCCAGCGCGCCTAAGAGCATACAAAAACTTCGAAGGCCACATTCGCCCGCCTCTTCGACCAATCTTTCGGGTAAATTTAAAATTCCCGAAATATCTTTTTTCTTCAACCGTTCGATAAACTCACGGTCAAATTTTGGTCCAGAAGGATGAAGACCATAAGGACCATTTTCTTTTAACCGATGACTCATATCTCCACTTGCGACCCAAGCCCACCGCAGTTTTTGAGGGACTTCTTGAGCAAACTTTTTTCCCCATAGAAAATGTTGTTTTGGAGGGTCTAGGGTAGTTAGAATAGGAAAAACTGCGGAATTTCCAATTTCCAATTTCCAATTTCCAATAGAATCAGCGGAAATATAACTTTGCACTTTGCGCTCCCTCGACCTGAGCTCGGGACGAAGGTTTGCCCGCCCCGCTTCGCTTGGCGAGGCCGGGGCACTTTGCACTAAGAAGTGCAACGGCACTTCGATTCCCCAATCAGGATGAGGAGAGGAGATAACAATAACTTCTGGTTTTTCTTTGGATAACTGCTTTCCAAGTTTTTCCAATGCCAAAATCGTTTTCTTCACCTGCGCCCTGTCGGCTTCTGACCCAACATTGGGCAAAATTATTGGCGGATGAGGCGAGATACAGGCAAAAACTAACATACAGTCTAAATTTTATCATCTATTTTCTAAAAACTGAAGATTTCTGTTTAATCAACAGTTAATGTTTTGCTTAGATTCCGAGGAAAATCAGGATTTATTCCCTTTTTGACACTTAAATAGTAGGCAATCAACTGAAGAGGAATTATGGCTAAAATGGGGAAAATAAACTGGTTAGTTTTAGGAATATCGATTTTAACATTCACGGTTTTTTCTAAAATTTTACTTGGTTCAGATACTGAAAAAGTTAATCCATCGCGACAAGAAACTTCGTTAATGTGGCTTAAGATATGATAAATGTCGTTAGGGGCAGAAACAAAAAGAACTGGAAATCCCTTTTCAATTGCTGAAAGAGGTCCGTGTTTAAATTCAGAACTAAAGATTCCCTCACAGTGAAGATAAGTGATTTCTTTAAGTTTTAAAGCGCCTTCTAGGGCAATTGGGTGGCTGATGCCATAACCTTCATAATAAAGGTTTTTAGATTTTTCCAGCAAACTGGCAACTTTTTGACAGCAAGGTTTGACTTTTTTAATTGTTTTTTCAATTAAACCTGGGAGTTGATTTAAGTCAACATTTTTTCTCCCCATTTTTGCGGCGATAAACAAAAGAAGAATAATTTGATTTAAGAATGTTTTAGTCGCCGGGACAGAAATCTCATACCCGCAAGATAGGGGAAGATAAATATCACTTTCTGATATTAAAGTTGAACCAATGACATTAAGAATTCCTAAAATTTTAGATTTTCTTTGTTTGGCAAACCTTACAGCATTAATAATATCTTTTGTTTCTCCGCTTTGACTAATAAAAACAGCCACTGAATTTTTATCTAAAGAATTACCAAATTGTCTAATTAATTGGGGGGCAAGAACAGGGATTGCCGTAACTTTAGCTAATAAATCAAAGTAATAGGAACCCAAAAGGGCGGCATGAAAGCTCGTTCCGCAACCAACCAGAAAGATTTTTTTGGCTTTTTTAATTGATTTAATAAAAGGCTGAACATAACTTGAGGCTTTAAGAAGATGAAGTAGGTCTTTGGCTACTTTTGATTGTTCGTGAATTTCTTTAAGCAAAAAATAGGGATAACCTTCTTTTTTAACTGATTCCATGGATTCTTTAATTTTTTTAACCGCTCTTTTGATTTTTTTACCGGTTTTAAGATTAAAAATTTCAACTTTCTCTGGAGATAAAATGGCCGCCTCCCCGTCTTTTATTTGGATTATCTTTCTCGTAAAAGGAAGAATTGAAGGGAGATCAGAAGAGACGTAATTTTCTCCTTTCCCCAAACCAATGACTAGACCCGAGCCTTTTTTGACGGCATAAATTTTATTTTCCAAGGTGGTCGTAATTAGATAGGCATAATCTCCTTCCAAATCCCGATAAGCCCTGCAAATACTTTCTAAAGGAGAAAAACCATCCAGGTAATACTTATCAAATGCATGGACACAAGTTTCGCCATCATTAGTGCTTCGAACAACGTGTCTTTCTTTTTTAAACCTCTCTCTGAGGATAATATTATTGACAATGTTGCCATTATGAGCGCCAACGATTGATTTTTGACAGCCAAAATGGGGTTGAGCATTTATCTTTGAGGGAGCACCAAACGTTGCCCAGCGAAGTTGAATAATTCCTCTTTTACCAAACATTTTAGAAAACTTCAGCTTTTGAGAAACCTCATCAATTTTACCAATATCTTTCCGGAGGTCTATTTTTTTATCGGAAACGGTGGCGCAACCAACTGAATCATAACCTCGATAGGCAAGGCCTTTACCCCCAATAACCAGCTTTTTGCCAATTAACTGCTCTTTATTACTTACTATTCCAAAAATTCCACACATAAAGAATTCACATTTTAATATTTAAATCATAACCACAATTTGAACAATTTCCTTCTTTATCGACTCCTAAAACCTCGGTTAAATATCCAGCCCTTCTGATGGCTAAAGCGCCGCATTTCGGACAAAAAGTGTTTTCTCCGGTTTCGGTTATGACATTGCCTAGATAAACATATTTTAATCCGGCATTTTTGCCGATTTGGAAGGCGTTTTCCAGGGTTTCAAGCGGTGTTGGATAAGAATTAGTCATCTTGTAGTCTGGGTGAAAGCGAGAAATATGCCAGGGAATATTTCTATCAACCGAAGCGATAAATTTAGCAATTTGAGTTAGTTCTTTTTCTGAATCATTCTGCTTGGGAACGACTAAAGTGGTAATCTCAATCCAAATGCCGGCTTTATGCATCAGTTTTATGGCCTCAAGTACAGGAGTCAGTCTGGCGCCACAGATTTTCTGATAAAACTCCTCGGAAAAAGACTTCAAATCAATATTGGCGGCATCGATTATTCCTTTCATTTTTTTAATCGTCTCAGGTGTCTGATAGCCATTAGTAACAAAAACGTTCGCCAAACCTTCTTTTTTTGCTAGCCTGGCAGTATCTTGGGCGTATTCGAAAAAAATAGTCGGTTCAGTATAAGTATAAGCGATAGATTTACAGCCGGATTTCAAGGCTTGTTTAACCACTTTTTCAGGCGGCAATTCTTCACCAATTATTTTTCCTTCTGGTCTTTTAGTAATCTGAGAAATGTCCCAGTTTTGACAGAATTCACATCGGAAATTACAGCCAGCACTGGCAATTGAAAAACTTTTTGTTCCTGGCAAGAAATGAAAAAGCGGTTTTTTCTCAATTGGATCAACGTTGGCGGCAATTGCCAGACCATAAACCAGGGAATACAGCACTCCATTTTGATTTTCCCGGACAAAACAAATTCCTCGTTTTCCAGGGGCAATTAAACAGCGATGAGAACAAAGATTACAACGGGCGGTGTTATTTTTTAATTTTTGATAAAGAAGGGCTTCTTTCACAGTTCTTTTAATTTTTCCAATGCCGGCGGATAATTTGGGTTTATTTTTTCGATTATATATTTTAGCTGAGCGACTGCCTTTTCTTTTTCTTTCGCCTGTTCATAAAATAAGGCTAGGGCGTAACGGGCATCAATATAATTTGGTTTTAGTTCCACCGTTTTCTCTAGACTTTTAATCGCCGTTTGTTGTTGCCCGACCCCGGCATATAAAAGCCCTAAATTGTATTGAACCTTGGCGTCGGTAGGAGCGATTTCCGCTGCCCTAATTAAAGAGAGAATTGCCAGTTGGGTATATTTTTGGTCAATTTCGCTTAGCGTATAAAAAACTTTTGTTCGGTTTTTCCAAAAATTAAGATGGTAGGGACTTGTCTTTATCGCCTTATCTGATTCAGAAACAGCAAAATCAGCCAATTGGGCGGATAAAGTGGCTTGGTTTTGTTGGAAGGCAGCCACGGCTAGATTGGCGACAGAGGTTGAAAGTTCATCATGATAGAATGGCTCACCAGGCCAAAGTTGGACAGCTTTTTGAAGGACAACTAAAGCTTTATTATATTGGCGGGCTTTATTAAATTTTTCCCCTAAGGAAAACTGGGTATCGGCGTACCAGTATTTCAAAGTAAAAAGTAAAAAGTAAAAAGTAAAAAGTAAAATTAGGGCGATAAGTGCGTATTGTTTATTATCTGGTGGATGTTGTTTTTTTACCCTTTCACCTTCCTGTTCTTCTACTCTGGTCAAAACCACCGCCATCGCTGGAAATAAAAAGAAAAGCAGAGAAATTGGGACGACGGAGAAACCGAAAAAGTTGGTAACTAAAATGCTGGCAAAGCCAGCAAAAAATGCAATTGAAAATTGAAAATTGAAAATTGAAAATTTTTTTAGACTCCAAAAAATGAAAGTGCCAATCAAAAGAAGATACGTCCCAAGCCCAACTGTGCCTGTGGTGGCTAGAAGGTTTAAGTACTCATTATGGGCTTTGTTGTACAAAAAATCCCACTCAGAAAGGTCATTGTGTTCTCGGGGGCGGTACCAATAATAAGAATAAGCAAAAGTTTCCGGACCAGTACCTAAAATTGGATGATGGCGCCAGATATCGACCGCTCCTTTCCAGACAACCCGGCGAATATCACCTGATTCGCTAATTAAAAACGGAGATGGTTCGCTGGTTGGTTGCTGGGGTGCGGCTTGGGGAGGCGAACCGGGAAATTGAAGCCGATCCAGACCAGGAATCCAGGTTCTTCCGGCAATAAAACTTAAAAGTAAAATGGAAAAAGTAAAAATTAAAAACGGAGCGACAATTTTTTTGATATTTTTCCGATTAACCCAAGCGACTAATGGCCAGAAAACCGCGAAGGCGACGGCAAAGCCAAAAAGTCCAGAGCGAGAACGGGTGTATAAAAGACAAATGTAAAATGTAAAATGTAAAATGTAAAATGTGAGCTCTTTTAGTTTTGAGTTTTTAGTTTCTAGTTTTGAGTTCAGCCCGAGTGCCCAGGTGAGGGGCACGAGGGTGACTAGCCATGCCGCCAGCCAGTTTGGCTGGCCCAAAGTGGAAAAGACTCTATTTTTGACATCTTGAACCCAATATTGGGCGTCAATCCCCAAATGCTCGGCAATGCCATAGGCGGCGACGAGCGCCGCAGAACATAGAGCATAGAGCATAGTGCATAGAGTTTGGCGTCTAGTTAAATTGGAGACAAATGCCCAATACAACAATAAATAGCAAATTGTTGAAAGCAACCCTCCATTAAAGCGAGAATAATAGCCCCAAAGCGAAGTATGGTGGTCAATTGAGAACAAAAAACTTAAAACTTGAGAAGTCAAAAATAAAATTAAGGGAATGTCCCAAAAAGAACGGCGAAAAACCACTTTTTTGGTAATAACCATTTTGACAAACCAGGAAGCAACAATTATGGTGGTTAAAAAGTAAACAACTAACATTTTGTTGAATTCAAAAAGCTCGTAATTCCAAGGAGTTAAAACTAAAGGCACAAGAAAGAATAAGGCGTAAAAGGAGTATTCGATGACTCGATTACAAATTTTAACAATATCTAACATCAATTCAAGTATATCATATCAATTATGGGTGTGATAAAATTCAGCTGATGCTGGATTTAATTTTTTCTTTTTTCTCCCATGACATCGGCATAGACCTTGGGACAGCCAACACCTTAGTTTTGGTTTTAGGCAAGGGGATTGTTATCCGCGAACCATCGGTCATTGCCCGGCAAAAAAAGACCAAAGAAATTTTAGCAATTGGAAGTAAAGCCAAAAAAATGATTGGCAAGACGCCGGGAATGATTGAAGTGATTCGACCCCTAAAAGATGGAGTGATTGCTGATTTTGATGCCACTGAGGCAATGTTAACCCACTACATCCGCGAGGTCCATGAATCCCCGGGCATTATCCCTAAAATTCCTAAACCTCGGGTGGTAGTTGGAATTCCCCTGGGGGTGACCGAGGTTGAGCGTCGGGCAGTCCAAGATGCCTGCTTATCAGCCGGAGCCAGAAAAGCCTATTTAATTGAGGAACCGATGGCGGCGGTGATTGGTGTTGGTTTACCAATTGACCAACCGGAAGGAATGTTGGTTGTTGATATTGGTGGAGGAACAACAGAAATTGCCGTTATTTCTTTAGGCGGAATTGTTATTGAACGATGTTTAAGGATAGCCGGGGATGAAATGGATGAAGCGATAATTTCCTTTATGAGATTGAAATATTCAATTTTGCTAGGCGAGGCTACGGCTGAAGAAATTAAAATTCAATTGGGTTCAACTTATCCTCAAGAAAAAGAAAAACAAATGGTAGTTCGGGGTAGAGATTTAGAATCAGGTTTGCCAAAGTCAATCAAAATTGGAACTAACGAAGTCCGGGAGGCAATCGCTCCAGTAGTTAGGCAAATTGTTGAGGCAATTTCCGAAGTGATTGAAGAAACCCCGCCAGAATTGATTTCCGATATCGTCGCTCGGGGAATTACCCTTTGCGGGGGAGCGGCTCAACTAATTGGTTTTGACAAGTTGATTGCCGAGGAAACAAAAATGCCAGTTTGGTTAGCCGATGACCCAATGACCTGCGTTGTTCGCGGTTGCGGCAGAGTTTTGGGGGATGAAGGTTTGTTGAAAAGAGTCCGAGTAACGGGTGGATTAAGATGAGGAAAATTTTGCCATTATTTTTAATCTTAATTCTTGCTTCTCTATTCTTAATTCTTACCGACCATTATAATTTAATTTCCCCGATTCAGGGATTTTTCCAGCGACCGATTATTAGGATGGAAGAAGGAATAATGAGTGGATATCAGGGAATATCAGGGATTATTAGAGGGTTAAATGGACGGGCGAGGGAGGCGGAAACTCTTCGTTTGGAGGGAAGCCTTCGCCAATTAGCTGTTGACCAAAATCAGTTAAATGTTTGTCGAGAAGAAAATGAGAAATTGAAAAAACTTTTAGGAACACCTCTACCGTCAACATGGAAATTTCTGATGGCTAAAGTAGTTGGGTTAAGTGGAGAAATGAGGGTTGATAAGGGAAAACAAGATGGAGTGAAAGAAGGAATGATGGTGATTTCCGAAAATATTTTGGTTGGGAGGGTAACTGCCGTTGATGAATTTATAAGTCGGGTCCAAAAACTGGATGATGTTAGGACAAAAATTCCGGTGGTGGTCAAAAGACCAGGTGGAGTGGGGGTTCAAGCAAGAGGTTTGTTGGTCACCCAGGGAGGTAGTTTGATTTTGGATCGGGTTCTTCAGAGCGAAGATATTCAAAAAGGAGATTTGGTGGTTACCAGCGGGGAGGAAGGTTGGTTAGGAGATTTAGTTATTGGTCAGGTGGAGGAGGTTTTGCCAAAATCAGCCGAAGTTTATAAAAAAGCAAAAGTGACGTCGTTGGTGGATTATCAGAAATTAAGAATTGTGTTTTTAGTAATCCGATAAAAGAATTTTTAATTTTCAATTCTCAATTTTCAATCAATTTACAATTTAATAATTTTCAAACATTGGAAATTGAATCATTAAAAATTCATTAAAAATTAGAAATTAAAAATTGAAAATTTATGATGCAAGGTTACTTAATTTTATTACCAATTTTTCTTTTCGCCCTAATTCAAGGGGCATTTTTGCCCTTGAATTTAGTTCTCCTGACGGTTTTGGTTTGGACAGCCTTAAGACCTCCTAAAGAAAGCTTGTTGATAGCTTTTTTTGCTGGATTAATTTTAGATTTAGCCGAAGGAACGCCTCTTGGTTTTTCTAGTTTTATGTTGCTTTTTTTGTGTGGTTTGTTAATTTTGTATTCTCATCGTTTTGATTCCAGTCATCCACTTTTTTTGACAGTTTTTGTTTTTATTTCATCTAACCTCTATTCACTAGTCACCAATCACTTTTTCAACTGGCCGGAAGGGTTGGTTTTGGCAATTTTAGCTTTAATTTTTGGATTTTTAGGGAAATTTTTTCTGGCGGAGATTGACAAAGAAAAGATTAAGTTGAAGATATGAATAAAAACCGGATTTTAATATTTTGGGGCATTTTTGCCATTGGATTTTTGTTGTTAATTGGTCGGTTGGTTGAGTTGCAAATAATTTTTGGCACCAAAAATAAAATTTTGGCAGAAGGAAATCGGATTAAAAAAATTGTTAATCCCGCTCCAAGGGGAATGATTTATGACCGGAATGAAAAGGAGTTAGTGAGAAATGTGCCGATTTATAGAATAAAAGTGCAAAGTGCAAAGTGCAAAGTGCAAAGTGAAGATTGTTTTGAAGATATTTCTCGGGAGGAAGCATTGAGAATGGAGGCAAGAGGAGAAACCGAGAATCTAAGGATGGACATTGGTCGAGATTATTTATATGGTCGCTCCTTAGCTCATGTTTTGGGATATTTGAGTGAAGCAAACCCTCAAGAGGTAGAGGAAGGAAGGTGGGAAATGGGAGATTTAGTCGGCAGAACCGGAGTGGAAGAAAAATATGACGCTTTGTTACGAGGAAAAGATGGGGGAGAATTAATTGAAGTCGACTCTCTGGGAAATAAGGTTCGGGAAATTGGAAAGATTGAACCAGTTCCTGGTAAGGATATTCATCTTTCAATTGATGGAGAGCTTTCAAAAGTTGCCTGGGAGGCGCTAGGGGATCAGCCAGGGGCGGTGGTGACAACCGAAGTAAAAACTGGTCAGGTTCTGGTTTTAGTTTCCAGTCCTTCATTTAATCCGAATCAAATTAGCGAACAAGATTTAACTAATCCAGGCTTGCCCTTTTTTAATCGGGCGATTGGCGGAGCTTATCCGCCGGGCTCAACTTTTAAAATTGTCACCGCCACCGCTGGTATGGAAGAAGGAAAAATAAATGAAAACACAACCTTTGAAGATCCCGGCGAGATTCGGATTGGCGAGTATGTTTATAGAAATTGGTATTTTACGCAATATGGAAAAACTGAGGGAACGATTAATTTAGTTAGGGCGATTAAACGCTCAACTGACACTTTCTTTTATAAAGTTGGCGAATGGGTTGGGGCAACTACATTAGCTGAATGGGCGAGGGTTTTTGGTCTTGGGCGGAAAACTGGGATTGATATTCCTGGCGAGGTTGCTGGGTTGGTTCCTGACCCAGGATGGAAGGAAAAAACTACTGGCGAGCGTTGGTTTTTGGGAGATACTTATCATTTTGCCATTGGTCAGGCGGATTTATTAACCACGCCCCTGCAAATAACCATGATGACGAGTGTCATTGCCAATGATGGAAAATTATGTAAACCACAAGTAAAATTGGAAACTGGAAACTCGAAATTGGCAATTGATAACTGTCAAGATTTAAAACTTAAACCAGAAACATTGCGATTAATAAAAGAGGGAATGAAAGAAGCTTGTTCACCGGGGGGTACAGCCTTTCCTTTATTTGACTTTAAACCACAGGTTGGTTGTAAAACCGGAACAGCCGAGTTTGGCGATCCGGCTGGTCGGACTCATGCTTGGTTAACCGCTTTTGTTGCACCCGGCGAAGCTTTAGCGAAGTCGGGCAAAGAACCGATTGTCGTCACCGCCTTAGTCGAAGCAGGGGGAGAAGGCTCTTATGTCGCCGCCCCGATTGTTAAAAAAGTAATGGAGTCTTACTTTCATGGACGATGAGAGATTATATTGGTTAGGGTTTAGTGCGTTTAATGGAATCGGACCCAAAAGATTTGCTTTGTTGAAAAATTATTTTGGCTCAGCCAAAAAAGCCTGGGAGGCGAAAGAGAAAGAATTGGTGGGAATTGGATTAGACTTAAAGATAGTGACTAACTTTTTAAAATTTCGCTCAAGTTTTGATTTATCTTCGTATTATCTTCGGCTGTGTGAAAAGAAAATAGAGTGCTATTTTCTAGACGGAGAAAATTACCCAGAAAATTTAAAAAAGATTGATAATCCGCCATTTGTATTATATGTAAAAGGGGTTATCAGACCCCAAGATGAATTGTCAGTAGCGGTGGTCGGGACGCGAAAAATGTCTGGTTATGGAGGGCAGGTAACAGAAAGCTTGGTTGCCGATTTAGTGGCTAATGGCTTAACGATTGTTTCCGGATTGGCTCGAGGAATTGATTCCACTGCTCATAAATCAACTTTATCTGCTGGCGGACAGACAATTGGTGTTTTGGCTTGTGGTTTGGATAGGGTTTATCCGCCAGAAAATGAAAAATTAGTTGAGGAAATTTGCGCCGGACATGGGGCGGTTGTTTCCGAATTTCCTTTGGGGATGGAAGCGGTTCCGGGAAATTTTCCCGCCAGAAACAGAATCATTTCTGGTTTATCTTTGGGCACAATAGTAATCGAAGGGGCGGAGGATTCTGGGGCTTTGATAACTGCCCGGCACGCGGCTGATCAAGGACGGGAAGTTTTTGCCGTCCCTGGTCAAATAACCTCAAGAAATTCTGCTGGCCCGGCATCATTGATAAAAATGGGAGCAAAATTGGTTTGGGATGTTAACGACATTTTAGAAGAATTAAATATTAGTACAAAGCGCAAAGCGCAAAGAGCAAAACAGGTTTTGCCGGAATCCCCGGAAGAAGAAAGTTTGTTGTCTTTGCTTAAAGATGAAGGGAAACATCTTGATCAGCTGGTTCGGGAATCGGGTTTTGACACCGCCAAAGTTGCCAGTATAATGACGATGATGGAAATTAAAGGAAAAGTGAGGAATTTAGGGAATATGGTGTATGCTATAAATAAATGACAAGGTAGCGCTTTGGTCGCCCGCCGAAATTTTGATATCGGCTTCAGATTCTCTCGCGAAGAATCGCGTGTTGTTAAATAAAGTAATCGGCGCTCGCAAAGTGAAGCCTCACAAAATTTGATGGGCTCCCGCGCTATTAGTGTCTTAGAAGAAAATGAACAATCTTATCATCGTTGAATCTCCTACGAAAGCCCGAACACTTTCTCAATTTTTGGGGAAAGATTATCGAATTACCTCAACTATGGGGCATATTCGGGATTTGCCGGAGAGAAAATTCGGAATTAAAACTGATAAAGATTTTGAGCCGGATTATGTTTTAATTCCCGGAAAAAAAGAAATTATTGATACCTTAAAAAAAGAAGCCAAAAAAGCCAAAAAAATTTATTTGGCGACGGATCCGGACCGGGAGGGAGAAGCAATCGCACATCACGTGTTCGTGATATGCTCAAATGAAAAATTAAAAAGTAAAAATGCAAAATTTTCAAGGATTGTTTTCCATGAGATAACAAAATCTGCCATCGAGAAAGCTTTAGCTGCTCCAGGTGAGATTAATATGGATTTGGTCAATGCCCAACAAGCCCGGAGAATTTTAGACCGCATTGTTGGTTATAAACTTTCTCCTCTTTTGTGGTTTAAAATTCGTCGAGGTTTATCAGCTGGCCGGGTTCAGTCAGTGGTGGTTCGCTTAATTGTTGATCGAGAGCGGGAGATTGAAAAATTTGTTCCCAAGGAATATTGGGAGATTTATGCTGATTTGAGAAAACATTTAGGTGGTAAGCTTCCTGACGCTCCGATTTTCCGGACTAAACTTGTTCAAAAAAATGGCAAAAAGATTGAAATTAAAAACAAGCAAGAAGCTGATGAACTGGCTTCCGAACTTAATGAATCAGGTTATGAGGTTGGGAATATTGAGAAAAAAGAAGTCCACCGTTGGCCAGTTCCGCCATTTACCACTTCAACGATGCAACAGCAGGCAGCAAATCGCCTGGGTTGGCCGGCAAAAAGAACCATGCGAATTGCCCAAGATTTGTACGAAAAGGGATTGATAACTTATCACCGGACTGATTCAGTTTCTTTAGCTAAAGAAGCAATTTTTGCCGCCAGGAATTTTATCCAAAAAACCTACGGAAAAAATTTTTTGCCCGAAGCCCCTCGGTTTTTTAAAACTAAATCAAAAGTAGCCCAAGAGGCCCATGAGGCCATACGACCAACTTCGTTGGTCGAAATTTCCAATTTCCAATTTCCAATTTCCAATGAAGAAAAAAGACTCTATGACCTTATTTGGAAAAGATTCGTTGCCTGCCAAATGAAAGAAGCGATATATGATGAGACCAAGCTTTCGGTTTTGGCCACGGCAAAAATTAACCATTTTCTTTTAGAAGCTTTAGGAAGAATTATTAAGTTTGCCGGTTGGCTAGCCGCCTACGGCGAAATTAAAAATGAAAAATTTAAAATGAAAAATGAAGAAATACAACTGCCTGATTTAGAGCAGGGAGATGATTTGGATTTAGTTAAACTGGAAAATTTGCAAAAATTCACCCAACCACCACCAAGATACAATGAGGCATCTTTAATTAAGGCTTTGGAAGAATATGGTATCGGTCGACCCTCAACCTACGCTCCAATTATCTCCACCATTCAGGGACGCCAATATGTCGAAAAATTAGAAGGAAAATTCCAGCCAACTTCTTTGGGATTTGCCACCAATGATTTTTTAGTTGAATATTTTCCGGATATTGTCGATTTTGCCTTTACTGCCCATATGGAGGATGATTTAGATGAAATTGCCAATGGTAAAAAAGAATGGGTGCCGGTTATTCGGGAATTTTATATTCCTTTTAATACCAAACTCACCAGCGTTTCCAAAATTGCCGAAAGGGTTTCGGTTGAGGCTGAAGTAATTGATGAAAAGTGCCCAGAATGCGACGCGCCTTTAGTAATCCGTATTGGTAGATTTGGGAAATTTATATCTTGTTCAAAATTTCCAGAATGTAAGTTTAAAAAGCCCTATCTTAGAGACGCCGGTTTTACTTGCCAAAAATGCGGGGCGCCAATGGTGGTTAAAAAGACTAAAAAAGGGAAAACTTTCTTCGGTTGTTCCAAATGGCCCAAATGTAATTTCGCCACCTGGCGAAAACCAAAGACAGGATGATTTATAAAGATAAAATCTATGGAAAACTAGAAATTGAAGAGCCAATAATTCTTGAGTTAATAAGTACTCCGGCTTTTTTAAGACTTAAAGGAATAGAACAGGCAGGCTTCTTTGAGCCTCACTTTCCCGGTTCTGCCAAATCTCGTTTTGAGCATTCATTGGGAGTTTTTATTTTATTAAAAAAATTTGGCGCTTCTCTTGAGGAACAAGTCGCTGGTTTAATTCACGATGTTTCTCACGGAGTATTTTCTCATTGTCTTGATTATGCCTTGGGCGCCCGTTTTGAAAAGAATCATGCTTATCAGGATAAAATTCTTGAAAAATTTATTAAAAAATCAGAGATACCAGGGATTCTTAAAAAACACGGTCTGGATTTGGATTTTATTCTTAACGACAAGAATTTTCCCCTAAAAGAAAAACCGTTGCCTGACCTTTGTGCTGATAGAATTGATTATTCTTTAAGAGACGCGGTTAGTATGCAAATAATTGAACCTGGGGAAGTTAGCTATTTTTTAAGTAATCTTTTTATTAAAAATAAATTTTGGGTGTTTAAGAGTTTCAAAAGCGCTAAAGAATTTACCAGATTTTTCTTTAAGATGAACAGACTAGTTTACTCAGGAGTTCCTTCGGCCTTAATGTTTAGGACAGTCGGAGATTACCTTAAGTATACACTGGAAAAAGGATACATTACAGATGGTGATCTCTACACCACCGACAGAGAAGTTCTAGAAAAGATTAATCGATATTTGAAAAGAGATAACCAACTTAAAATTCTTTGGCAAAGAGTAAACAATAAAGTAAAATTCAAAATTGATTCCCGTAAGTTTAATGCCCATGTTTTTTGTAAATCACGAGCAGTCAATCCTTTATTTGAGGATAAGGGGATAATTAAGAGGATTTCTGAAGTTGATAAGAAATGGGCAGGGGTGATAAAGAAAGAATCCCGACCAAAAGAATATTTTATTAAATTTGAAAAATAACCAATGAGAAATAAATTTCTTTTTTTGTTTTTAGGAGGAGTAGTTTTAATTTTGGCAGGGCTGGTTTTAACCAGAAATGCTCTACCAGAAAAGATTTTCCAAAGAGGCGGAGAAAAAATTGCCACCCAATCAGCTTTTTCAGCCGCACTTGAGGAGGCAAGGGAAAAAGCCGAAGAGGAGAAAAAAGCCGAAGAGGAGAAAAAACGCCAAGAAGAAGAAACTCGGAAATTTATCGCTACTTACGGACCTTGTCGGAATATTCCAATTTTAGTGTATCACCATATTGCTGATGAGCAGGGTTGGCTTTATGTTAAAAAAGAGACATTTAGCCAACAAATGGGGTATCTTGCCACTAAAGGTTACACTCCAGTTACCCTGCCAGAAGTGGTTGAAAATCTTCAGACCGGAAAACCTCTTCCTCAAAAACCGATTGTTTTGACTTTTGATGACGGTTATCGGGATTTTTATGAGAATACTTATCCAATTTTGAAAGTTTTTAACTTCAAAGCGACCGCTTTTGTTATTACCCAACACGTTGAGGGGGCAAATTACATTTCCTGGGACCAACTCCGAGAGATGGTTGGCTCTGGCTTAATCACGGTTGGTAACCACACTCTTTCTCATCCATCTTTATCAATCTTAACCGAGGAGAGACTTAAAGATGAAATAATTTCCGCCAAAAATATTATTGAGGGAAACTTAGGGATTTCGGTTAATATTTTTGCCTATCCTTATGGTGGGGCCAATGGCGAGGCGGAAAAAATTTTAAAGGAAAACGGTTTTGTCGCCGCCGTTACTTCAAGCCGGGGTCTATCTTGTGCCAAACTGCCTTATGAGCTTTCAAGAATTAGGATTGGCAACGCCCAACTTTCTTCATACGGATTATAGTCCGAAAAATTTTGCCAGTTGACGAAAGTCTTTATAATCTGTTATTAAATAAAAGATGGGCAGGCGAAAGAAAAATTCCCGACCCTCTTGGGACGAGTATTTCTTACAAATTTCTGATTTAGTTTCTACTCGGGCAACCTGTCAGCGACTCAAAGTTGGAGCAATCTTAGTTAAAGACAGGAAAATAATTTCTACTGGCTATTGTGGCGCTCCAAGAAAGGTCCCTGATTGCTTTGAGGCAGGATGTTTAATAAGAGATGGTCATTGTGTCAGAACTGTTCATGCTGAAGCAAATACTGTTATTCAGGCGGCCTATCATGGGATATCAACAAAAGATTCAACCTTATATTCAAATTTTCTTCCATGTTATAACTGCGTTAAAATTTTAATTAATGCTGGGATTGAAAAAATTGTTTTCCGACGGATTTACAGACCCGATAAAGAAACAGAAAAAATTCTTAAACAAGCAAAAATTAAACTGGTTCAAATTAAAGACAAGACAGTCCCCAAAGTGGTTTTAGGATTTGTCGGTTTGCCTTGCGCTGGCAAAAGAGAAGCGATTGATTATCTAACCAAAAAACATGGTTTTTTCTATTCCTCAACTTCCGATAGAATCCGCGAAGAAATTCAATCCCAAGGAAAAAAGATTACCCGCTTAAATCTTCAAAAAATTGGCGGTGAACTACGGAATAAATTTGGTCCTGATATTTTGGCTCGAAGGACTTGGGAGAAAATTTTGAGTTCTGGGGAGAAAAAGGTAGTTATTGATTCAATAAGAGGAAAAGAGGAGGTTGAATTTTTCCGAAGAGTGGCGGATTTTTGTTTGGTGGCAATTTTGGCAGACCCAAGAAAAAGATTTGAAAGGATGAAAAAACGCGGTCGAGAAGCGGATCCTAAAACCTGGGAAGAGTTTAAAAAAATGGAGGCAAGAGATAAAACTGGAGATGGGAGAGACGTTGAAGCTTGTATCGAAATGGCGGATTTTAAGGTTGAAAATAATGGTACAATAGAAGAACTAGAGAACAGAATTGAAAAAGTTTTAAAAAGATTGCCCGCTAAGAACAAATAATTTTCCCCTGCCCAGAAAGCTGTCTGACATAAAATGTCAAGAGAAAGAAACTTATTCCGAGAAAATCCATCGGTAGAAAGGTATCTTTTAGAATATTTGAGTTTGGGAAGTGAGTTTGTTGAGCCGCCTAGGGTGAAGTTATCTCTAATTACACGAGTTTTGCCCGAAGAAGAGGATATCAATTCAAGAGATATCGCCATTTCGGCTGCTTTACAGTGTTATGCACCGGGTGTGGCAAAAATGGTTCTAAGACCAGAAGAAAGATTTCAGCAGATTGCTGAAAGTACCCTCGAAGCCGGTCATCATACAACCAGAATGCACGCACATTATACTTTTAGAATCGAAGGAGTCTCAAGAAGTGTAGTCCACGATATCCTTCATTTTTCTCCTTTTTATAATACTTCACAGCAAAGCCAAAGATATGTTGAAGCAAAAGAAGGCAATTACTTGATACCGACAAAATTAACAGAAAAGCAAAGACAAATTTATTTAGAATCTGCGGCGACTGCCAATGAGAATTATTTTAGATTATTAGAACTCTTGCGTCCTGAAGTAGATCGGCGTTTGAGATTGATGTATCCCGAAAGAGGATGGAAAACCGCTAAGACAGCTGAAAGGTTAGAGTCTAAAGCCCAAAAACTGTGCCAAGAAATAGCAAGGTATGTTTTACCCGTCGCCCAGAAAACTAATCTTTTTTATACTTTAAACGAACTTCAGCTCCTTCGTTTATTCAGGGCTAGTCAAATGTCAAATTACTCAAGAGAAGCAAAATATCTTGTCGCCTCGATGATTAGCGACTTGGCTAAAGTCGATAAAGGAATTATTCAGGATTTGAGAGAACCCTGGACTGAGGTGGTCGAACAAAATTTTGATGAGACTTACATTCGTGAACAGAAAGAGGAGTTTGATGCTTGGCTTGGAGGCAGACAATCTAGATTGCTTTCGTTTTCAGAAAATACTCGAGAGGAATTAGCCAAAGCGGTAAGAAACGTTTTAGGAATACCAAAAAGATATCTCTCTGATTCGGAGGCGCTAAAAAGATTAATGGATCCAGCAAAAAATCCCTTACTGGCGGATGTTTTTGAAGCGGGAATAATAGACCCTCTGACAAGTTGTTTGCGAGAAGTACCGATAAGATTTGCCACCAAACTTTCTCACACCGCCGATTCCCAAAGACAGCGCCAAAGACAAACTTCTGCCGCCACTCCACCGATTGAGGCAATGTACGACAGAAGAGCTGATTTTATGACCCCTCTTATTATTCGAGAAAATGAAGAACTGAATGAAACATATAAGAAAATGATTGGAATGAATTATACAAACGTTGCCAGGTGTTTAGAGGCCGGAATTCCTAAAGAATTGGCTTTATTGCTTCTTCCAAATGCTCATACTTTAAGGGTTGTGGAAAGAGGCGATTTGTTTGATTGGCTTCATCGGCTTAAAGACCGTTTATGTTATTTAGCTCAAGAAGAGATATTTTTTATTTCAGTCGAACAAGCAGAGCAAATAATTCAAGTTTTGCCAGGAGCGAGAGAGATGATTTTGGCAAAATGTGGGGCGAGACAGAGTTCTCGTATGAGCCCAAGATGTCCCGAAGGAGAAAGATGGTGCGGGCAAAAAGTATTCAACTTGGAGATTGAAGACTACAAGAGGGGTAGATTAATCTGAAGTTTTAATCGAGACACTTTGACCCATTATTTGCCAGTTGACGAACCCCTGGAATTAATGGTATTTGTGAAAACAGGAGCAGGCATTTTCTTCCTTAAATTTTCTGCCCAAAGAAGAATTGCTGATTTGTTATATGATTGAACTTTCACCAGAACAAAGAAATTTAGAAAGTGTTTTTCCTTTAGAAAACGGAAGAGTTTTGGAAAT